>Ga0302291_10000167_pt1 | contig 17397 bp, 14 predicted proteins | sample III_Fen_N1_4_FD_194548 | JGI IMG/M metagenome (GOLD analysis project Ga0302291, IMG submission 194548) | Peat permafrost microbial communities from Stordalen Mire near Abisko, Sweden - III_Fen_N1_4 | ecosystem: Environmental > Terrestrial > Soil > Wetlands > Permafrost | place: Sweden: Abisko... | reverse complement strand
GAACGGACGGCGGGCAGGCCACGATCGAATCAATCTGCGGCCACGCTCCGAACGCGATGCGGGTGAGTACGGCCAGCTTGTTCGAGGCGTCGCGGCCTTCAACGTCCGCGCTCGGATCGCGCTCGACGTAGCCCTGGGCCCGGGCCGCGGCCAGGACTTCCTCGTAGCTCCGCCTGGCCTGCATCATCTCGGTCAGAATGAAGTTGGTACTGCCGTTCACGATGCCGCGCACACGGCGGATGTGGTTGGCGGCGAGGTCGCGCGCGATCGGGTCGAGCACCGGCGTGCCGCCGCAGACCGACGCCTCGTAGCGGAGCGCCGCTCCGTTCGCGCGGGCGATCTTCTCCAGTTCCGCGCCGTAGTGAGCCAGCACGTGCTTGTTTGCGGTGACGACGGGCTTGCCGGCCTTAAGCGCTTCGGCGATCAGGGAGCGGGCCGGCTCGTCGCCGCCCAGCAGCTCCACGATCACGTCCACGTCGTCGCGGCGGATCACGGCCGCGGCATCGGGAACGATCAACTCGCGCGGCATACCGCGATCGACGGCGCCCTGGACGTTGAGGTCGGCGATCGCCGCGAGCTCGAGCATGCGCCCGCCCGCGGGCCCGATCTGCCGCTCGGGGCTGCGCAGGAAGCCTCGGGCAACCTCAGCGCCGACGGTGCCCACGCCGAGGATCGCGACGCGGAGTGGTCGTTTCTCGGGGGTCATAGGCGGCTTGGACTGGGGCCAGCAGGGCCGAGATGGCACCGCAGCCGACGGTAACGGAGGCTGAGGACGTCGTCCGGGAATGGTACCCGAGGCGTCCCCGCCTCGGTTCGCGGCCTCAGTGGCTCGGCCCGGTCGCTGCCACCCGAACCCGTGCGACCGTCGCCGAGCTAGCCGATGGGAGCCAGCCAGAAGCTCCCGTCCGAGGCTTCGACCAGCAGGCCCGCCGGGCCGTACGCTTGACCGTCGTAGTCCGCTGGTCCCGAGCCGGACGCTGCGATCTGAGCCCAGCGGAACCCGTCCGGGGAGACGGCCACCGTGACGGCGCCGTCGGCCGAGATCAGCTGGATCGCCTGACGGCCGTCGGAAAGAACAACGGCCGGAGATGGGAACGTTGCGGTCACCGCCTTCCACGTGCGTCCGTTGCTCGACGTCCACGCCTGCGTGACGCCCTCGGGCGGGCACGAGCAGTCCCAGCTGTCCACGTGCGCAACGAGCTTGCCGGCAGCGACGGTCGAGATGGCGGCTTCAGCTTGGGGCGCGGACGCGACCTTGGGCAGGGTCGTGCGGCTCCAGGCGGTGCCGTCTGCCGACCACCAGATGGCGGGCGTCGTCGAGGGGAAGAAGCCGCCGCCCCAGCCCTGCAGGCTTCCCGTCCGACCCGCGACCAGGTAGCCATCGCCAAGCACCATGGCCTCGGCCAGATGTGCGTCCTGGAACGCTGCCGACGGGAGCGAGACGGAACGCCAGATTCGCCCGTCTGCCGAGAGCCATACCGCCGGGGCGGCAAGTCCGGCGCCGGATACGCTGACGGCGATGTAACCCTTCGGCCCGCCGGCCACGTCCCCGACGGCCGCGCCGCCGAAAGCCGTCTTGAGGTCGACTCGGCTCCATTGCAGGCCGTCGCTGGAGGTCCAGAGCGCGGTCGCCGGCGCGGGCATGCAGCCGGTTCCATCGTCGGCGCAGCCGGGTGCCCGACCGACGGCGACCAGGCCTGCCGGCCCCTCGACGACCTCCTCGACCGCGGCTCCGTTCGCGAGCCCGGCCATGCTGAGCGCCGGGCCCGCCTGCCATGCGCGTGCATCGGCCGAAGCCCACGGGACAGACGAGCCGGAGACGAGGTTTCCGTGGAACGCCAGATACCCGCGGCTCCAGCCGAAGAATGCATTCTGGAATGTGGAACCGGCACCGGTCGCGAGTTTCGCCGGCGCTTGCTCTGAGTTCCACGCGAGCACCTTGCCCGCCACCGTCGGCAGCGGGCTGGCGGGAAGGCCGGGAACATCGGTGGGGCCCGGCGTGTCCGACGGCCCTGGAGTGCCGGTCGGTGCCAGAGTGTCGGCGGCGATCGGGGTCGCCCGCGAGGTGTCTGGGGGCGTTGCGGTGGGCGAGGCAACCGGGGCCGCGCAGCCTGCAATCGTCGCCGCGAAGAGGGAGCCGGCGACGGCGATCCGCAGACGTGGGAAGACGAACCCGCGTCGCCCACTCGTTGCCCGATGCCCCACGATTCCTTCTCCTCCAACCTTGGGCCGGGCGGTCGCGCCGTAGGTCGGGCAGCGACGAACCCTCGGCCGAGCGCGCGGCCCGCATTTGACCACCGTCAAGCATGGTAGTGCGGTCGGGAGTGGTTGGGAAAGCGCACGCTTTCGACTGTGGCGGCCGCCCCGTCGGCTAAACTCCGGCCATGACGACCGACGCATCCGCCTCGCCCGCAGCGCGCCCATCCAGCCTGCCCGTCAAGCCGCGCATCTTCAGCGGCATCCAGCCCACCGGACGACCCCACCTGGGCAACGACCTGGGCGCGATCCGCAACTACGTCGCGCTCCAGGACAAGGCCGCGGCGGAAGGCCGCGAGGCGATCTACTGCGTCGTCGATTACCACGCCCTCACGCACGTCCACGATCCCGAGCTGATGCGCCGCCAAATTCTCGAAATGGCCGCGGCCCTGATCGCCCTGGGCCTCGATCCCAAACGCTGCACGCTCTTCGTGCAATCGGATCGCCCCGAAGTGACCGAGCTGGCCTGGCTCTTCAACACCGTCACGCCGATCGGCTGGCTGATGCGGACGCCCACGTACAAAGAGAAGCGTCTGAACCAGCCCGACGACGTCAACACAGGTCTGCTGACGTACCCGGTCCTCCAAGCCGCGGACATCGTCCTGTACAAGGCCGCGCTCGTGCCGATCGGCAGAGACCAGGCCCCGCACCTCGAGTTGAGCCGCGAGATCGTCCGCGCCTTCAACGCCCGCTACGGCGAGACGTTCCCCGAGCCGCGGGCGGTCTACACCGAGGCGCCAACCGTGCTCGGCACCGACGGCGTCAAGAAGATGAGCAAGTCGATCGGCAACACGATCGAGGTCCTGGGCGAGCCGGACCTGATCCGAAAGCAGGTCATGTCGATGGTCACCGACACGCAGAGGATCATGCGATCCGACCCGGGACGGCCCGAGGTCTGCAACGTCTGCCAGTTGCACCGCCATTTCGGCGCCGATTACCAGGAGATCTGGGAAGGCGAGCGAACGGCCCGCACCGGCTGCGTCGACACCAAGAAGCTGCTGGCCGAGCGGATCATCGCCCACTACGCCCGGGCACGCGAGATGTACGCGGAACTCATGGCCGACCCGGAGCGGCTGCGCGCCATCCTGGACGAGGGCGCCGAGCGGATCCGTCCCATCGCCCAGGCGACGATGGCCGAAGTTCGCGAACGGATGGGTCTGCGCTAGAGCGGCGACGACCGAAGGATCGACCTCCGCGCCCGGCAACGTTCCGGCTGGGGGGCCGTCGAACTAGGTAGTAGAGTCCGAGCGGGGCGGGCGCAGGCCGGCCCCTGGACTCTTGCCCGGGAGGCCCGGGCCTTCGCGGGAGGACCTGATGGCGGCTACTTCCGGCAACTCGGGCGCCGCATCGCTCGAATTCCGGGCAGTGACCAAGCGTTACGACCCCGGAACGGCCTCGCCCGGCGCCGTCAACGACCTCTCGTTCGAGGTTCCGGCCGGCGCGATCTGCGTGCTCGTCGGGCCTTCCGGATGCGGCAAGACGACGAGCCTAAAGATGGTGAACCGGCTGATCGAGCCCACCGGCGGCGAGATTCTTCTCGACGGCGTGAACGTCCAGACCGAGAACGTCACTGCGTTGCGTCGTCGGATCGGTTACGTGATCCAGCAGGTCGGGCTGTTCCCGCATCTCACGGTCGGATGGAACGTGGCCGTAGTTCCGGGGCTCGAAGGCTGGTCGAAGCCGCGCCAGCTGGCGCGTATCGAGGAGCTTCTGGCGCTGGTGGGCCTCGATCCCGAGCGGTACACCGATCGGTATCCGTCGCAGCTCTCCGGCGGCGAGCGGCAGCGGGTGGGCGTGGCCCGCGCGCTCGCGGCGGATCCGCCGCTGATGCTGATGGACGAGCCCTTCGCCGCGGTAGACCCGATCGTCCGCTCGCGGCTCCAGGACGAGTTCCTGCGACTTCAACGTGTACTCGCCAAGACGATCCTCTTCGTGACCCACGACGTCGATGAGGCGATCAAGATGGGCGACCTGATCGCGGTCATGGAGGAGGGCGGCCACCTCGCCCAGTTCGGGCCGCCGGACGAGATCCTTGCCCACCCGGCCTCCGACTTCGTGGCCCGGTTCGTCGGCGTCGACCGCGGCCTCAAGCGGCTTTCGCTCAGGACGGTCGGGGACGTGCAAGTGGGACCGATCGGCCGGTCGAGCGGGCTGCCGATCCTGCCGCCGGAGACGTCGCTGCGTGACGCGCTCGCGATCCTGCTGGTCGCGGACACGCGCGGCGGCATTGCCATGGACGAGGCCGGCCAACCGCGGGGCCTCGTGACGGTCGACGCGATCGCAAGCGCGCTCGGCGACGAGCTGCCGGCGAGGGCCGGCGCGTGAACAGCGAACCGCTCGTGCGCTGGGATTGGATCGGCGCCCACCTCGGCCCGATTCTCGACCGCGTGGGCCAGCACCTGTACCTGGCCGTCATCGCCGTCAGCATCGGGTTCGCGATCTCATTTGGTCTGGCGGCGTTGTCGATCCGGCGGAGGCGCCTCTACCCCTTCGTCACGCTCCTCGCGACCGCCGTCTACACGATCCCGAGCTTCGCCATGTTCGCGGCCCTGGTCGTCGTGTCCGGTCTGTCGATCTTCACCGCGGAGATCCCGCTCGTCGTCTACACGTTTATCTTGTTCGTGCCGAACATCGTGGCTGGCTTCGATGCCGTTCCCCAGGACGTGCTCGACGCGGCCGACGGCATGGGCTACACCTCGGCCCAGCGGTGGTGGCAGGTCGAGCTGCCGCTTTCGGTCCCGCTGGTCGTGGCCGGCCTCCGGCTTGCGACCGTTTCGACGATCGGACTCGTGACGGTGTCGGCGATACTCGGCGACCGTTTCGGCGGCCTCGGCTACTACATCCTCGACGGCTACCACCGCCACTTCCCCACGGAGATCCTCGTAGGCGGGCTGCTCTCCATCGGCCTTGCGGTCCTCGCGGACCTCGGATTCGTTCTGCTCCGACGGCTGTTGACCCCGTGGGCGGCGGCTCGAGCGGCGGCTCGCTGATGGACATCGTTGCAGTCACGGCCCAATGGCTGGCCGACCCGGCGCACTGGCAGGGCCCCAACGGGATCCCGTTGCGGCTGGGCGAACACGTGGCCCTGAGCGTCGTTTCTCTTATCCTGGCGGCCGTGGTGGCAATGCCGCTCGGGCTCTGGATCGGCCACACGGGGCGTTTCTCGTGGCTGGTGGTCAGTTCCGCAAACGCGTGGCGCGCTCTGCCCTCGTTCGCCGTCATCGGGCTGCTGGTGCCGTTCACGACGTTGCTGGACCCGAATCTCGGATTCATCCTCTATCCGACGCTCGCCGCGATGATCGTGCTGGCGGGACCGCCGATCCTCGTCAACTCCTACGAGGGCGTCGCCGGCGTTGACCGCGATCTCGTCGAGGCCGCCCGAGGCATGGGCATGAGTGAGCGTCAAATTCTGTTCGGGCTCGAGATGCCGGTTGCGCTACCGGTTCTGGCGGCGGGGATACGGTCGGCCGCGGTCCAGGTCATCGCGACTGCCACGCTCGGAGCCACGTTCGGGTTCGGCGGGCTGGGCCGCTACATCGTCCTCGGAGACGCGAACCGGGACAACGGCGAGCTATTCGGTGGTGTCGTTCTTGTCGCGACTCTGGCCCTCACCACGCTGGCGGTCTTCGTCTTGATCGAACGGCGGCTGGCTTCGCCCGGCCTGGCTGCTCGAACGGCGGGCTGAACCGACATTCGGACCGGAAGACGCCCCGACCCGCTGTGCGGGCCATCGGGCCGAGGACGTTCAGCATTCGACGCCGGCCGCATATAGTCGCCCCACGTCGCGGCGGCCCGCTCCTCGGGACCGCGCGGCCCGTAAAGGGAGGTGACCCAACATGCGGCAATCCCGCATGCTCGCCCTCGGGGCGTCGTTGCTGGTGCTCTTGAGCGCCTGCTCGACGGGTGGGGGCAGCAAGGCAACCATCAAGATCGGCTCGGACGGCTTCTACGAGTCCAAGCTCATGGCCGAGATCTACGGCCAGGCGCTGGAAGCGAAGGGCTACACGGTGGATCGGACCGCCATCGGTCTCGGCGCCCGCAAGGTAACTGCCGCGGCCCTCGAAAGCGGCCAGTTCGACCTCAAGCCCGAATACATCGGCAGCGGCCTCGCTTACTACGACCCGACCAAGACCACCAGCGACCCGGCCGTCAACTCGGCTGCACTTCAGGCCATCCTGACCGGCAAGGGCGGCGGAATCACGGTTCTCGACTACTCGCCGGCGGCCGACCAGAACGCCTTCGTCGTGACAAAGGCGACCGCCGACTCGCTCCACCTGGCGACTCTGAGCGACGCCAAGGCAGTTCAGGCCCAACTCAAGTTCGGCGTCGCAACCGATTGCGCGACCAACCCGGTCTGCGCTAAGGCCATCAACACCGCGTACGGAGTGGACCTGTCGAACGCGCTGCCGCTCTCGGCCTGCGACCAGCCGATGGTCGACGCGCTGACGGCCGGCACGATCACCGTCGGCGAGTTGTGTTCAACTCAACCTGACATCCTCAAGAACGGCTGGGTCGTCCTGACCGACGACAAGCACACTCAGCCGGCGGACAACATCGCGCCGCTCGTCCGCAACGACTACCTCGCCAAGGTCGACAAGACGAGCTTCGACAAGATCCTAAACGACGTGTCGGCCAAGATGACCACCGACGCGCTGCTCAAGCTCAACGCCGAGTTTGTGTTCGACAAGAAGGACATCCCGGTGATCGCGAAGGAATGGCTCACCGCCAACGGCCTCGTCTGATCCATCGGCCCAACCAGCCCTCCCGAACTGCCCTCGTCGCAAGACGGGGGCAGTTCCATGCGCGGCCCGGGACGCCCCGCCCCGGCTACTTCTCGGGAGTGGCCTTATCGACCCAGCGCGCCCGCGACTCCGCCGCCGGGAAGGGCTTCGACCAGTAGACGGTCTCGCGGGCGATCTTGCCTTCGCGGCATTCGAAGACGAAGACGGTGTTGTACAGGTCGCCGCCGCCGTAGTCGAGGATCGCCTCGCTGACGACGATCTCGCCGGACGCGATAGTTCGATATGGGGCGATCGACGGCAGGTTTGCAGTGGACTCGTAGATCGCCTGGCGGTTGGCTCGGCCGCGAATGACCTCGCCCGATTGCGGATACGCCATGACCGAGTCGTCGGTGAAGACTTCGTTCATCACTCCCGTATTCTTGGCGTTGAGCCCATCGAAGAGCCGCTCGACGGCGCGACGGTTCTCGGCTTCGCTCATGAGGTCGCAACCTGCGAGTCCGCCGCGGCACCGGAATGAGGTGTCGTCGTGGCATCGGCTGCGCCGCCAGCTCGACGTTGCGGGTCCCGGATCCCGAGAGCGTTGGTTGCGGCACCGGCCAGCAGCAGGACGGCCGCCAACCCCATCGCCAGGTGGAACGAATCGGTGGAGGCTTCGCGGGCGGCGGCGGCGATGGTGGGACTCACCGATTGGTCCGGACGGTTGAGCGGCGAGACGTTCTGCCGGAGCTGGTCCGATGACGTATCGATCCCGGGAACGCGGTTGGAGAGGTCCGCGTAGAAGGCGCCGGTGATGGCGACGAAGATCAGCGCCCCGGCCAGCTGCGGTCCGACTCTCGAGATCGCGTTGTTCACGGCCGAACCCAGGCCGGCGCGAGCCTCCGGCACTGACGCCATGAGAGCCGTCGTGAGCGGCGCAACCGTGATCGCCAGCCCCAGCCCGAACAGGATCGTCGAGGGCAGGAAGTCGGTCAGATAGCTGGCCGGCGGGAGCCAGCTGGCTGCGTCGCCGGGCTGGAGGTTCCAGGCGGTGCTGCTCGCCGGCATCCGGGCCAGCCACAGGATGCCGGCGGCCATCAGCGCCGGGCCGACGGCCATGAACCGGCGCGGCCCAAGCCGGCCCGCGAGGGCGCCGACACGCGACGACAGCACGACGAGGAGCAGAGCGCCGGGCACGCCGATGAAGCCGGCCGCCGCGGCGCTGTAGAGGAGCGTTCCCTGGCTGAAGATCGACTGCTGGTAGCCCACCACGTACAGCGCGCCGTAGATCAGGAAGGTCGAGAGATTCGTCACCGCGAAGTTGCGCGACCGGAACAGGCCGAGGGGCACGAGCGGATGACGTCCGCGCGCCATGAGGACCACGAACAGCACCGCGGCGACGGCGCCGACAATCAGGGCAACGGGCCCGACGGCGTCGTGCCACTGATGCTGCTGGCCGTAGATCGCGCCGAACGAGAGGCCGCCGACCGCAACGGCGACCGTGGCCGCGCCGGCCCAGTCGAAGGACTTGGCGGCGTCGGGGTCGCGGCTCTCTTCCACATATCGCCAGCTGGCCCACAGCGCGATTGCGATCAGGGGCACGTTCAGGAAGAAGACTGCCCGCCACGAGACCGAGTCGACGAGCAGGCCGCCCACTAGTGGCCCGAGAATCACAGTCGCCGCCGAGGCGGCGGCCCACAGGCCGAAGGCGCGGCCGCGCTCGGCGCCCTCGAAGGTGTGCGTAAGCAACGCCAGCGAGCCGGGCACGAGCAGCGCCCCGGCCGCGCCCTGCACGATCCGAAAGCCGATCAGCGTCTCCATGCTCGGCGCCAGGCCGCACAAGATGGACGCGCCCCCGAACCCGACCAGCCCGATGACGAACAGGCGGCGGCGCCCATAGGCGTCGGCAAGGGCGCCGGCGAGGATCAGGAGCGCGCTCAGGCTCAGGAGATAGGCGTTGTAGACATACGACTGGCCTTCGAGGACGCCGAAGTAACCGCTCGGCAAGTCCTGGCCGATGCGCTGGAGGGCGACGTTGACGACGGTCGAGTCGAGGAAGACGATCCCGGAACCGAGGATCGCCGCCAGCAAGGTGCCGGTCCGGCGGTTCACGATCGGGATCCCGGAGAGGCCGGCACTGCCGGGTCCGGAGAGCCGGCCAGAGCGTATTCGACGGCCTGATCGACGGTCAGCCGCTGCCCGTATTCGACGGCGGCCTGGACCTCAGCCGGGGTCAACTTCGCCTCGGGATTGGCCTCCTGGTACTCCGCTACGAGATGTCCGAGCTCGGCTCCACCGGTCTTGGCCAGTTGATCCGATGCCGTGTTCAATCGGAGCGCACGGATCATGTCTCCCTCCGCAATTGCGAGCAGGCTGAAGTCTCCGAGCAAGATGGTGATGCCGGACAAATCGCCCACCGCAGCGAAATGCCCCAGCGATTCACGCCACAACGGCTCGGACCGCGCCACCGTCTCGCCCAGCCGGTTATACGCGAGGCCGAGCGTGTGCAGCGCCCAGGCCAGGCTGAATGGATCGGACATCGTCCGGAGCATCGCCACGTCCTCGACAAGGGCGTCCCGTGCCGCTTCGTCCTCCAGCGAGAAGTAGTAGGCGTTGCCGAGGCCCCACAAGACCCGCGCGATCATGGGCCTGTCATCCAATTCGCGGAAGAGCGCGAGGCTCTCCTCGAAAGCGGCCTTGGAGCGGTGAATGTCCAGCCTGTTGACCAGGGTAGGGAAGCCGACGTTGTAGAGGGCGTTGGCTATCGCGCTCTTGTCGCCGGTGCTACGCGTGAGCTCGAGAGCGGCCTCGTAGTAGGTCATTGCGGTCTCCATCTCCGCCCGCCAGTACGCCACGCCGCCGGCGCCTTCAAGCGCCTTCGCCCGTTCGGCCGGATAAGCCGCGGCTTCGGGCATGGCGAGGATCCGCTCGAACCACTCGGCCCCCTCGCGGAGCATCCCGCGCATCTGCCAGAACCGCCACAGCGCGTAGCCGAGGCGGAGGGCCGTGTCGGCGTCGCCGTGATCGATGGAACAAGTGAGGGCGGCGCGGAGGTTGCCGTTCTCACGGTCGAGCCGGTCGAGCAGCCGCTTCTGGTCGAGGCCGGTCAGCCCGGGAGCCGCATTCTCGGCCAACTCGAGGTAGACCGCGGCGTGACAATCGCCGACTGCAGCCGCCTCGGCCGTTGCCGCGAGCATCTCCCGGGCGAACTCGCGGATCGTGAAGAGCATCGAGAATCTGGGCTCGCCGTTGGCCTCCTCCTGGCGGACGAGGCTCTGGTCGACGAGGCCCGCCAGGCCCTCGAGAATGTCGATCCCATCCCCGCCGCAGACCGCTTCGGTGGCCGGGAGATCCGCTCCACCGACGAAGACCGAGAAGGACGCAAACAAGCGCCGGCCTTTCAGGTCGAGCAGGTCGTAGCTCCACGCAATTGCGCCCCGCAGAGTCCGCTGGCGGGCCGGAAGGTCGCTCGAACCGGCCTGCAGCATGTCCAGGCTCCGTCCCAGTCGAACCAGCAGCGCCTGCGGCGGCAGGAGCTTGACCCGCGCGGCGGCCAGTTCGATCGCCAGCGGCAGACCGTCGAGGCGAGCGCAGATCTCGGCAACGGCTGAGGCATTCGCCGCCGTGACGGCGAAGTCCGGCTTGACTGAGGCGGCCCGCTCGGCGAACAGCGCGACGGACTCGTTCCGAAGCAATTCGGCCGGGTCGGTCTCGGCGCCGACGATCGGCAGGGCAAGAGGTGGAACCTCGTACTCATGCTCGCCGTAGACGTGAAGAGTGGCCCGGCTGGTGACAACCACCCGCAACCCGTCGCTGGCCCGCAGCAGATCGCCGACAAGAGCCGCGGCCGGAAGGACCTGTTCGAAGTTGTCCAGGATCAGCAGCAGGTGGAGGTCTCGCAGGTGCTCGGCCAGCCGGTCGGCGACGGGCTGGTTCGCCACCTCCCGCACATTGAGGGCCGACATGATCGCCGGCGCCACGAGGTTGGGGTCTTCGAGCGGCCCGAGAGGCACGAAGAAGACACCGTCGGCGAATTCGGAGACCGACTCGGCCGCGAGTTGCAGACTCAAACGCGTCTTGCCCGTGCCCCCCGGCCCGGTCAGGGTCAGCAACCGGGTCGTGGCCAGCAGGCGCCTCGCCTCGGCCACTTCCGCGGCGCGCCCGACGAAGCTGGTCAGCTGGGTCGGAAGGTTGTTCGGGGTGGCGTCGAGGGAGCGCAGCGCCGGGAACTGCGACGGCAGGCCCGCGATCACCGTCTCGTAGATCCTCTCGGGCTGGGCGAGATCCTTGAGGCGGTGCCGCCCGAGATCCCGAAGCCCGACTCCGGCCGGCAGCGCCTGATCTACCAGCGCCCGCGTCGATTCCGACACCAGAACCTGCCCGCCGTGGCCGACAGCCGCGATCCTGGCGGCCCTGTGGACGTCCAGACCTACATAAGTGCCGTCGCGGACGACACCGTCGCCGGTGTGAAGTCCCATCCGCACTCGCACTTTCGACCCGCGGGGCCAGGCGTGATCGGCGAGGGCGCGCTGCGCGTCCACTGCCGCGCCGAGGGCGCCTGTGGCGCCGCTGAAGGCTGCAAAGAGCGAGTCTCCCTCGGTTCCGAAGGGCACCCCGCCGCCCGCCTCAACCGCGGCGCGAAGCAGCCTGTGGTGCTCGCTCAAGAGTTGCGGGTATTCGTCCCCGAGTTGCTGGAGCAGCCGGGTCGAGCCTTCGATGTCGGTGAAGAGGAAGGTCACGGTCCCGGTGGGGAGAGTTCGAGAGGGGCGCAGCAGTTCGGCGACGGCGGTATCTCCTGGGACGGCTCCGGCGTGATCGGGATGCTGATCGGCCGGCCGGAAGGTGTCAACGCGAGTCGCGCCAGAGGCCGGCCAGTCGCGCGCACGGGAACGAAACGAGCCAGATTGGGCCGAGCGTTGTGCAAGAGCCGGGCGTGCGCTACACAGAGGACTGTTGCCCGCCGCAAATCGCAGCGGCCCTCGGAGGAGAGTCGATGACCCAGGCCATGGAGCTGGTCGACGAGCTCGGGTCACTCGCGCTCTTCGCCGACCTGCCCCGTCCGCAGCTGGACGCCGCCGCGCACTCATTCGAGGAAGCATGGTTCGGCGAAGGCGAGCGAGTGCTGCGCGAAGGGCTCACCGGCACCGGCTTCTACGTCATCCTCGACGGCCAGGCGGTGGTCCGCGCCGGCGGCAGGGATGCCGCCGTCCTGGGCCGCGGCGACTTCTTCGGCGAGGTTTCAGCACTGCTCGGCGAGCTGCCCTCGGCGGACGTCGTCGCGCTCAATTCGATGCGCTGCCTGCACATGGCGGCGCCGGATTTGCGCCCCTTCCTGATGGCCCATCCCGCGGTCATGTACCGGATGCTCCTCGACCAGACGCGACGGCTGCGGACGACCACCCGGGCTCGCGGCTGAATTCGGTGGCACGAGGCGATCCTCCGGCGGGCGACGACCGGCCGTTTCCGCCCGGCGAATACCCGCTGGTCGTCGTCGGCAGCGGCCCGGGCGGACTCCAGCTGAGCTACGCGCTGCGACGCCTCGGGGTCGAGCACGCCGTTATCTCCGCGGATCCGGCTCCGGGCGGCATGTTTCGACGCTGGCCGTTCTTCCAGCGGCTGCTGAGCTGGACGAAGCCCTACGCGCCTGCCGAGCACGGCACTCGCGCTTACGAGCGCTACGACTGGAACAGCCTGCTGGCCGAAGAGCCGGAGAACCGGGCTCTCATGACGGGCTTGATGGACGGAACTTCCTATTTCCCGTCGAGACCGGAGATGGAACTCAATCTCGTCGCATTCGCCGAGCGGACCGGGGTGAAGGTTCGCTACGGCTGCCGCTGGGAGTCGACCCGGCGGGAGACGACCGCCTCCGGCGAACGCTTCGTCCTCGAAACATCGGACGGCGAATACCGCTGCCGGGTGGCCGTCTTTGCGGTGGGCGTCGCGGAACCGTATGTGCCGCCGACGCCGGGCCTCGATCTCGTTCCCCACTACGCCGACACACGCCCCGCCGAGACATACGCGGGCAAGCGCATCTTCATCGTCGGCAAGCAGAACTCCGGGTTCGAGCTGGCCAGCGGACTTCTGCCGTGGGCTCGGTCGATCGTGCTGGCATCCCCGAGCCCGGCCAAGCTGTCGGTCGTCACGCGCTCCCTCGTCGGGATTCGAGCACGCTACCTGCAGCCTTACGAAGACCATGTCCTGGCCGGCGGAGTTGCCGTGCTCGAGGCCTCGATAGACCGCATCGAGCCGACCGGCGACACCCTGCGCGTGACCGTCAGGCCGTCCGGCGGCGGCGAACCGGTCGCCTTCGAGGTCGATGAGGCGATTGCTGCGACGGGCTTCGTGGCGCCGCTGCGCGACCTTCCGGCGCTCGGCGTCGCGACCTTCGGATCCAGCCGGCTGCCGGCCCAGACGCCCTTCTGGGAGAGCGCGACGGTGCCCGGGATCTACTTCGCCGGAACGATCGGCCAGGGCGCCACGGGCTTGCGCAAACACGGCATGCCCGCCAACTCGGGGGCCGTCCACGGGGCCCGGTACAACGCCCGGCTGCTGGCGGGGCACCTTGCCGAGAAGCATTTCGCCGTAGCTCCCCGAAGGCGGCCGGTGGCCGAGACCGAAGTCCTCCCATTTCTGATCGAGGAAATCTGCCGGGCTCCGGAGCTATGGCACCAAAGGGCATACCTGGCCCGCGTCGTGAGCGTCGACACAGCTGCGGGAATCGCCGACGAAGGATTCGTCCCGCTGGCCCATTTCCTCGACGCCGGCGGACCGGACGCGATCGCGGCCACGATCGAGGCCGACGCGGAGGGCGGCGTCTATCCGGTGTTCTACCTCCGACACGCCGGCAAGACCGAGGAGCGCGTTTTGCCCGGCCATCCGCTCCACGACTTTTCCTCGGACGAGCACCGCCGTGCGGTCGCGTCGCTCTTGGGAGAGCTGGGTCTGGCCCCCGCGGAGCAACGAGGGGCGCCCTCCGCTTCCTGATCGGCGGCCAGCCCCCTTCCCGCGCCGGTCCGCACCGAAACGAGGGCTCTGGGCGTACCATCTGAGCGTCAGCCCGTGCCGTGCACCGAGGGGACGATGACCGACCAGCCTTCCAGCGCAGCAGACTTCCTCACCCAGCGTCTGCAGCGCTGGCTTGCCCCGCTGGTCATCCTTGCGACGATAGCGGCCGCCTTCGTCGTCATCGGCGACGTGACGAGTCTGATCGCGTACTTCAGCGACGTGATCATGATCTTCTTCCTGGCGTGGCTGCTGGCCTTCATCCTGAGCCCGCTGGCCAGTGCACTGGTTCACCTGATCCCGCGTCTGCCACGGGCGCTGGCCGTGATCCTCGTGTACTCCCTTCTCATCGCCTTCCTGGTCGCGGCGATCCTGGTCGTGGCGCAGCAGCTCTACTCGTCGATCAACGGTCTGGTCAGCAACTGGCCCGATGACAAGAAGTTGCAGACGCTTCTCCAACCGTGGCAGGACCGCCTGAACTCCATCGGCGGCGCCCAGATCAGCCTTCACGACCAGTTCAATCAGCTGCTGGCAAACCTGAAGAACGGCGCCGGACAACTGGCACAGCCGCTCGGGGGCGTCGCCGTGGCCAGCCTCGGCATATTCGGCAACCTGCTGTTCGTCTTCTTCCTGTCGCTCTACATGGCCGTCGACCGGGACCGGATCGTGAGCTTCCTCTTCCGTCTGGTGCCACCGACGTACAGCGATGAGGCCCAGCTGCTCGAACGCAGCGTGGCCCGGTCCTTCGGCGGGTTCCTGCGCGGCCAGGCGCTGTCGGGCTTGATCTACGGCGCCGTCTCCATGGGCGCCAGCCTGTTGCTCGGGTTGCCGTACATGCCGGTCACGGCCGCCTCTTCGGGAATCCTCCAGGCCATCCCGTTCTTCGGCCCATTCATTTCGTGGGTGCCGCCCGTGCTGGTGGCGATCTTCTTCGCGCCCGAAGCCGTGCTGCCCGCGTTGGTCATCATGATCGTCGGCTGGTTCGTGCTGATGAACGTGATCCAGCCGCGTCTCATGGCCGAGGCGGTCGGCCTCCACCCCGTTGTTGTCCTGGGTTCGGTCATGATCGGTTCGAAACTGGCCGGCATCCCGGGCGCCATCTTCGGCATCCCCGTCGCGGCCGTTCTCGCGTCGTTCTTCTTCTACTACCTGGGGCACATGCGGGTCGATGCTCAGTCGGTCACGGCTCGTGCGGCCCGCCGCGTCGAGGAACGCGAAGGCAGGCCGGTCCGAGTGCCGCGTCTGCCGCATGCCGGCGAAGATCAGGAATTGGAGCCGGGCATCGCCATGGAGCCGCAGCCAATGGCCCGCAAGCGGTCCACCGCCGCGCTGCCGGAAGCGCCGGAGCCGGAAGAGCCGCAGCCCGAAGCCGACGCGTAGCCCGGAAACGACCGAGCGGCCGCCCGAAGAGCAGCCGCTCGAAAGTTGTCTCAGACGGAATCCCGATCGGCGAGCCGCCTATCGGTCAAAGGCGTCAAACCTTGGGGATGACCTTGAATGCCGCCGCAATGCCGACCAGCGTCGGCTGGCTCATGTGATGGCCGAGGATCTGGTAGGCGGTCTTGGTTCCCGGATTCACGTAGATCGAGTACTCCAGAACCGCGGTGTTGAAGAGATGACCGGATAGGCCGCCGAAGCTCGCGGAAGTCCAGCTGCCTGGGGGCGAGCAGACGGTCGGGGTCAGGCAGAAGGATCCTTCCGCGACCTCGATGGAGGCGCCGCTTGGGCCCTTGTACTTGGCCGAGAAGGTGCCGCCGCCGGCGGGTGCGGCCCAAGAGGCCGTCGTGAGGGACCAGCCCTTACCGAGGCTCGCACAATAGACGGCGAACTTCAGCGTCTTTGCGGCCTTGAGCATCTCCGGCCAGTTGGCGGCCCCGCCGGTGCAGAAAGCTGCCGGCGAGGTTGGGCCGCTCGACGGGACGGGCGTGGGGGCGGCGGTGTGTACCGCGGTCGGCCCGGCCGTCGGCGTCGGGGCCAGGCTCGGCCACGGCGTGAAGGAGGCTGACAGCGTGGCCTCAGGCGTCGGCGTGGCCGGAGCCTGGGTGGCCACAGGAGTCGGCGTCTGAACGATGACGATCGGGGTCGGCTGGTCGGTGCTGATGCACCCGGCGCTGACCAGTGCGAGTGCCACGATGGCACCGGCAAAGGTGACGGCGCGAAGGCGACGGTGATTCACAAGCGATCCTCTGGTAACGATCATGGATTCCCCCAACTATCCAATGGAGGTCGGGGCAGTATGCCGACCTCGCGGTTCCTAGATATTCCCCCCTCGACAAGTCTCTATTCGAACCCTATGCGGGCACGGCAGGCTGGGCGCTGAAGATGGATGTCTGGGCCGGTTCGGGGAGCATGACGCCCAGGATCTTCTGCAGGGCGAGCACGTGGACGCAAGATCCCCAGCTCTCAAAGAAGTGGCAGGTGCACTGCCAGGCTCCGCCGTCGAGTCGGACCGTGTGAGTGTCGTTGTCACCTTTGAACGTGACCGCAAGCTGTTCGAACGAAATTCGATCCAGCTCACGGGCGTAGCGGTTTGCCTTCTCGACCTTCCCGATGAGAGTGCTGTGCATCGCCGATACCCTCCGTCGCCCTGCCTGCCCCGAAGAGGTCCGCCGCCGGCCGTCCAAACAAAACGGTCGGGGTCGGTTCGCCTCACTGTACAGCTGCGAGCCAAGAGATAGCGGATCGTCCCGGCGCGCCGAAAGCTGTCGGTCGGCGAACCTGCGAACGACCACTTCGACGCCCCGCACGAGGCCGCTGTGGCGGCTCGCGGTCGGCCTTCGCCCGCAAAGTGTTCGGCAGAGGCGCGATGCAACGGGACCGGGCGAACAAAGGCCGAACGCTCGTTCGAGAGGGGCCGGAAAATCAGGCCTCTCGAACCATTCCCTCGCCGGCGATCAGGTTCGCGTCGACCGCCGCCGACGACGTGGCCTCGGTATAGACCCGAACGAGCGGCTCGGTGCCGCTGAATCGCACCAGCAGCCACGAACCGTCGTCGGCGAAGAACTTGAAGCCGTCTTTGGTGTCCAGCGGCTGCGTCCGGACTACGGGCCGGCCGGCAAGCGCGGTCGGCGCCCGCTCGGGCAGCTCCTTGAGCAGACGGCCCTTGAGCGCCGGATAGACCGCCTTGTCGAAATGGATGTCGACCCGCCGATAGCTCGACGGCCCCGCGATCTCGTGGAGATGCGCGATCGCCTTGCTGACCGGCCAGCGGCCCGCCTCCCGCTCGCGGATGAAGAGGTCGAGAAGCATCAGGTCGGTGAAGATGCCGTCGCGTTCGGGCAGGTGCATCCCGAAGCCGAAGCCGCCCGACTCCTCGCCGCCCATCATCGCCCCGGTTTCGATCATCTTGGGGCCGATGTACTTGAAGCCGACCGGGACTTCGTGGACCGGAACTCCATAGCGCTCTCCCAGGCGCTCCGCC
>Ga0302291_10000166_pt1 | contig 17408 bp, 12 predicted proteins | sample III_Fen_N1_4_FD_194548 | JGI IMG/M metagenome (GOLD analysis project Ga0302291, IMG submission 194548) | Peat permafrost microbial communities from Stordalen Mire near Abisko, Sweden - III_Fen_N1_4 | ecosystem: Environmental > Terrestrial > Soil > Wetlands > Permafrost | place: Sweden: Abisko... | reverse complement strand
TACTCGCGCTGATCCACCGGCACGGCCTTGGGGTTGCCCAGCTCGCTCATCGGCACGCGGAAAGTCTCGCGCGCGCTCCACGCCGAGACCGCTGCAATCCCGCAGATCAGCAGGGTGAGCGAGCCGATCATCATCGGGATGTCCGTGGCCCCAGGCGGCGCAACCATGGCGAAGACGGCCGGCAGCATCGCGGTCAGCGCGGTGCCCACGTTCTGAGAGATGGCCATCGCCGAGACGCGGGTGCGGGTCGGGAACAGCTCGGGGAAGAAGCTCGGGAACACGGCGTTGTAGCCCTGGTAGACGACGCCCCACATTAGCAGCGACATGACGATGGCGAGCGCCTCGCTGTGGATGCTGATCGCATACAGGTAGCCGAACGACAGCAGGCCCGAGGCCAGCGCGCCCACGATGATCGGCGGGCGGCGACCGATCCGGTCCGACAGGTTGCCGACCATCGGGATGACGAACACGGCCAGCACGTTGCCGAGCACCGGAATCCACAGATAGATGTCCTTGCTGAAGCCGACGCCGTAGCCGGGCTGCACCGCGTAGGCCGCGCCGAAGATCGAGGTGACGACCGGGATCACGTTCATCAGCGCCATGCAGACCACGCGCAGCATGTCGGGCCAGCTGTTGCGGAAAGCTTCGACCACCGGCGCCTTCGGCACCGCGCCCTTCTTGTCCTCGGCGGCGAAGGCCGGGGTCTCCTCGACCTCGCGGCGGATGATGTAGCCCGCCACGATCACGACGAAGCTGAGCAGGAAGGGCACGCGCCAGCCCCAGGTGTTGAAGTCCTCGGTCGGCAGGAAGTGCGCAATGGGCAGGAACACGGCGGCGGCCAGGATCTGCCCGGCCTGCACGCCCTGCAGCGTGAAGCTGGCGAAGAAGCCGCGTCGGCCGAAGGGCGCGTGCTCAAGAATCATCGAGCTGGCGCCCGAGATTTCACCGGCCACGGCAAAGCCCTGGATCAGGCGGATGAGCACCAGCAGCGCCGGGGCCAGCCAGCCCACTTGCGCATAGGTCGGCAGCAGGCCGACGGCCATGGTCGAGAAGCCCATCAGGAACATGCACATGATCAGCACCTGCTTGCGGCCGTGGGTGTCGCCCCAGTGGCCGAGCACGAGGGCGCCGATGGGGCGGGCGACGTAGCCCACGCCGTAGGTGGCAAGCGACGCGATGATCGCGACCTTGGGGTCGGTCGACGGGAAGAAGATCTGCGGAAAGATCAGCGACGCCGCCGTCGCGTAGATGAAGAAGTCGTAGTACTCGAGCGCCGAGCCGATCCAGCCGCTTGCGGTCGCCTTTTTCGCCTGTCCGCCGTGTGACGGGCGTGCCGTGGTGATTGCCATGTGTATGTCTCCAGTCCCGGTGTTTGCGTGCGCCGATTCGTCGGCACGCGGGAGCCGGTCGATCGGGGCTTGTCGATGGATGCTGCTGCCTGTCGTTCCAGTCCGGGTGCGGCCCGGCATCCGAACAAACCTCCGTGGCCGAACCGGTTTCGGCCGTGGCGGGTGTCGGGCTGCAAAGCGTCCGGATCAAGTCCGGGCCTCGCGTTGGTCGGTGAAACCGGGGTTTCTTGACCGGGCGCAAGGTCTGAATTCGATGACAGGCAGCGCAGGCTAGGCAGCACCCGCAAGGCCGGCAATCGGTGGTGCGCGATATTCGCGCGCTTGCGTTCGCTGATTGCGCGGATCGCGGGTCGGCCCTGAGCCGGCAAAAAGTCACGCTTTGCGCTGCCGGCCGGCGCCGCGTCAGGCGGGGCTGGTTTCGCTTGCCGTGCGCGTGGAGCGGGGCTCGTCCAACGGCGGCGCGATGCCGGCAGCGTGGTGCGCGGCAAGCCAGCCGAAGGTCATTGCCGGGCCAAGGGTGATGCCGCCCGACGGGTAGCGTCCGCCCATCACGCTGGCGGCGTCGTTGCCGCTGGCGTAGAGGCCGGCGACGGGCTGGCTGGCGGCGTCGAGCACGCGGGCGTGGGCGTCGGTGCGCAGGCCGGCGAAGCTGCCGAGGCTGCCGGCGACGACTTTCACGGCGTAGTACGGGCCGGTCCCGATCGGCGCGACGCAGGGGTTGGGCGCCTGTTCGGGATCGCCGCCGGCGCGGTTGTAGGGCGTGCTGCCGCGCGCGAAGGTCGGATCGCGGCCGTCGCGCGCGTGGCGGTTGTAGTCGGCGACGGTGGCGGTGAAGCCGGCCGGGTCGATGCCGCAGGCGCGCGCGAGTTCGTCGAGCGTGCGGCCCGATTTCAGATAGCCGCTGCGCAGATGCGCGCCGATGGGCATCGGCGCGGGCTTGACGGCGCCGAGGCCCCAGCGGCGCAGGAAGCGGCGGTCGCAGACGAGCCAGGCTTCGGCCGGCGCGCCGGGCGGCAGCGCGCGCATGAGGCCGAGCATGAAGTCGTAATAGGAGTCGGCCTCGTTGGCGAAGCGCCGGCCCTGCGCGGTAACGGCAATGAGGCCGGGCTTGCCGCGCTCGACGAGATGCGGGAAATGGCCGGCGCCGCCGTCAGCGCGCGGCACGAGCGACACCGGCGCCCAGGCCATTGGCTGGGCGAGGTCGCACGCGATGGCGCCGCCCGCCGCTTCGCCGAGGCGCAGGCCGTCGCCGGTATTGCCGGGCGGCGCGGCCGACCAGTGCTCGCCGCCGTTGGGCAGCAGTTCGCCGAGCCGGCGCGGATCGCGCGGAAAGCCGCCGCAGGCGAGCACGACGCCACGGCGCGCGTGGACCTCGACCGGGCCGCGCGGGCCGTCGATGACGGCGCCGGTGACGGTCCCGGCCGTCGCGGTCAGCCGCAGCACCGGGCTGGCCAGCAGCAGCTCGACCCCCAGGTCGAAGGCCGATTGCGCCAGCCGCGCGACCAGCGCATTGCCGTTGACCAGATGCAGCCCGCGCCCGTGCAAAGCCACGTCCGTCAGATGGCGCAGCACGCGCTTCGTCACGTAGGCAAACGATTTCAGCGAGCGCTGCGACTGGAAGAAATGCCGCAGGTCGGCGCCCGACGCGATGCCCATGCCCCAGAGCGTGGTGAGGTCGAGCGGCGGCTTGAGCTGATGGAGGTGCGGGCCAAGTTCGCGGCCGTCGAAGGGCGCGGCGCAGACCGAGCGGCCGCCGGTGGCCGCGCCGGGCGTTTGGCCGTGGAAGTCGGGCATGCGGTTGCCGTCGATGAACTGCACGCGGGTGCGCTGGCGGAAGAAATCGATCATCGCCGGGCCGGCGGCGAGGAAGGCTTGCACCTTCGCTTCGTCGAAATGCGCGCCGAGTTCGTGGCGCAAATAGGCCAGCGGCGCGGCCGGGTCTTCGTCGATGGCGGCTTCGCGCGCGAGCGGATTGCGCGGAATCCACATCCAGCCGCCCGACCATGCCGTGGTGCCGCCGAACTGCGCTTCCTTCTCGACCACGATCACCTTCAGGCCGAGCGCGGCGGCGGTCACGGCCGCCGAGAGCCCGCCGGCCCCCGAGCCGACGACGAGCAGATCACAGACGAGGGGCATGGCGGGTCTCCTTGAAGAAAATCAGGCGGGTGGCTTGTGGAACAGCCGCGAGGCGCCACTGGCGACCGCCAGTTCGGCCGCGACGGCGAGCAGATCGGGCGCGAGTGCGGTCATGCGCTCGGGCGTCAGGCGCAGCGCCGGGCCGGCGATGACGATCACGCCGATGGCCGGCGCGCCGGCGTTGCGCACCGGCGCGGCGAGCGCGGCCATGCCGGGCGCGGCCGATTCGCTGACGCCGGCCCAGCCGCGTTCGCGCGCCAGATGCAGTGCGTCAAGCAGCGCGCCGACGGTGGTGGGCGCGGCCGGGCCGTAGTCGGCGGGCTTGCCGAAGCCCTGGCGCGCCACGGCTTGCAGCGCGGTCTCGTCGTCGAGCGTGAGCAGCCAGGCATGGCCGGTGGCGGTGCAGGACAGGCGCGCGTCCATGCCCATGTCGGGGTCGTAGCGCAGGCCCTTGCGGGCGCCTTGCGCGCGGGCGACGAAGGTGAGCCGTTCGCCGTCGAGCACGGCCAGCCGCACCAGCTCGCCCGACAGCTCGGCGAGCCGGTCGAGTGCCGGCTGGGCGATGTCGACGATGCCCGACGAGTAGAGAAAGTTGAGCCCGAGCGCCACCAGCCGCGTCGTCAGCGCGTAGTCGCCGAAGTCGCGCAGCTGGCGCACATAGCCGAGCCGCGTGAGGTCGTTGAGCAGCCGGTGCACGGCGCTGCGCGGGATGGCGAGCCGGTCGGCCAGCACCGCCAGCGCAATGCCTTCGGGATGGGCGGCCAGCAGTTCGAGGATGGCGAGGCTGCGTTCGAGGATTCCGTTCATGGGGCGACCGGGGGAGGGCGGAAAGGGCGCCGATGCTCCCACACGGTCCAGCGGGCAAATCTGCGTTGATTTGAATGATAGCCAAAAGTGGAACCTAATTCCAAAAACGGGCTAGCATTCGTTCCGTCAATCCAGCATCACGGCAAAGAGGAGCCAGCAATGCAGCACCCACTGAGCGGCGCGACCCGCCTCCATCTCATCGTCGGCGACCCGATCGCCCAGGTGAAATCGCCAGCCGGCGTCACCGAGGCGCTCCAGCGGCGCGGGCATGACGCCATCTGCCTGCCCTGGCATGTGGCACCGGCCGATTTCGACGCCTGCCTGCGCGCCACCGCGCTGGCGCAGAACGTCGACGGAATCATCGTCACCGTGCCGCACAAGTTCGCCGCCACCGCGCTCTGCGCCACGCTGACCGAGCGCGCGCGCTTTCTCGGCGCGGTCAACACGCTGCGCCGCAATGCCGACGGCTCGTGGCATGGCGACATGGTCGACGGCCTCGGCTTCACCGAAGCCATGGCCGACGCCGGCTGCGAGCCCGAAGGCCGGCGCGTGCTGCTGGTGGGCGCGGGCGGCGCCGGCTCGGCGATTGCGCATGCCCAGCTCATGGCCGGCGCGCTCACGCTCGCCATCCATGACGAGGACGCAGCGCGGCGCTGCGCGCTGATCGCGCGGCTGGCCGGGCTGGGGCGCGGCGAGGTGATCGCCGGCTCGCCCGACCCGACCGGCTTCGACATCGTCATCAACGCCACGCCGATGGGCATGCGCGACGGCGATCCGCTGCCGGTGCAGGTCGAGCGGCTCAGCGCCGACCAGTTCGTCGGCGACGTGATCACCGTGCCGCTGGTCACGCCGCTGATCGCGGCGGCGCGCGCGAAGGGCTGCCGCACCTCGCTCGGCACCGAGATGTTCGGCCGCGTGCGCGAGCTGATGGTGGCCTTCCTGCTCGGCGGCGAGGTGGCGGGATGAGCAACCCCAAGATTGCCCCGACCGATGCCGCGCTGCGCCGCATCGACGCGCCGGTACGGACCGCGCTGGCCGACATTCCGGCCGACGCCAGCTTCGACGTGGTGGTGATCGGCGCCGGCGGCGCGGGCCTGAGCGCCGCGCTCACCGCCGCCATCGAGGGCGCGCGCGTGCTGGTCGTGGAGCGCACCGGATTCATCGGCGGCACGACGGCGCTGTCGGCCGCGACGACCTGGGTGCCGCTCAACGCGCATTGCGCCGACGTGGGGTTTGCGGACAGCGTCGAGATGGCCGAGGGCTTTCTGACGCGCGCCGTCGGCGACCGCAGCCCGGCCGCGCTACGCTCGGCCTTCGTGCGCAACGGCGCGGCGGCGGTCGAGTACATCGAGCGCAACTCGCAGGTGAAGTACCGCGCGCGGCCCTTCCACCCCGATTACCTGTCGGAGCTGGAAGGCAGCACGCTGCGCGGCCGCGCCATCGAGCCCAAGCCCTTCGACGGCCGCCTGCTCGGCGACTGGTTTGGCCTCGTGCGCCCGCCGATTCCCGAGTTCACCGTGCTCGGCGGAATGATGGTCGACCGCGACGACGTGGCGAACCTGCTCAGGCTTGGCCGCGACTGGAACGCGTTCCGCCACTCGCTCGGCATCGTGGTGCGTCACGGCCGCGACCGGTTGCGCTACCCGCGCGGCACGCGGCTGGTGATGGGCAATGCGCTGATCGCGCGCCAGCTCTACTCGCTGCTGGAGCGCGGCGTGCGGTTTGCGGTGGGCACGACGCTGGAAAAGCTGGTGCGGGACGGCGTCGGCGCCGTCACCGGCGTGACGCTGTCGCAGGGCGGCGTCACGCGCACGCTGCGCGTGACCGGCGGCGTCATCCTCGCCAGCGGCGGCTTCAACCGCCATCCGCGCCAGCGCGCCGAGCGTCTGCCCGGCATCGACGCCAGCTGGTGCCCCGGCGCGCCCGGCCACACCGGCGCGGCGCACGACCTGGCGCTGGCGGCCGGCGGGCGTTACGGCAGCGGCGGCATGAGCGACTGCTTCTGGGCGCCGGTGTCATTGCGCCAGCGCGCCGACGGCAGCACCGCCGCCTTCCCGCATTTCCTGCTCGATCGCGGCAAGCCCGGCTTCATCGCGGTCAACCAGCGCGGCGAGCGCTTCGTCAATGAGAGCACGTCCTACCACCTGTTCGGCCTCGCGATGCAGGCGGCGCACCGCCAGTCGCCGGCGATCCCGGCCTGGCTCGTCACCGACCGCGCGGGGCTGGAGCGCTACGGCATCGGCATGGTCCGGCCCGGCGGCAAGGGGCTGGCGCCCTTCCTCGCCGACGGCTATCTGACCGAGGCGGCGACGCTGGCCGGCCTGGCCGCGAAGCTGGGCGCGGATGCGGCCACGCTTGAAGCCAGCGTCGCGCGGATCAACGACGCGGCGGCGAGCGGGGTCGATGCGCAGTTCGGGCGCGGCACGACTGACTACCAGCGCGCCAACGGCGACGCCACGCGCACCGGGCTGGCCAATCCCTGCCTCGGCGCCATCGGCCGCGCGCCGTTCTACGCCGTGCGGCTGTATCCGGGCGACATCGGCGCCGCGACCGGCTTCGTCACCGATGCCGCCGCGCGCGTGCTGGCCGAGGGTGACTGGCCCATCGCCGGGCTGTACGCGGTCGGCAACGACATGCACTCGATCATGGGCGGCGTGTATCCGGCGCCGGGCATCACGATCGGGCCGGGGCTGGTGTTCGGCTGGCTCGCGGCGAAGGACGCGGTCGCGCGGCTGACGCCGGGCGCGGGTGCCACGGCGCGGCGGGCGGCGATGGCCTGAGGCCGGCGCAAGGCCGCGCCGCCGCGCGCGGCGCGGCCGCCCGCCTCACGCCGCGAGGCTGGGCTCGGGCGCGGTGGCCGCGCGGACCGCATTCGCCGGCCGCGCATTGCCCGAGCCCGGCACGCAGGCCGCATGGCGCGCGGCCACATAGCCGAAGGTCATCGCCGGCCCGAGGTTGATGCCGCCCGACGGATAGAAGCCGCCCATCACGCTCGCCATGTCGCTGCCGACCGCATAGAGCCCGGCGATCGGCCGGCCGCGCTCGTCGAGCACCTGCGCTGCGCCATTCGTCCTGAGCCCGGCGAAGGTGCCGAAGCAGCCGGGCTGAACCTTCACCGCGTAGAACGGCCCGTGCTCGATCGGCGCGACGCAGGGGTTCGGGCCGGCGTGCAGCGCGTCGCCCTGCTTGCGGTTGTAGGGCGTGGAGCCGCGACCGAACTGCGGATCGCAGCCGAAGCGCGCATGCGCGTTGAATTCGCGCACGGTGCGCGCGAGTCCGTCCGCGTCGATGCCGCAGCGCTCGGCCAGCGCGGTGATCGAGCCCGCGCGTTGCAGATAGCCGCTGTGCACGAAGCCATCCACCGGCACCGGAAACGGCCGCGAATGGCCGAGCCCGTAACGGCGCTGGAAGCGGTGATCGCAGATGAGCCAGGACGCGACTTCCTCGCCCGCCGGCGCGGCCGCGACCATGGCCGCCGTGTAGTCGTAGTAGCCGTCGGCCTCGTTGACGAAGCGCCGGCCGGTCGACAGCACGCCGATGACGCCGGGCTTGGCGCGGTCGATGATGTGCGGGAAGTGGCCGGTGCTGCCGTCGGCATGGCGCACGAGCGACACCGGCGCCCAGGCCACCGGCGAGGCGAGGTCGGTGGCGAGCCTGCCGCCCGCCGATTCGCCGAGGTCGATGCCGTCGCCCGCGCAGGACTCGGGCGGCAGCGCCAGATGCTCGCGGCCGGTGGGCGTGCGCGGGAACAGCGCGCGCCGGCGCGCGAGGTCGTTCGGAAAGCCGCCCGCCGCGAGCACCACGCCGCGTGCCGCGCGGATCTCGATCGGGCCCTGCGCCGTGGCGACGACCGCGCCCACTACCTCGCCCTCGGCGAACAGCAGCCGCTCGGCCGGCGCCGATTCGAGGAAGCGCACGCCGAGCTGGTCGGCCGATTTCGCGAGCCGGCCGATCAGCGCCACGCCGTTGACCAGATGCATCGCGCGGCCGTGCAGCGCCAGATCGCGAAGATGGCGCAGGAAGCGCCCGGCCACATGCGCGAACGATTTTGGCGAGCGCGTCATCGTGAGGAAGGCCGTGAGATCGGCGCCGGCCATGATCGGCATGCCCATGAACGAGGTCTCGCGCATCGTCCGGCGCAGGCGGTGCAGCAGCGGGCCGAGTTCGCGTGCGTCGTAGGGCGCGGCGATCACCTGATGGCCCTGCGTGGCGGCGCCCGGCGTGTTGCCGTGCACGTCGGGAATGGCGTTGCCGTCGACGAATTGCAGCTCGGTGTGGCGCTCGAAGAACTCGACCATCGGCCCGCAGTTGTCGAGGAAGGCGTCGATGCGCCCGGGGTCGTAGCGCGCGCCGAGTTCGTGGCGCAGATAGGTGCGCGGCTGCTGCGGGTCTTCGTCGATGCCGGCGCGCTTGGCGAGCGGATTGCCGGGCGCCCACATCCAGCCGCCCGACCACGCGGTCGCGCCGCCTAGCGTGGCGTCCTTCTCGACCACGATGACCTTGAGTCCGTGCCAGGCGGCGGTGACGGCGGCGGACAGCCCGGCGGCGCCCGAGCCGATGACGAGCAGGTCGCAGACGAGGTGTTGCGGGGCGGGGTGCGTGTTCATGGTGTTGGCGGTTCGATGACTGACGGAGAAGACCTCGGCCGGCGCCAGCGCATGAGCAGCAGCGCGATGGCCATGGCGAGCAGCGTGGCGCCGGCGGCGGCGAGAAACACGGCGCCATAACTTGTGTCGCGCGCGAGCAGGCCGGCGAGCGGGCCTGCCAGCGCCAGTCCGCCGTCGAGGAAGACGGAAAAGGCGCCGAGCGCGGCGCCCCGGCTCGCGGCGTCGATGCGGCGCATGGCCTCGACGCCGAGCGCCGGAAACACCAGCGCAAAGCCGAAGCCGGTGAGCGCCGCGCCGGCCAGCGCCCAGGGCTGCGTCGGCGCCCAGCCCAGCAGCGTCAGCCCGGCGGCCTGCACGGCCAGCGTGCGCAGCGCCACGGCAAAGCCGCCGATGCGGTCGATGGCACGGGCAAACAGCAGCCGCGCCGCGATGAAGGCGACACCGTAGGCGCTGAGCGCGGTGGCCGGATGCGACCAGCCCTGGCTCGCGTAGTGCAGCCCGATGAAGCTGGCAATGCAGCCGAAGCCGAGCGTGGCCAGCCCGAGCGCGGCGCCGAACGGCAGCATGGCGCGGAACACCCGCCCCATCGGCATGCGCCGGCCCTGCACGATCGGCGCCTCCGGCCGGCCGTGTGCCATCAGCCAGCCGGCGGCCGCGCTCGCCATCACGCCCGCGCCGATTGCGGGGAAGCCGCCGAGGCTGAACAGCCACAGTCCGAGCGGCGCGCCGAACGCCAGCGCGCCGTAGGTGGCGATGCCGTTCCACGAAATCACCGTGGCCATGTGCTGGCCGCCGGTGCTGGCGATGCCCCAGGTGAGCGCCGCCGTGGCGGCCCAGCTTTCGCCGACGCCCATCAGCAGCCGGCTGGCGATCAGCACCGCGAACGGCAGTGCCACGGCCGTGCCGTCGACCGCAAGGGCCACGGAAATCAGCAGCGCGCCGCCGACGAAATGCGCGGCGAGCCCGCGCAGCATGGTGTGCCGCGCGCCGCGCACATCGCAGCGCTGGCCGGCGCCGGGGCGCGACAGCGTGGTGGCGAGGTATTGCGCGCTCACCGCCAGCCCGGCCATGACCGTGCCGAGGCCGAGCCGGTCGTGCACGAACACCGCCAGCACCGCCAGCGGCAGCCCGACGCAGAGGTAGCTGAGGAAGTTCATCGCCACGATGCGCAGGATGACGACGGTGCGCTGGCGGTCGCTGTGGCGCTCGGCCGGCGGCCGCTCGCCGGGGGCGAGCGCGGCGGCGGCGGCACCGGCCGGCGCGGGCGGCACGCTCCCGCCCGGGCTCATGCGGCGACCGCGAGGTCGATGCCGGCCAGCATCCGCTCGGTGGCGAGGCGCAGCCGCGTCGCGCGCTCGACCGCGCCGACGGTCTTCGCGAGCGCCTGCTGCGGAATCTCCACGCTCAGCACCGACGGCGCCTCGCCCACGGCGCGCAGGATGCCGACGAGGTCGATGCCGCCGTCGCCGGGCGGCAGCCGTTCGGCGCGGCCCTGGAACAGCATCGCCTCCAGCGTGTCCGGGCGCTTTGCGGGCGCGTCGCAGAACTGCACGTAGCCGAGGCGCGACGGCGACGCGAGCGCGATCTGATCGGCGGTGTTGAGCGCGCGGTCGAAATGGATCGGGTCGATCAGCAGCCCGGCCTCGGGCATGCCGGTGGCCTCGACGATGCGCAGGCCCTGCACGAAGTCCTTGCAGTCGGTCCAGGGCATCGGCTCCAGGTGCGGGCGGATGCCGTAGCGCCGGGCCAGCTCGCAGGTGGCGGCGAGCTTGGCGGTCAGGCGCGCCTCGTCAGGATCGTTGCCGGCGATGAGCGCGAAGCGCGCGCCGAGCTCGGCGGCGGTCGCGAACACCGGCTCGAAGTCGGCGACGACCGTGTCGGGCCTGAGCCGCAGGATCTCGATGTCGGCGGTGGTGACACCGGTGTCGGCCAGCACGCGCTTCATCTCGCGCACGGTGGGCGTGTCGCCGACGGTGTCGTAGGCCGGCTCGGTCGGCGTGGCCGGCACGAGCCGCAGGCCGACGTGGGCATAGCCGGCGTCGGCGGCGCACCGGATCATCGCCACCGGATCGAGTTCGAGCACGGTCAGCGCGGCGAGGGCGAGCGGAAGCTTCATGGCCGAGGCTCCTGTCAGCGCAGCGGCGAGAACGCCGCCGGCAGGCCGATGGTCGAGGTCATGTGCGTGAGATTGGCCGGGCCGCCCACCGGCGGCCAGACGCCGCTCGCGACGGCTTCGGCGCGGATGCGGCTGCGCTCGTCCACGCTGCCGTACGGCCAGATGTTGAGGAAGCGCGGCGATTCGCCATCCAGCGCATAAAAGGCGCCCACCAGCGGCGACAGCGCGCCGCGCGCCGGCATGGCCTTTTCCCAGGCGTCGATGGTGGCGCCGAGCGCGCCGTACCTGATGCCGTAGGTGCGCAGCTCATAGACCGGGCCGCGCGCGCCGGTCTCGACCTCGGGCAGCCACGGAAAGCGCTCGTAGGTTCCGGTGTCGAGCTTCTCCAGCCAGGCGGCGCAGCCGAGCGGGTCGGGCGCGGCGAGCAGCTTCCGGCGGGCGTCCATCAGCGCGTTGGCGTCGTCGAAGCGGCGAAAGATCAGGATCTGGTTCAGCGCGCCGATGTCGGCATTCCACACGCCGAGCAGCTCGCCGCCAGCGGTCTTGAGGTGTTCCTCGATGGCCGGCAAGGCCTTGCCTTGCGTGGCGACGCGGACGGTGAGGGTGGTGAGGTCGTAGAGGCTCATGGGATTCGGTCGAGAGAAGAAATCGGACGCACGGCCCCGATCCGCAGGCCAGGAGGCCTGCGGCGGGAACGGCGGTGTTGGGAGAAGCGGGCGCCGCGCTCAGGCGCGCAGCAGGCTCGGCAGCGGTGGCGCGGGCAGCTGGACGTCGAGCCGCTTGAAGTAGTCGGACGACAGGCTGGCCAGCCCGATCTCGCGCGCGGCGTTGATGACTTCGGGCGCGATGCGCCGCATGCGCTCGGCATCGAGCCGGGCGGTCGGGCCGGCCACGCTCAGCGTGCCGAGCACGGCCGGGGTGTTCGGATGGCGCACCGCGACCGCGAGCGCGGCCAGCCCGAGCGTCGAGCAGTCGCTGACCGTGGCATAGCCGAGCGTGCGCGCGAGCCGCAGCCGCTCAAGCAGCTGCTCGATGCTGCGCGGCGCGTCGGGGCCGATGTCGGGCGCGTGGTTGAAGCCCTGGCGCGCAACCAGCGTCAGCGCGTCCTCGTCGCTCATGGTGGCGAGCCAGGCGTGGCCGGTGGCGGTGCTGGTCAGCGGCGCTTCCTGTCCCATGTCGGGGTCGTAGCGCAGGCCACCGCGCGCGCCCTGGGCCTTGGCCACCCACACCTGCCGGTCGCCGTCGGTCACGCCGAGCCGCGCCAGCTCGCCGGTGCTGGCGGCGAGGCGGTCGAGGATGGGCTGGGCCACATCGACCACGCCGCTGGCGGCCAGCAGGTTGAACGCCAGCGTGACCAGCCGCGTGCTCAGGTAGTAGCGCAGGCTGGCGCCGTCCTGCCGCACGTGGCCAAGCTCGGCCAGCTCCGTGAGCAGGCGGTGGGTCGCGCTCTTGGGGATGTCGAGCCGCTCGGCAATGTCCTGCAAGGGCAGGCCGCTGCCTTCGGTCGACAGCAGTTCGACAATCCCGAACGCGCGCCCGAGTTGGGTCTGACTGGCCATCTGCATGCTCCTTTATCGACGTGATGGTGCTCGATATAGGAACTCAGTTCCAGAATTGACGCAAGTCTTGAAATGGCTTTCAGACCGCGTTGAGCAGCGAATGCGCGCCTTCGAGCAGGATCGGCAGCACCCGCTCCACGGTCTGCTCGGTGCTCTCCTTGCTCATCACGAGGCTCACGCTGAGCGCGCCGACCACCTCACCCACGCGGTTGCGCAGCGACACCGCGATGCCGCGCACGTTCTGTTCCATCTGCTGTTCGAGCAGGGCATAGCCGGTCATGCGGGCGCGGTCGATGGCCTGGCGCACGCTGGTCCGGTCGATCATCGTGAACGGCGTGAACGGGTGGAAGGTCTGGCGCGCGAGCCAGGCTTCGACCTGCTCGGGCGGCCGGGTCGACAGCATCGCGATGCCGGCCGACGACACCGACGCCGGCACCCGCGCGCCCAGCACGAAGCCCACGTTCTGCACCCGGTTCACGCCGTTGCGCGCCACATAGACCACCTCGTCGCCGTCGAGCACGGCGCAGTAGGCGGCCTCGCCGACCAGCCCGGTGATGCGTTGCAGATAGGGCTGCACGGTGCGCGGCAGCCGGGCCGATTCGAGATAGCTCCAGCCCAGCCGCAGCACGCGCGGCGTGAGCCAGAACAGCTTGCCGTCGCTGGCCGCGTAGCCCAGGTGCACGAGCGTGAGCAGATAGCGCCGCGGCGCCGTGCGCGTGAGGCCGGCGCGCTCGGCGGCCTGGGTGGCGGTCAGGCGCGGATTGGCGTGGTCGAAGGCGGCGATGACGGCGAGGCCGTATTCGAGGCCGGCGATCCAGTCGCGCTTGTTGAGATCGGTGGTCATCGGTGTCTGCCTGCGATGTCGGCGTGGAAGGTGCAAGGCGATCATCACACTCCGACGCGCGAATATCGCGCAATCAGCACTGCTACGCGTTCGATTGGTGATGCCGGCGGCCGGTGACCGAACAATTTGCCGTCTCGATGCAGGCTCAGGCCTCGGCCAGCCGGCGCCGCGCATGCAGGCGGAATTCCGTTGGCCGCAGCCCGGTCTGCTTGCGGAAGAAGCGGCCGAAGTAGGCCTCGTCCTCGAAACCCAGTTCGGCGGCAATCTGCTTGATGCCCAGCGACGAGTAGATGAGCTCGCGCTGGGCCTCGTGCAGCACGCGACCGTTGATGACATCGAGCGACGACATGCCGAGCAGCTCGCGGCACAGGCGGGTGAGCTGGCCGGCGCTCACGCCCATTGCGGCGGCATACGCATCCACGCCCTTGCGCTCGCGAAAACCCGCATCGACCAGCGCGCGAAACCGCTCGATCTGCGCCGCCTTGCGCGAGCGCGCGCCGCCATCGGCCGGCGCCAGCGTGCCGATGCGCGCGATCTGCACGAACAGCGCAACCATCAGCGCCATGCCGGCCGCGACCTGGCCCGGCGCATGCACCTGGGCCTCGCGCGCGATGGCGTCGAACAGCGGCATGAGCGCGTCGGCATGGCGCGAGCTTTCGTCGACCGCGATGACGGCGGGCCGGCGCAGCGTGTCGAGCAGCTCGGGCGCGGCGGTGCCGGCCAGCGATTCGAGCGGGCGCTGGGCCACGGTGACGACCGGTCCGTCCGTGTCAGGCAGGAAGTGGAAGCCGTGCACCGACCGCGCCGGCGCAACGATCAGCGTCCTGGGGCGCACCGGCCATTTGCTGCCGTCGATGAAGGCTTCGCCGCCGCCGCTGCGCACGAACAGCACCTGGATCATCGAGTCGTGCACATGCGGCCTGATCTCCCAGTTGTAGGCGCTCGACCGCTCGGTGATGCGCTCGAAATGCACGATGGCCTGCCAGTCGGGGTCGGCCGCATCGCCGTAGAGCGCGAAGTTGGGAACCTGCTTCACGGGCGTTGGCGGCTGCGGGTTTTCATCGAGTCTCATGCACGAATTGTCCTGTTCTTGGCTGGATTTGTCGATTTACCGGCGGGCTCGCCTGACCGGATGATTGCCTCCCATTGCAGCAGCCATTTACCCGGAGACAACAAGTTGAAAACCCATGCAGCGGGGCTTTCCCGCAAGTCTGACAGCGTACCTTGGCGTATTCAGGGTATGCCCGAATCGTCTGGTGCCATGAGCGTCGCGAAGTGCGGGTTTTCCCGCGCCGGCGAGCGGGGCGCGGCATGAGCGCGCCGCTGCTGTCGGTCGTGGCCGGGGCCGAATGGCTCGGGCTGGCCGGGCGCGTGATCGTGGTGACCGGCGCAGCTAGCGGGATCGGCGCGGCGGTGGCCGAGGGCGCGGCGCGGGCCGGCGCGCGGGTCGCGCTGCTCGACCGCGACGGCGCCGGCGCCGAGCGCGTGGCGGCGGCGCTCGTGGCGCGCGGCCACCGGGCGCTGGCGCTGCACTGCGACATCTCGGACGAGGCCGGCGTGCTCGCCGCAGCCGCCCGCGTCGAGGCCGAACTCGGGCCAGCGGACGGGCTGGTCAACAACGCCGGCCTGCTGCGCGCCGGCGCGCTCGGCGAGGTGTCGCTGGCCGACTGGAACGCGGTGCTCGGCGTGAACCTGACCGGTTACTTCATCTGCGCACGCAGCTTCGGCACGCGCATGACGGCGCGCGGGCGCGGCAGCATCGTGAACGTGGCGTCGATCGCCGGCTGCCATCCGCAGACGCGCAGCGGCGCCTACAGCGCGAGCAAGGCCGGCGTGCTGCTGCTGTCGCGCCAGATGGCGGCCGAATGGGGTCCGGCCGGCGTGCGCAGCAACGCGATCTGCCCCGGAATGATCCGCACCGCGCTGTCCGAAAAGTTCTACGAGCAGCCCGGCCTGGAACAGCGCCGCGCGGCCATCACCGCCAGCCGGCGCATCGGCCGGCCCGACGACATCGCCGAGGTTGCGCTGTTCCTGCTCAGCGACCGCGCCGGCTATGTGAACGGCGCCGAGCTGATGGTCGACGGCGGCATGAGCAGCATGCTCATGGACCTCGTGCCGCGCCCCGGCTTCAACGACGGCGCCGAACGCGCCCCGGCCGCCGCCTGACGCGGCGCCGACCTCAACCCCACCCACGCCCCCGCTCCGGCAGCGCGCCCGCGCCGCCGGCAGGGGAGCGCTTTGCCCGGAGGAAACAGGCATGGCCAATCTCACCGACAGCAGCCCGGCGCGCCCGCTCGACTGCGACCTGCTCGTGATCGGCGCCGGCGCCGGCGGCCTCTCGACCGCCATCGTCGCGAAGAAGCACGGCCTCGACGTGATCGTCATCGAGAAGGATCGCCACTTCGGCGGTACCACCGCGTTCTCGGGCGGCGTGCTGTGGATTCCGGGCAATCCGGTCTCGGCGCGCAGCGGCGTGCGCGACAGCCGCGAGGCCGCGCTCACCTATCTGAAGAACGAGACCGGCGCGTACTACGACGACGCGGCGGTCGAGGCCTTCCTCGATGCCGGGCCCGAGATGGTCGACTGGTTCGAGCGCGAGACCGAGGTGAAATTCATCCCCACGCTCTATCCCGACTACCACCCGACCGTGCCCGGCGGCGTCGACATCGGCCGCTCGATCCTGGCCGCGCCCTACGACATCCGCAATCTGGGTGCCGACATGGACCGGCTGCGTCCGCCGCTCCAGACCATCACCTTCATCGGGATGATGTTCAACTCGTCGAACGCGGATCTGAAGCACTTCTTCAACGCGACGAAGTCGCTGAAGTCGGCCATCTACGTGGCGAAGCGGCTGGCCGCGCACCTGAAGGAACTGGCGCTGTACCGGCGCGGCGTGCAGGTGACGAGCGGCAATGCGCTCGCGGCACGGCTCGCGAAATCGGCGCTCGCGCTCGGCATTCCCATCCACACCGGCACGCCGGCGCGCGAGCTGATCGTGGCCGATGGCCGCGTGACCGGCGCACTGGCGCGCGGCCCGAACGGCGATGTGCGCATCCACGCGCGGCGCGGCGTGGTGCTGGCCAGCGGCGGCTTCTCGCACGACGTGCAGCGGCTGCGGCGCGCCTATCCGCATGTACGGCGTGGCGGCGAGCATCTGTCGCCGGTGCCCGAAGCCAATACCGGCGACGGCGCGCGGCTGGCCGAGCAGGCCGGCGGCAGGGTCGACATCCGGCTCAAGAACGCGGCGGCCTGGATGCCGGTATCGCGCGTGCCGCTCGCGGGCGGGCGCTTCGGCGTGTTCCCGCATCTGCTCGACCGCTACAAGCCCGGGATCATCGGCGTGACGCGGCAGGGCCGGCGCTTCTGCAACGAGAGCGAGAGCTATCACGACGTGGGCGCCGCGATGATCGAGGCCTGCAAGCAGCAGACCGAGACCGCGATGTGGCTCATCTGCGACCACGCCACCATCCGCAAGTACGGCCTGGGCTTTGCCAAGCCGGCGCCGGTGCCGCTCGGCGGGCTGATCGCCAAGGGCTATCTGACCAAGGGCGCAACGCTGGCCGAACTGGGCGCCAAGGCCGGCATCGACGGCGCGGCGCTGGAAGCCACGGTGCGCGAGTACAACCTGGGCGCGGCGCAGGGCGAGGACCGCCAGTTCGGGCGCGGCAGCACGGCGTTCAACCGCTATCTGGCCGATCCGGCCAACCGGCCCAATCCCTGCGTGGCCCCGGTCGGCGCCGGCCCCTACTACGCGCTCAAGGTCGTGATGGGCGACCTCGGCAGCTTCGACGGCATCCGCACCGACACCGTGGGCCGGGTGCTGCACGACGACGGCAGCGCCATCGCCGGCCTGTACGCGGTGGGCAACGACCGCGCCAGCATGATGGGCGGCAACTACCCCGGCGCCGGCATCACGCTCGGGCCGATCATGACCTTCGGCTATCTGACGGCGCGGCACATTGCCGGCGTGCCGGACCGCGCGGCGCCGGC
>Ga0302291_10000165_pt1 | contig 17439 bp, 11 predicted proteins | sample III_Fen_N1_4_FD_194548 | JGI IMG/M metagenome (GOLD analysis project Ga0302291, IMG submission 194548) | Peat permafrost microbial communities from Stordalen Mire near Abisko, Sweden - III_Fen_N1_4 | ecosystem: Environmental > Terrestrial > Soil > Wetlands > Permafrost | place: Sweden: Abisko... | reverse complement strand
GCTCCTGGGCGGCCGCCGGCCGGCCACCGAGGGCGCCGCGTGGGGCTACGAGGACGAGGCGCGCTGGGGCCGGCTGAGCACGGCCGCGGGCGTGGTCCGGGTCCCGTCGGAGCGTGGCGCCTACCAGGACTACTACGCGCAGTTCGCGGCCGCGGCGCGGGGCGAGGCGGCGTGGCCGGTCCCGGGCGAGGAGGCGGTCCGCACCCTGGAGGTCCTGGACGCGGCGCGCGTCAGCGCGCTCGAGGGGCGGGTCGTGCGCCTGGACGAGGGCTGAGGCCCGGCACGTCGTGCTGGCCGGGTCGTGGCGCAAGCCGCGGACTGGCGCGCGGCTCGGGCGGCGCGGGCGGCCTCGAGCGCCGGGCTCGTGAACAGGCGTCCCGCGGCATCGATCGCGGCGACCGAGCACCCGGGTCGTGCGGCCGAACCGAAAGCCTGGCCTTCGCATGCTCCGGGCACACACCGCCTGGAGCCTGCGCTCGCCGACGCGCACCCCGACGTGCGCGAGGTCCTGGGCGCCTGCGCCGTCCTCCGCGCGGAGATCGGCGGCGCGTTCGACGCGTGGCGCGGCGGCCGCCTCGACCCCTCGGGCTACGTCAAGGGCTGGGCCGCCGAGCGCGCCGCTGACGTCCGCCGTGCGGCGGGGGCCCGGCGTTTCGCGCTCAACGTGGGCGGCGACATCGTGTGTGCCGGGGAGCCCGTGCCGGGGGGCGGGTGGCGGGTCGGGGTTCGCCACCCCGACGACCCGGCGTCGCTCGTCCTCGTCCTGGCGGTGCGGGACGGCGCCGTGGCGACATCCGCGATGACCAGATCGGCGAACCGCGGGTGCCACGGGGGCCCGCGAAAGGCCCGCGAAGGGCCCGCGCCGCGTCCCCAGGTCAACCTAGGTGAGGGCCTCCTCGGCCGCGGCGACCAGCCCCGACGGGGTGTAGGGCTTGGGCAGGAACGGGGTTTCGCCCATGTCCACCCCGCGCCGGATCACGTCGTCCTCGGTGTAGCCGGACGTGATCAGCACGCGGATGCCCGGCCGCGTCGCGCGCAGTGACTTCGCCAGGGCCACGCCGTGGACACCCGGCATCACGATGTCGGTGAACAGCAGGTCGATGGGCTCCGGGTACGCCGACGCGACGCGGACGGCACTCTCCGCGGACTCGGCGATCAGCACGGTGTAGCCGGCGTTCTGGAGCACCCGCTCGGCGATGGCCCGCAGCACGGCCTCGTCCTCGACGACCAGCACGGTGCCCTTGCGGGCGACGGGCCGGGCCGTCCGGGCGGGCCGGGGCTCCGCGGGGACCGCCGTGGCCCGGCACGCCTCCATGACCGGCAGGAGGATCGTGAGCGTCGTCCCGGCGTCCGGCCGCGTCCGCACCTGCACCCGGCCGCCGGACTGGTCCACGAACCCGTGGACCATCGCGAGCCCAAGGCCCGTGCCGCGGCCCTCGGGCTTCGTCGAGAAGAAGGGCTCGAACATGTGCTCCCGGACCTCCGCGGGGATGCCGGGACCCGTGTCGGCCACGCGGATGACGGCCCAGGTCCCGTCCGGCACCTCGTCGCCGGGGCGGGTGGCGCCCGTCTCGATCCGGATCAGCCCGCCCTCCGGCATCGCGTCGCGGGCATTGACCACGAGGTTGACGATCGCGTGCTCGAGGAGGCTTGGGTCCACCTCCACCGGCCCCGGGGTCACGCCCGTGTCGACGACGAGCGCCACGTCCTCGCCGATGAGGCGCCGGAGCATCGGCTCGAGGCCGGTCGTGACGCTCGCCACGTCCACCGCGCGCGGCCGCAACAGGGACCGGCGTCCGAAGGCCAGGAGCTGGCGGGTCAGCGCTTGGGCGCGCTCGCCCGCGCGGATGATCTCGGCCAGCTCGGCTCGAACCTGCGGCAGCCCATCCGCCTCCACGGCCGCCAGCTCCGCGTGGCCTAGCACGGCGGTGAGCAGGTTGTTGAAGTCGTGCGCGACGCCGCCCGCCAGCTGGCCGATGGCCTCCATGCGGGCCGCCCGGGCCAGGGTCGCCTCCAGCGCCCGCTCACGGCTCACGTCCGTGACCAGGCCCAGGTAGCCGGCAAGGGCGCCGTCCGGGTCCCGGACCGAGACGATGCGGGTCGCGGCCAGGAGGGAGCTCCCGTTTGCGTGGCGGTGCTCGACGTCGCCGCTCCAGCGGCCCGTCCGCCGCAGCGCCTCGCGACGCTCGTCGATGGCCGAAGCCGGGCTGACGCACGGATCCCACAGGACCGAGAGCCGGCCCGCGACGTCCGCGCGGGTGACTCCGTACAGGTGCTCGAACGCGGCGTTGCCGTACACGATCCGCCCGTCGAGGTCCATGAGGGCGACCGCGTCCGAGGACTGCTCGACCGCGATGGCCAGACGGTCGCGCTCCGCCTCCAGTGCCCGGCGCGCACCGATGTCCCGGCCGATCACCTCAAGCGTGCCATCGGGGAGGCGATGCGCCCGGACCTCCAGCCACAGGTGGCTGCCGTCAGCCCGCACGACGCGGGTCTCGACCTCGGTCTCCCCGCCGCCGAGACCGGAGACGGCCGCCTGGACCCGGGCCCGGTCCCGCGGGTCCAGGGCGTCGACCGCCCGCATGCCCACGATGGCGTCCGCCGGGTACCCGGTGAGCCGCGCGACGGCCGGGTTGGCGAAGGTGACCCGCCCGTGCGTGTCCAGCACCAGGATCGCGTCGCCGGCCGAGTCCACCACCTCCCGGACGCGTGCCTCGCTCCGCGACACCGAGTCCAAAGCATTCCGCAGCGGCGTGACGTCGGTGAGCGAGATCACGATCTCCTCGGGCCGGCCGTCGGCGCCGAGCTTGCCCGGGGCTGCGTTCTCGGTGACCCAGGTCACCACCCCATCGGCGCGCCGGATCCCCACGAGCTCGCTCGACACGGGCCGGCCCGTGCGCAGGACGGCGAGGCTCGGCGCGTCGTCGGGCGCCATCGGCGTCCCGTCCTGGGCGAGGTACGACCACGGCACGGTCGCCGCGGACAACCGCTTCCCGTCGTGCTCCCGCACGCCGAGGATCTGCTCGGCCCGCGGGTTCATCCGCACGATGCGGCCCGCGCCGTCGAGGCGGATGACGGCATCCTGGAGGACCGAGAGCACGCGCCGGTAGACCGACCGGGATTCCAGCAGGGCGTCCTGGGCGTCGAGCGCGCCGATCACGTCGCGGCGCCGGGCGACGAAGATGACGGCACCGAGCGCCGTGGCGGTGGTCATGTCCAGCGCGAACCCGCCGTGCGCCAGGCTCCAGCCGTTGAGGCCGAGGGCAGCGACGAGCGTCCACGGGACGATGATGGCCGCCGCCGAGCCTGTTGCCCATCGCGGCCGGAGCACGACGGCGCCCAGGCCGATCAGCGCCCAGTGGAGGTTGACGCCGGCGGCGGGCTCGCCCCGGCCCAGCGTCTCGACGGTCATGAACCCGAGGCACAGCAGCGTGACGGGGTGGGCGAGGGCGGGCGGCATCGGCCGCAGGGTGAGGAGCAGGCCCGAGACGAGGAACAGCAACGCCGGGACGATGGCCGTGGGGGCCGTGGTCGCGAGGAGGAGCGGGTCGCTGGCACGGTGGATCACGGACGTCACGTACATCACGCCCAGGACGAACGCGATGGGCCGCAGCGAGCGCGAGAGGCGCTCGTCGAGGGCGGCGGCGTGAGCGTCCGGCCGTGGCCAGGACGAGGTCCGGAGCATGGTCCCACCATGCCCGCCGCGGACCATGGGGACCATGACCCGGTCGAGGGGCACCGGGCTACGGCTCCGGGCGACGGCGGGACGATCCACGGCGTGGGACCGGTCGCCTGGCCTAGGAGGCGAAGGGCAGCATCCCCCAGGCCGACGGCAGCCCGTCGGCGCCCGCCGTGTGCCCGGTCCCGATGTCCCGGGCGAGGCGTTGCCAGGTTCCCGCCGGCGCCGGCCGGCCGAGCAGGTAGCCCTGCCCCAGGGTCACGCCCATCTGCCGCAGGCTCTCGAACTCGCGCGCCGTCTCCACGCCCTCGGCCAGGACCGTCGCGTCGGTCCGGGTCGCGAACGAGATGAGGCTGCCGATGAGCGCCTGGCGGGCGATGTCCGTGTCCACCGAGCGAACGAGGGCCACGTCCAGCTTCACGATGTGCGGCCGGATCTCGAGGATGTGCTTGAGCCCCGCGTACCCGGCGCCCGCGTCGTCCACGGCGAGGCGGATGTCGCCGTCGAGCCCGCGGAGGGCCTGGGCGAGCCTGGGGTAGTCGTCGACGGGGACGTGCTCGGTGATCTCGAGCACGACCCTCCGGTCGGCGGCCGCGATGATCGGGCCAAGCTGCGACGGCGCCGAGACGAGGGCCGGCGACACGTTGAGGCTCAACCAGGTGCCCGCGGGCAGCTCCCTGGCCCCCTCCACGGAGGCGGTGAGGCAGGCGGCCTCCAGCTCCAGGCCACGCCCCGCCGCGTCGGCCTCGGCGAAGCGCACGTCGGGCGGCGTCCCGTCGGCGAACCGCGTCAGGGACTCGAAGCCCACCGTCTCGCCCGTGTCCATGTCGACGATGGGCTGGAAGACCGCCATGAACGCCACGCGCGCGATGATCGAGTCGATCCGGGCGGCGGCTGCTCGGGTGCGCTCCCGCTCCGCCTGCATGGGCCCGATGAGCGCGGCGCCCACGACGCCGAACTCGCGGACGGTGGGCAGCCGCTCGCGCAGGCGGGCTGCCTCGAGGTCGCTGCGCGTGCCCAGGCCCAGGGATCCGACGAGCCGGTTGTCCCACCGGAGCGGCGCGTTTGCCGTCGCGCGGATCCCGCTCTCGAACACGACCTCGGGGTGCGGCACGCCGGAGGCCCGGAAGTCCTCCACCCAGGGGCCCATGGATGCCATCGTCCGGACGTGCTCGGCGCGCTCCGGCGGCATGGGGCGGCCCACGAGGTCCAGCCCGTCCAGCCCGGCTGCGGCGACCGCCGTGATCGTCCCCTCGGCATCGATGATGGACAGGACCGCGGCGTCGATGCCGTCGAGGCGCATGGCCTCCTCGCAGATGCTGCGCGCCGTCGCCTCCAGCGTCCCGGCCCGCTCCAGCCGGGCCAGCGACCTGACGGTGTCCGCGCGCTCCCGCAGCTCGGCGGCCAGTCGATCGGATGCGGCCGCCCCGGCGATGCGGGCTGACCGCTCGGACGACCGGCTGAGGACCTGGCGGATGGTGGCGATGACCACGACCGCCGCGGTGCACGCGCCGGTCACGAGGGTGCCCGAGCCCAGCGGCCTGCCGATCTCGATCAGGACGCAGGCGAGCACGGCCGCGCCCGGGAAGGTGTCCACCAGGCGCTCGGTGACGGCGCGCACGCGCGGCGCCGGGTGAGGCGAGAGGTCCCATGCGAGGGCGCCCCAGCCCACCAGGACGACCCCGAACGGGAACATGAGGTCGGTCAGTACCGCCTGGACCGGCGTCCCGGCCACGGTGATGCGGTCCAGCCAGGCCACCGACGCGAGCACCACGAGCAGGACGCCCAGGACCACCCCGAGCGGGCCGCGGAGCGTGAGCCGCACCGGCCGGGCGAGGAGGGGCATCGTCATGGCGACCACCCAGGCGAGGACCCCCACGATGGCCGTCCGCACGGCCGGCCGGGCGCTGGCGGCCGCGGCGTCGTCCACCCAGAGGACCGAGAGCACGACGACGCTGGCGAGGAAGAGGAGCAGCGCGTCGAGGCCCGCCGTGACCAGGACCCGGCGCGGCAGGCCGCGAACGACGCCGATCGCCACGGTTCCGGCGACGAACGCCGCGGCAAGGACGGAGAGGACTGTCGTGACGGGGACCAGCATCGAGGGGAGCGCGCCCGGCAGGTCGTTCAGGGTCATGCCCCCGGCGAGGGCCGCGAGCCCCAGCGCGAGGCCGGCCTGGAGGGAGCGACGCTGGCCGCCCGAGCCCATGGCGGCGAGCGCGAGACAGGCCGAGACCAGGAGCGCGGAGCCGTCCTGGATGATGTCGTCGAGGACGAGGCCGGCCGGCGGCGGGGCCCACGGGACGATGGCGGCGGCCGTGACGGCGAGGACGAGCGCTCCGAAGAGCAGTCGCCCCGGGTTCGCGGGCCATGCCGGGCGCACGGTCCCGACGTGGGCCCGCTGCCACGTCTGTCGCTCCACCTGGGCCTCCTGGCGTGACGGCGGGCACGCCTGCCCGCCGGGTCTCCGGAGGTGTCGGCCGCGCGGCTCCGATGTTGAGGGACCGGGCGGCACCACCAGGGGCGGCCGCCCTGGTTCCGGGGCGAACCATGATCGGCCGGCGAGGTCCGCAGGCTCGCCGGGCGGGGCGGCCGGCCACCAGGAAGACCGCGCCGCCTGACCCTCAGGGATCTCTCAGAGACCTCGGGCACGATGGCCGCCGACGACCGCGCCGCCGGAGGGTGCCGCGCGGTCTGCTGAGCAAGCCAATCGCTGCCCGGGCCCACGGGCGTTGGAGGTCCCATGACCGACACCACCCGTGGCGCCGCCGCGCCCACTGTGCTCCGGGGCGCCGTCGACCCGGTCGACCCCCGCGCCACCGCGGAGGCGGTGCTGTTCGAGATCCGCCGCGTCATCGTGGGCCAGGACCAGATGCTCGAGCGCGTCCTGGTCGCGCTCCTCGCGGGCGGCCACCTCCTCCTCGAGGGCGTGCCCGGCCTGGCCAAGACCCTGACGATCCGCACCCTGGCCGACGCCCTGGACGCCTCGTTCCGGCGCATCCAGTTCACGCCGGACCTTGTGCCGGGCGACCTCGTGGGCACCCGGATCTACCGCCCCGACTCCGGCACGTTCGACACGGAGCTCGGGCCCGTCTTCTGCAACTTCCTCCTGGCCGACGAGATCAACCGCGCCCCGGCCAAGGTCCAGTCCGCGCTGCTCGAGGTCATGCAGGAGCGCCAGGTCACCATCGGGCAGCAGAGCCACCGCGTCCCGAGCCCGTTCCTCGTCATGGCGACCCAGAACCCGATCGAGTCCGAGGGCACCTACCCGCTCCCCGAGGCCCAGGTCGACCGGTTCCTCATGAAGGTGGTCGTGGGGTACCCCACGCCGGCCGAGGAGGCGACCGTGGTCGAGCGCTCCCTGCGTCCGGCCGCCGAGGTCCGGCCCGTGCTGGATGCCGCGGGCCTCGCGGTGCTGCAGGGCGCCACGCCGGGCGTCTACGTGGACCCGGCGATCGTCGCCTACGCCGTGGCGATCGTGGGCGCGACGCGTGAGCCCGCCCGCTACGGCCTCGCGCACCTCGTGCCCTACATCGGGTTCGGGGCGAGCCCGCGCGGCTCCATCGGCCTCATCCACGGCGCACGCGCACTCGCGCTCATCCGCGGCCGCCGGTACGTCGTCCCGCAGGACGTGGCTGACCTCGCTCGCGACGTCCTGCGCCACCGGATCGTGCCGAGCTTCGCGGCACTCGCCGAGGAGGTCACGCCGGACCGCATGCTGGACGCGATCCTGCCGGCCGTCCCGGCCCCGCGGCTCATCACCGCGGAGGAGCGCTCGGCGTGAGCCTCCTCACCCCCGTCCCCCGAACGCCGGCCCGGCCCGGCCCGGGACCCACGCCCGAGGCGCTGCTGCGCGCCCTCGACGTGACGATCGGCCGCCGCATCCGCGGGCTGGTCCCCGGCGAGTTCCGCGCCCTCGACCTTGGCGGCGGCACCGAGCTCGCCCAGGTCCGCCCCTACGAGCCGGGCGACGACGTCCGGCGCATCGACTGGAACGTGACGGCGCGCATGCTCGTGCCGCACGTCCGCGTTCACGTCCCGGAACGCTCGCTCACCACCTGGCTGGTCCTGGACGAGTCCCCGTCCATGGCCTTCGGCACCGCGGACCGCCGCAAGGCGGACGTCGCGGAGGGCGTCGCGCTCGCGCTGGGCCACCTGTCCACGCAGCGGGGCAACCGCCTCGGCGTCCTCACCTACGGCGCGTCCGAGACCCGGCGCATCCCGCCGCGCGGAGGTCGTGCCGGGCTCCTGTCCGTGCTGGCCGCCGCGGCACCCGACGGCGGCACGGCGGCCCGCCCGGCGTCCGACGCCACCCCGCTCTCGGCCCTCCGGTTCCTCGCGGGCGGGGCGTCGCGGGGCGGACTCGTCGCGCTCGTCTCGGACTTCCGCGGGCCGCGCGACTGGCTCCCGCTCCTCGCCCCCGTGGCGGCGCGGCACCACCTACTCGCCGTCGAGATCCGTGACCCGCGCGAGGACGACCTGCCCGATGTCGGCGACCTGACCCTGGTCGACGCCGAGACCGGGCGCGAGGTCCGCGTGGACACCTCGTCCCGCCGGCTCCGCGCCCGGTTCGCCGAGGCCGCCGCGGCCGAGCGCGCGTCGCTCGCGCTGGAGCTCCGCCGGCTCGGCGCCCGGCACATCGTCCTGTCCACCTCCGGCGAGTGGCTCCGCTCGCTCGCCGTCCAGCTGCGGGTCGGGGGGCACGTGGCATGACCTTCGCGTCTCCCGAGCTCCTGCTCGTCCTGCTCCTGGTCCCCGCGGCGTTCGTCGCGTACCTGCTCCTCCAGCGCCGCCGGACACGGTACGTCGTGCGCTTCACCAACGTCGCGCTGCTCGAGAACCTCGTCCCGCGACGCCCCTCCTGGCGGCGGCACGTGCCGGCCGCCCTGTACCTCGCCGCCGTCGCGGCGCTCGGCATCGCGCTCGCACGGCCGTCGATGGCGGTGCCCGTCCCGCGCGAGGAGGCGACCGTCGTGCTCACGATGGACACCTCGCGCTCCATGCTCGCCACCGACGTGTCGCCGGACCGGCTCAGCGCCGCGAAGGCCGCCGCGACGGACTTCATCGCCAGGCTCCCCGCCGGGTTCCGCGTCGGCCTGGTCGCGTTCTCCACCGAGGCGCGCCTGGTGCTCGCGCCCACCACGGACCGGGCGCAGCTGCGCGCCGCCCTCGATTCGCTCCGGGCGGACGGCGGGACGGCGCTGGGCGACGCCATCGCCCTCTCCGTGCAGGCCGCGGACCTCGCGAGCGGCGCCACCGGCCACCCCGCCGCGGCGCCCGATCCCGCCGCGTCGCCCTCCCCCTCGACCTCGCCGTCCGGCTCCCCGGGCACGGCGAGGCCGTCCGAGCCGCCGCTCGTCGCCACGGTCCTCCTGAGCGACGGCAAGAGCTCCACAGGCCAGCTCGACCCGCTCGAAGCCGCGTCCGACGCCGCGGCCAGGGGCGTCCCCGTCTACACGATCGCGCTGGGCACGCAGAACGGCACGGTCGACGTCCAGGACGGCCAGGGCGGCATGCAGACCATCGACGTCCCCCCGGACCCGCAGACGCTCCGCGATGTGGCCGCCCGGACCGGCGGCAAGTTCTTCGAGGCGCCCACGTCGGACGACCTGGCCTCGATCTACCAGAGCCTCGGGTCGCGCGTTGGCACCACCGTGCAGGAACAGGAGGTCACGGCGTGGTTCGCCGCCGGCGCGCTCCTGCTGATCCTCGGCGGTGCCGGCCTCGCGGCGTTCTGGTTCAACAGGATCCCCTGAGGAGGAGCGGGGGATCATACGGGGGTCTCGCCGTGCTGGCGGGACCCCCGTCGCCATGTCCGCCTTGGGAGGTCGGTCAGGGGATGCCGGTCGCGATGCTCTTGGTGACCGGCGTGTAGACGATCTCCAGGAGGACCGGCGCGGCGAAGACCTTCGCGAGGTCGCTCGCCAGCGGGCGGGCGTCTGCCGGCGCCTCGGTGCCCGAGAGCCGGATCACCACCTGGTCGCCCTCCACGCTCCAGCCGGTGACCTGCAGGTCCCGGTCGCCCAGCCAGGCCCGGACATAGGGCGCGCCCTCGGTCGCCCGGATGGTGGAGCGCGCGACGTCCACGGCGTGCCAGACCAGCGGGATGGAGATGATGGCGAGCGCGACGACGGCGAGGACGAACCCGTTCCGGAGCCGGTGCCGCTCACGCAGCATCTCGCGGCTCGGCGCCGCGCCCGAGAGCGTGAACACGACGCACGCGGCCACGACGATCGCCGAGAAGTTGGTGAGGAACAGCAGGAGCGCGCCGGCCGCATCCGGGACGCGCCCGAGCTCCAGGCAGATGCCCACCGTGGCCAGCGGCGGGACGAGCGAGACGGCGATCGCGACGCCCGGCAGCGCGTCGCTTCCCGTCCGGCGGACCGCGACCCACGCCCCTGCCGCGCCGGCGGTCAGCGCCACGCCGAGGTCCAGGAGACCGGGCGAGGTGCGTGCCAGGAGCGACGGCGTCAGGACGAGGGGGTCGGGCATCAGCACCGAGACGAGGTAGGCGATGACCACGACCCCGAGCGCCCCGAGCGCCACCTGGAGGAACGCGATCCCCTGCCAGCGGTCCCGGCCGGTCACCAGCGCGCCCGCGAACGCCATGATCGCGCCGCCCAGTGGCGCGACCACCATCGCTCCGATGATCGACGCCACCGAGTCCTGGTAGAGCCCGAACGACGCGATGACCGCCGCGAGGGCGAGCAGCATGGTGAAGGTCTGGAGCGACCGTGAGAAGGCCTCGCCCTCCGGGAACAGGTCGTCGAGCTTGGCCGGCCCGAGGGACTGGCGGGCGCCAACGAGGACAGGTACGGGCTCCGCCTCGCCCGCGCCTCCCGCGGCTCCCGCGCCTCCCGCGGCTCCGCCGGTCGACACGCTGTCCACCTTCCTGATCCTCCGTGTGGTTGACGCCACGCCCCGGGCCGATGCGGCGCCTACGGTAGCGGAGCGGGCGGCCCCGACGCGCACCGATCGCGGACCGACCGCCGCGACGCGCATGGGCACCCCGCCCCGGGCGACGGGTCACGCGCGCGGGCGACCGCGAGGCCGGAATCGCGGGACCAATGGCCCCCGCGACCGCTCCGGCGCTTTCCTATGCTCGAACCTGCGGATACCGTCGGGTCCCGACCCCGGTGCTGCTGCGTCCCGTCGTCGGTCGCCGTCCTCCTGGCGGGTGGCCACGTCCGGTGCCGGGCAGTCCCCGGGGCGCGCCGGTTCGCCCCAGGTCCAATCAGCTCTGGCAGGGCTCGCCGCGGAGGCAGCCAGGCGCCCATCGGTAGGTGGCCATGCACTGCATCGTCCTCGTCAAGCAGGTCCCGGACGTCAGCAACATCCCGGAGGACGCCTGGGACCGCGAGAAGGGCACCCTGCGTCGCGCTCTGCTGGACAGCATCCTCAACCCGCTCGACCTCCATGCCCTCTCGTTCGCGCGGCGGATCACCGCCGGCGACCCGACCGCGAAGACGGTCTACCTCACGATGGGACCGCCCCAGGCCCGCGAGGTCCTGGCGGACTGCATCTCCCGGGCGCCGGGCGATGCCGTCCTGCTGACCGACCGCGTCATGGGCGGGGCCGACACCGTCGCCACGGCCTACTCGCTGGCGCAGGCCGTCCGCCGCATCGAGCGCGACCTCCTTGGCGGCAGCCGCGACTACCTCATCGTCACCGGCATGCAGTCGGTGGACGGGGACACCGCGCAGGTCCCGCCGCAGCTCGCGGAGGACCTCGGCATCGACCAGGTCTGCTACGCGCAGGACGTCCACACCGAGCCGGAGCTCACGTTCCGCCGCATCGGTGCGCAGGGCACCGAGGACGTGGTTCCGCTCCGCTTCCCGGCCCTGGTCACCGTGACCGCCTGCACGGACACGCTCTACCGCAGCTTCCACGCCGCCCGTGCGGCGCGCAGCGCCACGATCCACACGTGGAGCGCCGCCGACGTGGACGCCGCCCCCGACCGGTGCGGCATCAAGGGCTCCCGGACCACCGTGTACCGGATCTTCTCACCGTCCGAGGATCGCGCGAAGACGTGCGAGATGATGAGCGATCCGGCCGAGCTGGTCCGCAAGGTGAAGGCGAAGTACCGCCTGGCGACCGGCGGCCCCGCGGTCCACGAGGAGGGCGCCTACGCGCTCGACGGCCGCGAGCCAACCCACCGGGGCGGGTTCTGGATCCTCGCAGAGCGCGAGGGTGACGGCATCAAGTCCGTCTCGCTCGAGCTGATCGGCAAGGCCCACGAGCTGGCCGCGTTCCTCGGCGAGCATGTCGCCGCGGTCCTCCCGGGCGCCGATGCCGGCGACCTCGCGGCCGAGCTGATCGCGTACGGCGCGGACACCGTCTACGCCATCGAGCACCCGCAGCTGGCGCAGTTCTCGCCGCTGCCGTACCGGGCGGCGATCGCCCCGCTCGTCCGGGAGCACAAGCCCCAGGTGATGCTCTTCGGGGCGACGCCCATGGGCCGCGAGCTGGCCCCGCGCATCGCCTACGCGTGCGACTCGGGCCTCACCGCGGACTGCACCAAGCTGGAGATCGGGGACTACGCGAAGGGCGGCCAGAGCCTGGTCGGGATTCTCAAGCAGACCCGGCCCGCCCTCGGCGGCAACATCATGGCCACGATCATGACCAAGGACTCGCCGACCCAGATGGCGACGGTCCGGCCCGGCGTGTTCAAGGTCCCGCCGCGGGACCCGGCGCACACCGGCGACGTCGTGCGCATCACCCCCGACCTCGGGGACAGCGCGGCCGGCGTCCGGGTCACGTCGGTCGAGTCGTTCGTGTCCAAGGTCAGCATCCGGGACGCGAAGATCATCGTGGCCGGTGGCCACGGGATCCGCAACAAGTCGGACTTCGACGGCCTTCTCCAGCCCCTCGCCGACGGCCTCGAGGCGGCGCTGGGCGACGACGCCAAGGTCGCGGCCTCGCGGCACGCGGTCGAGGACGGCTACACCACCCACGACTACCAGGTCGGCCAGACCGGCCAGACCGTCGCGCCCAAGCTCTACGTCGCCGTCGGCATCTCGGGCGCCGTGCAGCACGTGTCCGGGATGCAGATGTCGGACACGGTGGTGGCGATCAACAAGGACCCGCGGGCGCGGATCTTCAACTACGCGGACTTCGGCGTCGTCGGCGATCTCGAGACGGTCGTCCCGCAGCTCGTCCGCGCGACCAAGGAGGCCTGACCGATGGACGGCATCGACATCCTCGTCGTCGGCGCCGGCCCCGCGGGCCTGGCGGCAGGCCTCCGGGCGAAGCAGGCAGCCACCCAGGCCGGCCGCGACGTCTCGGTGGTGGTCCTCGACAAGGCGCCGGCCGCCGGCAACCATGCGCTCTCGGGCGCGGCGTTCGAGGCGGCCTGCCTGGACGATCTCGTCCCGGGCTGGCGCGAGATGCGCACGCCGTTCGTCACGGGCCTCGTCCCGGTCGAGCGCGACGACATGTTCTTCCTGCGGGCCAAGGCCGCCAACAGGATCCCGCCCATGGTCGTCCCGTCACGGATGCACCACGCCGGCGACGTGATCATCTCGATCTCGCGCCTGGTCTCCTTCCTCGCCGAACAGGCCGAGGCGGCGGGCGTCGAGGTCTACCACGGCTATTCCGCCCGGACCCTCATCGTCGAGAACGGCGCCGTCAAGGGCGTCCGCCTGGGCGACGTCGGCCTCGCCCACGACGGCTCGCCCAAGGGCAACCACATCGATTCCGAGGAGATCCGCGCGGGCATCACGATCCTCGCGGACGGGACGCGCGGCGTGATCTCGACCCAGTTCGCCGAGCACTTCGGCGGCGGGTCGGTGTCCAGGGTCTACTCGCTGGGCATGAAGGCCATCGTCCAGTTCCCCGAGGCCAGTCCCTTCGGCACCAACCGGGTCATGCACACCCTCGGGTATCCCATGCGGCCGGACGTGTTCGGCGGCGGCTTCCTGTACGCGATGGGCGAGAAGACCGTCGCGGTCGGGCTGATCCTGGGCCTCGACTGGAAGTACGGAGACCTCAACCCCCAGCGCGAGTTCGAGACCTTCCGCGCCCACCCGTTCATCTCCCGCCTGCTCAAGGGCGGCGTGACGGTGGCGACCGGCGCCAAGACGATCCCCGAGGGCGGTTACAACGCGATCGGCGCGCTGTCCGCGCCCGGCGGGATGGTCGTGGGCGACGGCGCGGGCCTCGTCAACATGGAGAAGATCAAGGGCATCCACTACGCGATCAAGTCCGGCATGGCCGCGGCCGACACGGCGCTCGAGGCGCTGCGCTCGGACGGGTCCGTGGGGGCGCTCGACGGGTACCGCCAGCGTCTCGAGGGCAACGGCGTCCTGGAGGACCTCCGCCACGCGCGGAACTACCGCCAGGTGTTCAAGTACGGCCTGTTCGTGGGCACGCCACTCTCGCTCGTGTCCTCGATGATCCCGGCGAACCTGGGCATCCACCGTGACGGCGCGGCGACGAGGAAGGGCGCCAGGCTCAACCGGCCGGACCCGGGGCGCATGGACGGCGCCACGTTCGTCGCGCTGACCGGGACGCTCCACCGCGAGGACGAGCCGTCCCACATCGAGATCACGGACCCTTCGAGGTGCATCACCTGCGAGGCGGACTACGCCAACGCGTGCACGCACTTCTGCCCGGGCCAGGTCTACCGCTGGAGCGGCTCCGAGGTGGTCCTGTCCCCCTCGAACTGTCTCCACTGCATGACCTGCACGGTCAAGTGCCCGGCCGACGTGATCAGGTGGGCGGCGCCCGAGGGCGGCGAGGGGCCGCGCTACAAGCAGCTCTGAGGGTTCCGCCGCGGCCCCTCGTTCCGCCGCGGCCCCCTCGTTCCGCCGCGGCTCCTCGTTCCGCGGCCGGGCCCGAGGTCTTCATGCGCAGGAACGTTGACGGTCGGCCGAGGCGCTTCACGGACCCTCGGGGGAGCCGCGGGTCAGGGTTCGGCAGGCCGGCCGCGCCGCCCAGGAGCCGGGGGCGGCCGCGCGAGGCGACCACCCCCGGAGCGGATTCTCAGTCCACGAGCCGCACGTTGACCGTTGCCGGCCGCGCCAGCGTGTGCCCCACGGGCGACGTCCGGACGACCGCGTCGTGGAGCTCGGCCACGGCCTCCGGCGTGGCATCGGCCCGCAGGTGCACGCGGACGTCGACGTCCTCGTACCCGGCGTGGCCCTCCTTGAGCCCGAAGAACACCGGGAGGTCGATCGTCCCCACGAGATCGATCCGGAGCTCCTCGATCGTGATGCCGCGGGCCGTCGCACCGGCGGTGTAGCCGATGGCCAGGCACGAGCCCAGCGCGCCCAGCACCTGCTCGACGGGGTTGGCCGCCGTGTCCGTGCCGCCGAGGATCTCGGGCTCGTCGGCATAGGTGGGCGGCAGGTCGCGGACCTGGATCTCGTTGCGGAACCCGCCGCGCCAGGTGACGCGGGCGGTGAACGGGGTGCCCTCGGCCGGCGCGGCCTCGGCGAGCTGGCCGGCGAAGGCGGTGATGGCGGGGGCGTTGACGCCGTTGGGCAGGGTCTCGACGGTCACGGGACGTCTCCTTGGACGAATCGCGGATGGGTGGGCTGGTCCGGGCGGCCGGGGAGCCGGCTGTCAGGGTCTGGCGGCCACCCGCCGTGCGTCTCGGAGGAACACAAAACCGCAGTCCACCTGGTGGATCTGCGGCCCCGGGACCGATCTGCGGTCCCGCTACCCGTTGCTCACGCGTGCGCGGACCTCAGACCCCATCCTCCGTTCGGCGGGGCCGCCAGCGCATACACATGAGACCAATCGCGCGGTTCACGTGCGGCATGGTCGCAGGGTCCCGCGGACCCGCGCAACCATTTCCCGGGTGGCGGCGCGGTTTGCGCGCCGGTGCCGGGGATCCCCGGAGTTGGCGATGTGCCGCACCGTCCTCCAGGCCGCGGTCCTCGGGCTCCAGCAACCCGCTCATGACACCTTCCAGCGTCGCGATGCCCCCCGAGCCGGGGTGGAGCGGGACCGGCCGGTCAGGCCGCTCCCAGTGGACAAATGGACCTGTGCAGGACCGCCGTCGTCGGGCGACCCTCGACCGTCGCTGCGCACGATGTCCGTGCCCGCCCCCGAGGTGACCGATGACGACGGCCCAGGACCCGGTCCGCCGGGCGCGACCGCTCCGGCCGCTGCCGTTGCTGCTGATCGCGATCCTTGCCGGCTGCGGCTCGGCCCACCCCGCCATGGCACCCGTCGCGCTGGTACGGCCCGCGGCGGTGGTCCCGGCACCGGTCCTCACAGAAGCGACCCCGGACCCCACCGCGACCCCGGGCCCCGCCACGAACCCCTCGCCCGTGCCGGTCCCGCTCGTTCCGGTGACGGGCTTCTGGTCGTCGGAGCGCTCCATCACCCGCGCCTCGCTGGCGGCCGCCCTCTCCGGTGGCGGGACCAGCCCCCGGCGCGTGCTCGTGAGCTCCGCGGACCTCCCGGCCCTGGCCGTCGCGCTCGGCATCCGTCCCGGGGCCAACGTGCTCGCGCGCACGCCGGCGCAGGTCCGCGCGGGGATCGCCTCGCAGCCCGGTGCCCTGGGCATCCTCCGTGCCGGGGACGTGACCCCGGCGGTCCGGGCGCTCGCCGTGGGCGGCCTGAGCCTGTTCGGCGGCAGCCGGGTCCGGGACCTGGCGGCCTGGCCTCTGCTTGTCCGGGAGCCACCGGGGGCGATGCCGTCGACCTTCCGGACGGAGGCCGCCTGGACCCTGGTGGCCGGCGGCGACGTGATGCTCGACCGCTACGTCTACCGGCGGACCGTGCTCGACGGCGCCGGGGCCAACAACCCCTGGAGCGGCGGCATCGGCAAGGTCACGTCCCGCTCCTGCTGCGGTGCACCGGGCCTGCGGATCGTCACCGGGAAGCGGGTGGTCAACAACGGCGCGGTGCGCGTACTGCTCCGGGGCGCGGACATCGCGATGGCCAACCTCGAGGGGCCCGCCCCCGACGACTTCCGCTACCACACGTCGGGCTACATCTTCTCCATGGACCCGGCGTTGCTCGCGGGGCTGCGCTGGGCGGGCATCGACGTCGTGTCGCTCGCCAACAACCACATCCGCAACTGGGGCGCCAGCGGTGTCCGCGACACGATTCGCAACCTGGACGCGCTGGGCATCCGTCACGCCGGCGCCGGTCGTTCGAGCACCCAGGCCCGGCGGCCGGCCTGGATGACGGCGGCCGGGCTCCGCGTCGCCATCCTGGCCTACAACGGGGTGGGCGCCTACCAGGGCATCGGCGGTTCGCCGAACGCGACGTCCTCCCGGGCCGGCGCGGCGGCCTTGACGATGACCGCCGTGAAGGCCGACATCCGCGCCGCCCGCGCCGCCGGCGCCGACGTGGTGATCGTCTTCCCGCACTGGGGCGTGGAGTACACGGACCGGCTCAACGCCCAGCAGGCCGGCCTGGCGCCGAAGATCCTCGCCGCGGGCGCCGACGCGGTGCTCGGGGGCCACTCGCACTGGGCCGGACCTATCCGGCTGTTCGGCGGCCGGCCCGTCGTGTACTCGATGGGCGACCTCGTGTTCAGCCTCGCCCACGACGAGCGCACCCAGGAGGGCATCCTCGTGGAGCTCACCTTCACCGGGAAGCGCCTCGCCCAGGTGACGCTCCATCCCACCCTGATGGTCGGCAACGTCCAGCCCAACATCCTGGTGCCGTCCGGCGGCGGGTCAGCGCTGCTCGCGGCCATCCGCCGCGCGTCCGCCCGGCTGGGCGGCCCGTAGCCTCGGCGTCAGACGTCCGGGGCTCGCTCGAACCGGGACGGTAGCCGCACGGCCGGGGCCCGACGTCCG
>Ga0302291_10000164_pt1 | contig 17448 bp, 13 predicted proteins | sample III_Fen_N1_4_FD_194548 | JGI IMG/M metagenome (GOLD analysis project Ga0302291, IMG submission 194548) | Peat permafrost microbial communities from Stordalen Mire near Abisko, Sweden - III_Fen_N1_4 | ecosystem: Environmental > Terrestrial > Soil > Wetlands > Permafrost | place: Sweden: Abisko... | reverse complement strand
CGTGGATCCCTCCCCCGAGCTGTGGAAGAAGATCGGCGACCTGGTCGACGACCGGCGGCTGTCGCCGCTCGTGGACCTCGCGTACCAGGGCTTCGGCGATGGGCTCCGGGAGGACGCCGCCGGGCTGATGGAGCTCGTCCGCCCCGGCGCGGAGCTGCTCGTCTCCACGTCCTTCAGCAAGACCTTCTCGCTCTACTCGGAGCGCGTGGGCGCGATGCTGGTCATCGCCCGCTCGGCCGCGGACGCCGCCGCGATCCAGAGCCACGTCAAGATCGCGATCCGGGTCAACTACTCTAACCCGCCCGCACATGGTGCCGACATCGTCCGCACGGTCCTCGCGGACGCCGAGCTCCGGCCACGCTGGGAGCTGGAGCTCGCGGCCATGCGCAACCGGATCAAGGACAACCGGCGTGCGCTGGTCGCGGCGCTCGAGGCGCGGAGCATTCCCGGTGACTGGGGCGGGATCGCGACCCAGCGCGGCATGTTCGCGCTCCTCGGCCTCACGCTCGCACAGGTGGCGCGCCTGCGGGACGAGAACGGCGTCTACGTCGTGGGCAAGGGCCGCATCAACGTGGCCGGCTTCACGTCCGCCAACCTGGACCCGTTCGCGGACGCGCTCGCGGCGGTGATCGCCACCTCGTAGCCGATCGGCCTAGGGTGCAGCCCGCACCGAGCGACGCCGGAACGAGCGCGTCACCCGCGCCCACGCGCGCGCCCGCTCCCCGGGCGTCGTCAGCGGGATCACGCCCAGCATCATCGAGAGCGACCCGTACCAGAGGGCGGGCAGGCAGAGCATCGTACCGACGGGCACGGTCCAGCGCTGGTTCCGCAACGCGCCCCAGGTGATCAGGGCGACCCCGATCGGGCCCCGGATCAGCAGCGGGATCGGGACCGCCGCCCAGGTTCCGCCCTTGCCGGTGTTCGCCCGCAGCAGGTCGATCCAGTCACGCCACGCGTCGGGCAGCAGCAGGTACGAGACCGCCACGACGCCGGCCGTCGCCCCGAGCGCGATCGCGAGGTTCCGCCACTCGCGCCGCAGCACGAACCAGAGGAGCCCGACCCCGGGCGTGATCTTCGTCAGCAGCACGAAGGCCCACGTCCATGGCCGGCGGAAGCCCGCCACGATCGCCAGGGTGAGCAGCAGCGAGATGTTCCCGCCCGCGATCTCCATCGCGCCCACGACGAGGCCTACGAGGAACAGCTCGGGACCCGTGAGGAGGTACACGGCGCCGATGAGGAGGGCCGTCCATGCGGCGACGAAGCCCGGCCACGGGAGCAGGTCCAGGGGGGACACCAGCTGGGCGAAGGCGGGCGAGTACGGATAGGCGCCGATCGAGTTCCAGTCCGAGCGGCCGGTGTACAGGTCGGAGAGGTTCAGCCCGAAGTAGGAGCGGGCGTCCTGGGCTGTCACCCACCCGGCGCCCGGCTGGCTGACGTTGATGGTCGGGTCCGACAGGGCAATGGTCAGCGCCCAGAACGCGACGGCGATCGCGATCCCCACGACGTGGCGCAGGCGGAGGCCGGAGGCGGGGCGAGCGGAGTCGGCTGTCACGGGGGCCATTGTGGGGGATGGGGACGGGACGAGCCGTCCGGGCTGCGTTCGTCAGGCGGCGGCCTCGTCGCCCGCCTTGCCCTCATCGTGCACCTCGCCGACGTCGATCGGGCGCAGGACGAAGACGGGCCCCGCGCCGACGCGAGACGCAGGCGCCCCATACTTCGCGTGGATCGAGGACACGGCCCCGGCGCGCTCCGATCCCAGCAGCTCCTCTGCCGCGTAGGGCAGCTCCAAACCGCCGATGCGCAACCGGCACCGCGGGTTCGCCAGCAAGTTGCGGGGCCACTGCGACTCGGCTCGCCCGGCACCCAGCCAGACCGTGCCGTCCGCGTGCCGCACGAACCCGACCGGCGTCCGGATCGTCTTCCCGCTGCGACGGCCAATCACCTCGATCATTGCCATACGGCCGGACGCGGCCATTCGTTCACCCATCAGCCGGTTCAGGGACTGCGTCACGTTCATGCAAGAGCCTCCTTGTCGACATCAGGTTCGAGCGAGCCCGGTCCGCGGATGGTCCCGATGGACGGGTCGGCGGACGCCTCCATCGAGCAGCCTGCGGCTCGGGAGTCGCCAGCTCCTGCCCGCTACCATTCGGCCGGTGAAGATCGGCCTGATCCTCCCGATGAACGAGGCGGATGGTCCCGGCGCTGGCGCCTGGTCCCGGATCCGCGAGCTCGCGCTGCTCGCCGAGGCGGGCGGCATCGACAGCCTCTGGGTCTACGACCACCTCATCTTCCGGCTGGCCGGCGAGCCGGAGGATGGCATCCACGAGGCGTGGACGCTCCTGTCGGCCCTCGCCGCCGTGACCAGTCGGGCCGAGCTGGGCACGATCGTCCTGGGCGCCGGCTTTCGGCCGCCCGCACTGACGGCGAAGATGGCCGCCACGCTTGACGAGATCGCGGACGGCCGGCTGATCCTTGGCCTCGGCACCGGTTGGCACGAACCGGAGTACGCGGCCTTCGGCTACCCCTTCGACCACCGGGCGGGCCGGTTCGAGGAGGCGCTCGGCATCATCGCTCCCCTTCTCCGGGGCGAGCGGGTGACCCTCCACGGGCGCTGGCACCGGGTGGACGACGCCGTCCTGATCCCGCCACCGCCCCGACCGGCGCGGCTGCCCGGCCGCATCCCCATCCTGGTCGCCGCCAGGGGCGAGCGCGTGCTGCGGCTGGTCGCCCGGCATGCCGACGCATGGAACGCGGCGTGGTTCGGCTTCCCCGACGAGCGGTTCGCCCAGCGGCATGCGGACCTTGTGGCGGCGTGCGAGGCGGAGGGTCGCGACCCGGCCATGGTTGGGATCACGTCGGGGATCACCGTCGACTCGGAGGCAGCGGCCGGCGGCCGGCCCGGTGCGCCAAGGTGCCTCCCGTCGGACCCCGACACCATCGCCCGGGCGCTCGACGCATGGCGGGACCTCGGCGTGGGCCACGTCCAGGTGGACCTGCGCCCGGCGGACGAACGGACGATCGCGGCACTGGTCGAGGGCCGTGCGAAGCACCGAGGGGACGCCTGACATGACGACCGGCGACGACGAGATCCTGCGGGCCGGTTGGACCCGGGTCACGCGCGGGGAGTCCGCGGGGCGTCCCGGGCGGCGCACGATGGATCCGCTCGGCCTTGCGGGCGATGGCGAACGAGGGCACCATCTCCGGCGTACGTGTCGTCGGTGTCCCGGGAGGTTCGATCCGCATGTCCGAGGAAGATCCGGCGCCCGCCGCCGCTGAGACGCCCGCCGCACCTGAGACGTCGGCCGCCGCTGAGACGTCGGCCGCCACTGGGGCGGCGGTCGTCCCCGACGCGCCCGTCGTCCTCGCGGCGCGTGACCTGCGCAAGCGCTACGGTGCCATCGAGGCCGTCCAGGGCGTGAGCTTCGAGATCCGCGAGGGCGAGACGTACGGCCTCCTGGGCCCGAACGGCGCGGGCAAGACCACCACCATCTCGATGGTCTGCGGGCTGCTCACGCGTGACGGCGGAGAGGTCACCCTGGACGGTGCCCCGATCGACGTCGGGGCGGTCGCGGCCAAGGCCGGCATCGGGTACGTGCCCCAGGAGCTGGCGATCTACCCGGACCTGACGGCCAGGGAGAACCTCGAGTTCTTCGGCCGCCTCTACGGCCTGGGCGGTGCCCGCCTCAAGTCCCGGGTTGTGGAGGTGCTGGCCCTCATCGGCCTGACCGAGCGTGCCAACGACCGGACCAGCAAGTACAGCGGCGGCATGCAGCGGCGGCTCAACATCGGCATCGGGCTGCTCCACGGGCCACGCCTGCTGTTGCTCGACGAGCCGACGGTCGGCGTCGACCCGCAGAGCCGCAACGCGATCCTGGAGTCCATCGCCGCGCTGGGCCGGCACGGGATGGCGATCCTCTACACCACGCACTACATGGAGGAGGCCGAGCGCCTCTGCGACCGCATCGGGATCATCGACGGCGGCCTGATCCGCGCCGAGGGAACGCAGCGGGAGCTGGTCGGCATGATGGGCCGGCAGGACCAGGTGCGGCTCACGGTGACCGGGAACGTCGCGGGGGCTGTGGCGGCGGTCTCGGCACTCGACGGCGTGGCCTCTGCCGCTGCCAAGGACGGCGAGCTGGAGATCCTGGTCGAGGACGCCAGCGGGGTCCTGCCGCGGCTCCTGGACACGGTGGAGAGGGCCGGCGCGATCATCCGGGGCGTGGACGTGTTCCAGCCGGACCTCGAGGCGGTGTTCCTGCACCTGACCGGTCGCGCACTCCGCGACAGCGCGGAGTAGTCACTATGCGCGTGGCGGTGCTGATCGCGATCAAGGACCTGCGCCAGCGGTTCCGGGACCGATCGGCGGTGCTCATCGCCGTGGTGGCGCCGCTTGGCCTGGCGCTGATCTTCAGCTCCCTGCTCGGGAACGCCGCCACGTTCCACGCCACCTACGTCGTGGCGGACCTCGACGGGGGCGAGCTCGCCACCGTGCTCAGGCAGGACGTCATCGGCTCGCTGCAGACGGCCGGCGTGGCCGACATCACCGACGTCAGGACCGAGGCCGATGCCCGGGCGGCGGTCGATGCCGGCGGCACCACCGCCGCGTTCGTGATCCCGGCCGGCTTCACCCGCTCGATCCAGGCCGGCCAGCCCGTCACGGTCGACATCATCGGGGCGCAGGGCAGCGACCTGGGCACGGAGATCGCACGTTCGCTCGCCCAGCGGTTCGGGGACGGCGTGGTGGCGGTGCAGCTGTCCCTGGCCACCGTGGCGGACCTCGCCGGCAGGCCGCTGGACCCCGCCGACCAGAGCCGGATCGCGAGTGTTGCGTCCGCGGCCACGCCGCCGGTGGCGCTCGTGGACGTGCAGGCTGGCCTGCGCCAGCTGACGATGGCCACCTACTTCTCCGCGTCGATGGCGATCCTGTTCCTGTTCTTCTCGGCCCAGACCGGCCTCGTCAGCCTGTTCGACGAGCGCCGGCAGGGAACGCTCGGGCGAATCCTCGCCGGTCCCGTGCGGCCGTCCACGATCCTCCTGGGCAAGATCCTGGGCGGGTTCGCGACGAGCGTGATCGCGATGACGATCCTGGTGCTCGCGACCAGCGCGCTCATCGGCGCGGACTGGGGGGCGCCGGTCGGCGTTGCCGCGCTGATCCTGAGCGCCATCGTGGCCTCGATCGGCATCTCCTCCCTTGTCGTCTCCTTCACCAGGACGGCCGAAGCGGCCGGCGCGGCCAGTTCCGCGGTGGCGATCACGCTCGGCGTCCTGGGCGGCACGTTCACGCCCACCAGCCAGGCGCCCCAGCTGCTCTCGGTCCTGACGCTGGCGACGCCGCACGGCTGGTTCCTGCGGGGCCTCGGCGACATGCACGGGATCGGGGCGACGGCGGCCGATGCGCTCCCATCGGTAGGTGTGCTGCTGGCGATGGGCCTCGTCACGGGCGCGATCGGCATGCTCCGCGCGCGCCGCCTGGTGACGCCGCGATGATCGACCTGCGCAAGGTGCTCGAGATCGCCCGGGTCAACCTGCTCCGCCAGGTGCGGGACCGGAGCGACCTGTTCTTCGTGTTCGTCCTGCCGACGATCATCATCGTCGCTCTCGGCCTCCAGTTCGGCGGCGTGACCCAGGCCCGGCTCGGAGTCCTGGTGCCACCCGGCGACGCCGCGGCCGAGGCCCTGGTGGCGGAGCTGACCGGCGACGGGTCCCGCTTCGACGTCCGCCGCATCGACGACGAGGCCACGCTCCGTTCCCAGGTGGAGCGCGGGCAGCTCGAGGCGGGCCTCGTGATCCCGGAGGGGTTCACGACCGGCCTCCAGGGCACCGGGACGGTCCAGGTCCAGTACCTCGGCACCACAAACGCGCTGACTTTGGGCCTGCGGGCGCCTGTGGAGGCTGCGATCGCGAAGGTCGCCGCCATGACCACCGCGGCGCGGGTGGCCGTTGCGCAGGGCTCCGGCGACTGGGCAGCGGCGCAGGCCGCGGCCGGCCGGACCTATGCGACCGTCCCCGGGGTGGCCGTGGACGTGACGCGGGCGGGCCACCCGGGGCTGTTCGCCGGGTTCTCCCAGTTCACGTTCGGGGCGTCCACCCAGCTGGTCCTGTTCATGTTCCTGACGTCGATGACCGCCGCGGCCCGGCTGGTCAACACCAAGCAGATCGGCGTGTCGCGGCGGATGGTCTCCACGCCCACGTCCACCGGCACGATCATCGCGGGCGAGACCCTGGGCCGCTTCGGCGTCGCCATGCTCCAGGGGGGGTACATCGTGCTGGTGACGAGCGTGGCGTTCAAGGTGTCCTGGGGCGATCCGGTGGCGGTGACGGTCCTCATCGCGCTGTTCGGGCTCGTGGCGGCGGGCGCGGCCATGCTGGTGGGAGCCGTGTCGCGGAACGCGGACCAGGCGTCGTCCATGGGGGTCTTCCTGGGGCTTGCGCTGGCCGCACTTGGCGGGTGCATGGTTCCGATCCAGGTCATGCCGGCGGCGATGCAGTCGTTCGCTCGGCTGATCCCCCATTCCTGGGCGCTGCTGGGGCTCCAGTCCCTGGTTCGGGACGGGGGCGGCATCGAAACCGTTGCCCAGAACGTGGCGGTGCTGGCCGGGTTCGCCGCCGTGATCCTGGTCCTTGCCACCTGGCGGTTCCGCAAGGCCATCGCGGGGTAGAGCGACCGAGCGGGCGGAGCGGGCAGACCGGAATGCCGCGGCCGCACCGGCGCCGCCGGGGCACGCTGCTCGGCCCCGCTGGACAACTCCGGTCCGCGGGAATATGCTTCACGTCACATTGATCATCTATCTGCCGCTAAGGGCTCTGCCCAACCCGTGAACCGCCAGGCCGTCCTCGGCGAGCTCCTGGACGAGTTCGCCACCCGCACCCCCGCATCGGCCATGCGCCACATGCGCCACTGGCCGGGTGGCGCGCTGAGCCTCATCCACCTCAACGTCCTCGCCGTGCTCGACCTCGACGGCCCGCTCCCGATGAGCGGCCTCGCCGAGATCCTCGACGTGTCCCAGGCGAGCGCCACGGGCATTGTCGACCGGATGGAGCAGCGGGGGCTCGTGGAGCGGCACCGCGGTGACGACGACCGCCGCGTGGTCCGCGTGGCGCTCACCGACGAGGGCCGGAAGCTCATCACGGGCATGGCCAACGAACGCCGCGACCGCATGGCGATGATGCTCGAGCAGCTCGATGACGATGAGCTCGAGGGATTCCTCAAGGGCGCCCGCGCCCTCCACCGCGCACGCAAGCAGTTCCACCAGGACCTACCCACCCCACCCCCGGAGGCCGGCCGTTGATACCGATCCTGCGCCGCTACCTGCCGCCCTACCGATGGGCGATCGTGTTAGTGATGATCCTCCTGACGATCCAGGCGATCGCGAACCTGTACCTCCCCGAGCTGAACGCCGACATCATCAACAACGGCGTCGCCAAGGGCAACGTCGACTACATCATCCAAACCGGCGGCTACATGCTCCTGGTCACGTTCGCGCTGATGATCGCGGCGATCATCGGCGTCTACTGGAGCGCCAGGATCGCCATGGGCTTCGGGCGTGACGTGCGCAGCGGCATCTTCCGCAAGGTCGAGTCGTTCAGCCAGGTCGAGGTCAACCTGTTCGGCCCCGCCAGCCTGATCACCCGCAACACCAACGACGTGCAGCAGGTGCAGCAGGTGGTGCTGTTGGCCCTGACCATGATGATCACGGCACCCATCATGGCGATCGGCGGCGTGATCATGGCCTCCCGCCAGGACGGACCGCTCACGCTGATCCTGCTCGTGATCATCCCGATCATGGTCGCGCTGATCGCCTTCGTGATGACCAGGGCGATCCCGCTGTTCCAGGCGATGCAGGTCAAGATCGACCGGATCAACCTCCTGATGCGCGAGACCCTCTCGGGCGTGCGCGTCATCCGGGCCTTCGTGCGCACCGAGCACGAGGAGGAGCGCTTCGACGTCGCCAGCCTGGACCTGATGGACACCGGCCTGCGCGTGAACCGGCTGTTCGCGATCACGATGCCCAGCCTGATGCTGATCATGAACCTGAGCACGGTCGCCGTCCTGTGGCTCGGCGCCTACCGCGTGGACAGCGGCGCGATGCCGATCGGCAACCTGACCGCCTTCCTGCAGTACATCATGCAGATCCTGTTCGCGATCATGACCGCGGTGATCATGTTCATCATGGTCCCGCGCGCCGCCGTCTCGGCTGGCCGGATCCAGGCCGTCCTGGCGACGGAGCCCGCGATCCACGACCCGCAGAACCCCGTCTCGCCCGAGCGCACCGGGCGCCTGGCGTTCCGTGACGTGACCTTCGGCTACCCGGGCGCCGAGGACCCGGTCCTGCGCCACATCTCCTTCGAGGCGAGGCCGGGCGAGACGACCGCGATCGTGGGCTCCACCGGCAGCGGCAAGTCCACGCTGATCAACCTCCTCCCGCGCTTCTACGACGCGACCGACGGCAGCGTCGAGATCGACGGGGTCGACGTCCGCGAGATGGACCGCCAGGACCTGTGGCAACGCATCGGTGTCGTTCCCCAGCGGGCGTTCCTGTTCGCCGGGACCGTAGCCTCCAACCTCCGCTATGGCGACGAGGACGCGACCGACGACGACCTGTGGCGCGCGCTCGACATCGCGCAGGGCCGCGACTTCGTCGAGGAGATGGATGGGCAGCTGGAGGCGCCGATCACCCAGGGTGGAACGAACGTCTCGGGCGGCCAGCGGCAACGGCTGGCGATCGCCAGGGCGCTCACCCACAAGCCCGACATCTACGTGTTCGACGACAGCTTCTCGGCGCTGGACTTCCGGACCGATGCCCGCCTCCGGGCGGCGCTCGCCCGGGAGTTGGGCGATGCCACGGTGATCATCGTGGCCCAGCGCGTGGGGACGATCCTCCACGCCGACCAGATCGTGGTGCTCGAGGACGGCGGCATCGCCGGCGTCGGCACCCACGAGCAGCTGATGAAGACGTGCGAGACCTACCGCGAGATCGTGCTGTCCCAGGTCACCGAGGAGGAGGCAGCATGAGCGGCCCGATGGGACGGCCGGGCGGCGGCCGAGGCCGTGGACCGGGCCCCGGTGGCGGTCCGCCGCACATGGGCATGATGATGCCGGTCGAGAAGCCCCGGAACTTCAAGGCCTCGTTCCGGCGGCTGCTCGGGGAGCTGGGACCCGAGCGGGTCAAGGTGGTCGCCGTCATCGCGCTCGGCGTGGTCAGCGTCTTCTTCGCCATCCTCGGACCGAAGATGCTCGGCAACGCGACCAACATCATCTTCGACGGCGCGGTTGGCAACCAGCTCGGCAAGGCGGGTCTGACCGGCGTCCCGATGGACCAGATCATCGCCGGGCTCAACGCCGCGGGCCAGACGAACCAGGCCGAGATGCTCGCGAGCATGCCGGGCGTGGTCCCCGGCCAGGGCATCGACTTCGAGGCGCTCGCGACGATCCTGGTGAGGGTCGCGCTGATCTACACCCTGAGCTCGCTCTTCGCGTGGGGCCAGAGCTACATCATGGCCGGCGTCACGCAGCGAACCGTCTACCGGCTCCGCCGGCGCGTGGACACGAAGCTCGGGCGCCTGCCGCTCGCGTACTTCGACGGCCACCCCCGCGGCGACATCCTGTCCCGCGTGACCAACGACATCGACAACATCAGCCAGACGCTTCAGCAGAGCCTCACCCAGCTGATCACCTCGGTGCTGACCGTCTTCGGCGTGCTGTTCATGATGTTCACGATCAGCCCCCTCCTGGCGATGATCTCGGTGCTCGCGGTGCCGGCATCGCTCGTCGTGACCGTGCTCATCGCGTCCCGCTCGCAGAAGCAGTTCGCCCGGCAGTGGGAACGGACCGGCACCCTCAACGGGCACGTCGAGGAGATGCACACCGGGCACGCGATCGTGAAGCTGTTCGGTCGCCAGGAGCAGGCGATCGCCATGTTCGACGTCGAGAACGAGCAGCTCTACCAGGCGTCCTACCGGGCCCAGTTCATCTCCGGGATGATCCAGCCCGCGATGACGTTCATCTCCAACCTCAACTACGTCGCGATCGCCGTCATCGGCGGCGTGCAGGTGGCGAACGGCCAGATGTCGCTGGGCGACGTCCAGGCCTTCATCCAGTACTCGCGGCAGTTCACGATGCCGATCATCCAGGCGGCGTCGATCGCCAACGTGCTGCAGAGCGCGGTGGCATCGGCCGAGCGGGTGTTCGAGCTCCTGGACGAGGCCGAGGAGATCCCGGACCCGGTCTCCCCCGCGATCCTCGCGGAGCCCGCCGACGGCCGGGTCACATTCGAGAGGGTTGCCTTCCGCTACGTGGCGGACAAGCCGCTCATCGAGGACATGGACCTCGTCGTGGAGCCCGGACAGACCGTGGCCATCGTCGGGCCGACGGGCGCCGGCAAGACCACGCTCGTGAACCTGCTGATGCGGTTCTACGACGTGGACCAGGGGCGGATCACCGTCGACGGGATCGACACCCGGGAGCTGACGCGGGACAACCTGCGCCGGACCTTCGGGATGGTCCTCCAGGACGCGTGGCTGTTCAAGGGCACGATCCGGGAGAACGTCACGTACGGCGCGGAGGGCGACGTGCCCGACGCGGTGTTCCACGAGGCGGTCGAAGCCGCCCACGTGGACCACTTCGTGCGGACGCTGCCGGACGGGTATGACACGGTGCTGGACGACGACGCCTCCAACGTCTCCGCGGGCGAGAAGCAGCTGCTGACCATCGCCCGTGCGTTCCTCGCGGACCCGCCGATCCTCATCCTGGACGAGGCGACCTCGTCGGTGGACACGCGGACCGAGGTGCTGATCCAGCGCGCGATGGCCAGGCTGATGCACGGCCGGACGTCGTTCGTGATCGCGCACCGGCTGTCCACGATCCGCGACGCGGACGTGATCCTGGTCATGAACGAGGGCCGGATCCTGGAGCAGGGCACCCACGAGCAGCTCCTCGCGAAGCGGGGCTTCTACTACGACCTGTACGCGAGCCAGTTCGAGGAGGCGCTCGACTCGGTCGCATAAGGGTCGGTGAGAAGGGGGCCGGTCGCCGCGAGGCGACTGGCCCCCTTCGTCTGTCCCGCGCCGGGCGGGGGTCGCGCCACCGCGGGGGGGGTCGCGCCGGGGGGTCGCGCCGCCGCGGCGCAGGTCGCGCGTCCTCGACATCGGTTGCCACCCACTCGCGACGTGAGTGGTCTCCGGCGCGAGGTGCGCAGCAACCCAGGAGACGGGTGCTATCCGGCTGGAACGCCCCTCGACTTGCGCGGCGACCCGTGTGATTGGTACTTGCGCGGGTCCAGGCACCGCGAGCTGGGCTTCCACCCGCATGGTGGGTGTTGTCCGGTTCTCGCCCACGACCCAGGCGCACGCGGCGGGATCACGCGTCGAGAAGGAGCGCGAAACGCGGGGACAGTACCCACCTGACGAGTGGATGAGGACAACGGACGGCAGCAGACGGGACGCGTGACGGGCGTTCGGGACGCCGAGGCCACCGGATCGGGCCAGAGGCCACTTCACCCGTGAGACCGCCCGCCCGACGATGGCCCGGATCCACGACGGGGGCCAACGGCACCCCGCCGGAGTGGCGCGCGCCGGACGACGGGCGCGGCGGAGCGGCGCAGCGCGGCGCCGTGACAGGCACGGGCGATCCCATGACAGATCTCGTCATCGAGGCCGCCGGCCTCACCAAGTACTACGGCAAGCGGCGCGGCGTGGAGGGCGTCACCTTCGGCGTCCCCGAGGGCGAGGCCTTCGGCTTCCTGGGCCCGAACGGCGCGGGCAAGACGACCACGATCCGTCTCCTGCTCGGCTTCCTGCGGGCGACCGGTGGCGAGGCCCGGCTGTTCGGTGGGGACGCGTTCCGGGACGCGGCTTCTCTCCACGCCCGGGTCGCCTACCTCGGGAGCGACCCCGGCTACCTCGGAGAGCTGACCGGCGCCGAGCAGCTGGACTACCTGGCCGAGCTCCGCGGCCTCCCGCGCCGCGCCTGGTCCGCGGTCGCGGAGCGCCTGGAGCTGGACACGACGGTCCGGATCCGCCGGCTGTCGCGGGGCAACCGGCAGAAGATCGGGGTCGTCGCCGCGTTCATGGGCCATGAGCCGCTCCTCGTCCTGGACGAGCCCACGAGCGGCCTGGACCCGCTGATGCAGCGCGAGTTCCTGGCGCTGGTCGCCGAGGCGCGGACCAACGGCCGGACCATGTTCCTCTCCAGCCACAACCTCGTGGAGGTGGAGCGGACGTGCGACCGGGTGGCGATCATCCGCGACGGCCGGATCGTGGACGTGAGCACGGTGGGCGAGCTGCTCGGGTCGCACTGGCGGTCGATCAACCTGGTCCTGGCCGAACCACCCGCACCGGATGCATTCGACCTGCCCAACGTGGAGGTCGCGGCGATGACCGGGCGTGAGGTCCACCTCATGGTCCGCGGCGACGTCAACCCGCTCCTCGAACGGATCGCCGGCCACGTCATCCAGGACATCGCCATCACCACGCCGGACGTGGAGGACCTGTTCCTCCACTACTACCGCGATGAGATCCCCGCCACCACTGCCGAGGGGGTGCCGGCATGACCGCCTTCCGCCTCGAGCTCCGACGCAATCGCGTCCTGGCGATCTGGCTCGGCACTGCCCTGGCCGGGTACGCCGCGATCATGGGCCTCATGTACCCGTTCCTGAAAGAGAACGACGCCCTCGTCCAGCAGTACATGGCGGCCTTCCCGAAGGGGTTCATGGCCGCGTTCGGAATGACGGGCAGCCTCGCCGATCCGGGCGTGCTGTTCTCCACCTATGTCGCCAGCATGATCTGGCCCGTGATCGCCGCCGCCGCCAGCATGCTGATCGGGACGCGGGCCGTGGCCGCCGACCTGGACCGCGGGTTCCTCGACCTGCCGCTGTCCACCCGGATCACGCGGGTGGGCTACCTGGCCTCCTCGATCCTGGGCCAGGTCTCGGTCATGGCCCTTCTCGCGGCGTGCGCCGTCCTCGGCCTGTGGATCACCGCGCGGCTGGTCGGCGCCGATTTCGACCTTGGACGGTTCGGGCTCGCGGGCGTGCTCTGCTTCGCGTTCGGCTGCGCGATCGCGGGCCCGACCACGCTCCTGTCCGTCCTGACGCTGAGTCGCGGCATGGCCGCGGGCATCGTCGGTGGCGTGCTGCTCGTGATGTACGCGATCTTCGTGGTCGCCCAGCTGTCGAAGGACTGGGCGTGGCTCGCGCCGATCTCGGCGTGGAACCACCTCCGGACGACCGAGGTGATCGACAACGGCACGTTCCCGATCGGCGACCTCGCGCTGTTCACGGGGGTGGCGGTCGCAGGCTGGCTGGCTGCCCTGTGGGCCTTCCGGCGACGGGACCTCGCCGCCTGACGCCCGTCGCTGCAGTGACCGCCGTCAACGCCTGACTCCGCCCGGGGGCATCGATCAGGCGCGGCACCCGAGCGTCGGTCAGGCGCCGCCGGCCAGGACGCGGGCCAGCACCTGGAGGATCTCGTCCCCGTACTTCTCGATCCGTGCAGGACCCATCCCCTTCACGCGGGCCAGCCCGGACAGCGTCCGGGGCCGGACGTCCGCGATGGCCTTGAGCGTGTCGTCGTGGGCGATCACGTACGGGGGCACGGCGTCGATCCTCGCCCGGCCCGTCCGCCACTCGCGCAGGGCCGCGAACAGCGGGTCGTCCGAGTCTCCGGGGCGCGGCGGACGAACCTGGGCCGGCGGGCCCGGCAGCTGCTTCACGCGGGTCCCGGGCCGTGCCGGGCGCGGCCGGACGTCCAGGAGGAACCGGCTCGGGCGGCGCTTGCTCTCGCGGCCGCGGGTGTCACGCCGCTCGGCCCACGAGAGCACGAGGTGGAGCCTCGCGCGGGTGATCCCGACGTAGAGCAGGCGCCGCTCCTCCTCCAGGGCGGCCTCGTCGTCCACGGCCTGGCGGATCGGGAGGGTCCCCTCCTCCAGCGCGGGGAGGAACACGGCGTCCCACTCGAGGCCCTTCGCCCGGTGGTAGGTCAGCAGGTTGACGCCGTCGGCAGAGCCCTCCCGCTCGTGGGCGGCGCGTCCCTCCAGCTCCGTCACGACGCTCGCCACGTCGGCGGCCGGGTCCCCGTTCACCACCGCCTCGACGATCGCCAGCAGCGTCTCCAGCGATGCCTGCCGCTCCCGCCCCTCGTCGCCCTCGGACGCGGCGGGCTCCTCCTCGTACCCGACCGCCTCGACCCAGCGCGCGAGGATCGCCGCGACCAGGTCCGCACCCACGGCCTCGAGCCGTGGCCGCCGGCGCAGGGCCTCCACCGCCGAGCGCACCTCGGGCCGGTCGTAGAAGCGGACGCCGCGAACCTGGTACGCGATCCCGGCGCGCGTCAGCGCCTCCTCGATCGAGGCCAGCTGCGCGTTCATCCGGACCAGCACCGCGATCTCCGAGGGCACGATCCCCTCCCCCAGCCGGACCCGGATCCAGCCCGCCAGCGCGTCGAGCTCCGCTTCGGCCGTGGCGTGCTTCGCCACCACGGGGGCGGGCCCGTCCGGGCGAGTGGCCACCAGGCCCTTGGCGCGCCCGTCCGCGGCGATGAGCCGGTTCGCCAGCTCCAGGACCTGGGGTGTGGACCGGTAGTTGCGGACCAGCGCGATCTCGCGCGCCCCCGGCCAGCGGCCGGCGAACGTGGTGAGGAACTCCGACGAGGCCCCGGTGAAGGTGTAGATCGTCTGGTCCTCGTCACCCACCACGCAGACGTCCCGGCGGTCGCCCAGCCACAGCTCCAGGAGGCGCTCCTGGAGCTGGTTCGTGTCCTGGTACTCGTCCACGCTGAACCACGACTTGCGCGCGCGCACCGTGGCCGCTGCCTCCTCGTCCGACTCCAGCAGCGCGACCGTCTCGACCAGCAGGTCGTCGAAGTCGATCCGGTTCGCGCGCACCTTCGCGCGCTCGTAGCCCTCGTACGTCCGGACGAACAGGTCCACCGGGACGGGCGGCTCCCGGAGCGCCGCGACCGCGGCGGCGGCGTAGCCCCTGGGAGCGATCCGGCGGGTCTTCGCCCACTCGATCTCGTCCGCGAGGTCCTTGGACGGCGTGAAGCGATAGTGGCCCGGGAGCTGCCGGGCCAGCCGGCCGATGATCGGCAGCTTGGAGTCCAGGAGCTCCGGGACGGGTGCGCCGTCGTGGCGGCTCGGCCAGAAGTGGCGCAGCTGGCGCAGCGCGTGCGCGTGGAACGTGCGGGCCGTGACGCCGGGCAGCCCGAGGAGGCGGAGCCGCTCCACCATCTCGGTGGCGGCCTTCTCCGTGAACGTCACGACCAGGACCTGGTCCGGCGGCACCACGTCCGTGGCGATCGCGTAAGCGGTCCGGCGGCTAATGACCCGCGTCTTGCCGGACCCGGCGCCCGCGAGGACCGCCACCGGGCCGCTCGTCGCGAGAACGGCCTCTCGCTGCTCGGGGTCGAGATCAGAGAGGAGGTCGTCTGGATCGAGGCGTGGCACGCACCGAGCCTAGCAGGGGTCGATCACCCGGGACTCACCGGCCTGCGAGGATCGGGCGGTTCGTCACGCCCCTCCGGCGGCCAGGGCCGCCGTCCGGAGCAGCCAGTCGGGAACGTCGGCCTCGTGGTAGCGGCGCTCGGTTGGCTCGATGTGGTCCAGGAAGTGTTGGTAGATCAGCGCCTGCCGGGCGGCGGCCACGGGCCCGATCAGCCGCCCCGCCTCGACCGGGTCAGACCCCGGGAGATGGCGCCGCCATTCGTCGGCCCAGTGGTCACGGACCGTCGACCTGGACTCCGCCGGGATGCGGTCCAGGAACGCCGACAGGTCCAGCAGCGGGTTGCCGATCCCGCAGTCGCCCCAGTCCAGGAGCGTCAGGGCGTGGTTCCCGGCGCCCGCGCCGTCCTCGCCCCGCAGGTCGCCGCCGCCGCGCACGTTGCCCGGGTGGAAGTCGCCGTGGACGATGGTGTCCGGGAGGCCGCAGGCGGCGAGCGCGTCGAAGCGCGCCGGCAGCCCCGCGATGAAGGCCTCGAGGCCCGCCACCGCGTCGGCCGGGAGCGTCGCGGCGTGCCGCTCGACGACCTCGTCAATGCCGGCCGTCAGCGACCGGCCCCGCCAGTCCGGCAGGCCGATCGAGCGGAGCTGGCCGATGCGCCCGATCCAGGCCGCCTGGAGATCGACCAGCAGGGTGACCATCTCGGGCAGCTCGTCCGGCGCGGCGTCGTACCGGTCGGAGCCCGCGATGTCGGCGAGCAGGATCCGGTCCCGGTCGTGACCCAGGAGGCGCGGGACCGGCCCGCCCTGCAGGCGGCGCAGGATGTCGCCCTCGTGGGCGAAGAACGGCGGGACGACCTTGAGCCATGCCGCGCCGTCGCGGAGCGGCAGCCGCCAGATGCTCGACAGGTTCCAGCTGCGGAGCTGCTCCGCGTGCCCGACGCGCTCGAGGCGGCGGCGGCGGAGCACCCCCTCGGCCCAGGCGAGGTCCTCGGCCGGCCCACCGGGGGTGGCCCAGCGGAGGCGCAGCGGCTGCTCGTCCAGGCGGCCGTCGAACGGGAGCAGGCGCGCGGCCACGTCGACAGGCACACGACCGCGCGGCTCCGCGACGTATGTCACGCCCCCGCCCTGGGGATGCGGCAGCTCCGTGTCGAGCAGTCGCAGGACAACGATCTCCAGCCCAAAACGGTCGCGCACACCCTGGACCACGGGCTGCGCCTCCTGCCACCACGGCGTCGGCACAGGGAACTCCGGCAGGCGCCCGAGGACGGTCCCGTCGCGCGCCACGACCACGACCGACGCGCGTCGCTCGGGGATCGTCACCACGGCGCTCGGGCGCTCGGCCGGGTCACCTGTTCACGTTCGGCATGGGCTGATGGTATCGGGCGCCGCGCGAACGCCCCGGCGAGCATCCCGGGGCGCGGATCCGCGGCACCCCGGAACAGGGTGGGGAACGCCGGACCAGCAGGGGGCGGGTTCCGCGGCACCGCCGAACCGGGCGGCGAACGCCGGACCGGCAGGGGGCGGGTTCCGCCACCTACCAGCCACGCTGGTGCTTGTCCGGCCGTTGACACCCCTGGAACGTCCCGGGAACTCGACGACGGTTCACGCGAGCGTGGCATGGGTGGAATCCACGCCAGCCGACGGGTCTACCGCCTGGAGACCCCGACTACCACAAGCCGCGCTGGTACTTGTCAGCAGAAACGCGCCCCCCGAGCAGATTGCACCAGCCACGCTGGTGCGTGGCGGGACCGAGTCGAGAGCGTCCGCCGACATCTTCTGCCGCCTTGGCCGTCCCCATGGAGATGGTGCAGGTCGCCGTCGGGCGCAGCCGGGCGAGAGCAGCGAGCCGCCCCTGGAACCCGGGCGGAACCTACGCGGCGGACCCAGCGGCGGACCCAGCCGCGGCCGGCCGACCAAGCTGGTACCGGGGAAGCCGGCGCCGCTCCCCTGCCCGGCGGTTCGTGCCGCGGCCAAGCCCCAGGGCAAGAGCCACCAGGAGCAGCACCCAGACGGAG
>Ga0302291_10000163_pt1 | contig 17463 bp, 13 predicted proteins | sample III_Fen_N1_4_FD_194548 | JGI IMG/M metagenome (GOLD analysis project Ga0302291, IMG submission 194548) | Peat permafrost microbial communities from Stordalen Mire near Abisko, Sweden - III_Fen_N1_4 | ecosystem: Environmental > Terrestrial > Soil > Wetlands > Permafrost | place: Sweden: Abisko... | reverse complement strand
TTCGGGGGGCTGTCACCCGGGTTCCTGGCGCTGATCGCCGGGGCGCTCGCGGGCGCCGTCGTGCTCGTGCTCGCCGGGACCCTCGCCGGCGCGTGGGCGGAACGCCAGGGGATCGCCGTGGTGCTCGATGCGGCCGCGGACGACGGGCTGGCGCTCCCGGTCGCCGATCTCGCCGGCGCGCCCGGCGCCGGGAGGGTCGCGGCCGTCCGGCTGCTCTCGCTGGTGCCCGTGGGCGTCGCCGCGGCGTTCGCCTGGACACCGCTCTACGACGCGATCTACCAGGAGCTGATCCTGCCGAGCGACCTCGTCACGCCGCTCCCCGTCCGGGTGCTGGCGCGGGTGCCATGGCTGGTCCTGGGCCTCGCGGCGGTCTGGCTGCTCTCGGACGCGGCCGCCGCGGTGGCGGTCCGCCACCTGGTCCTGGAGCGTCGGCCGGTGCTTGTCTCGTGGCTCCTGGGCTGGGCCGACCTGGTCCGGCGTCCCTTCCGCATCCTCCCGACCGCCCTCGTTGGGATCGGGGTCCTGGCGCTCCTCGTTGGTCCCGCCCTCGCGGCCGCGGCCATCGGCTGGGGACGCGTCCGGGAGATCCTGGGCGAGGGCAGAGACCCGGCGGTGGTCCTGGTCGCCCTCTCGATCTGGGTGGCGATCTGGCTCGGGGGCCTCGTGCTCGCGGGCGTCGGCGCCGCCGTGCGGGCGGCGACCTGGACCCTCGAGCTGCCGATGAGCCCTCCGGGCGGAGGCCCGTCACCCCGCTGACGCGTCGCGCGTCAACCCCCGGAGCCGGGCTCAACCGTGCTCCCCTGTTACACTGCCCGTCGCCGCGCGCCTGCGCGCGCGCCCTGCCCGCTCGGAGGCCCCACGCCACCGCATGGACCAGATCCTCACGACGATCGGCGACACGATCGGCGGCTTCTTCTCGAACGCGATCGTCCAGCTCACCCTCCAGGCCATCGCCGTCTACGTCGTCATCCTCTGGCTGGCGGCGGCCTACTGGGCCTTCCGGGACATGCAGCTCCGCAGCGAGAACCCGGTCCTGCCGTACCTCGCGGCCGCGCTGATCGTCCTGTTCACGCCGGTCCTGTTCCTGTTCGGCGTGATCGTCTACCGGATCGTCCGGCCGCAGGAGAAGATCGGCGAGGTGTACGAACGGAACCTCGCGGAGGAGGCGCTCCTCGCCGAGGTGGAGTCGATCAAGACCTGCCCGGCCTGCCGCCGACGCATCGCGGAGGAGTGGATCATCTGCCCCACCTGCCGCACGCGCCTCAACCGCGTCTGCGCGAACTGCGGCCGGCTGGTGGGGCTGGACTGGTCGCTCTGCGCCTGGTGCGGCAAGGACTTCGAGCGCGGTGACATCGCGGCCTACGAGCCCATCGCCCCCGGTCTCGACGGCTTCGACCGCCTCGACTCGCCCGGCACGCGCTCAGGTCGCGGCGTCCGCGGCGCCCCGCCGCGGCAGGCGCCGCGTCCCGCGTCCGGTGGGCGCAGCGCGGCGGATTCCATCTCGGAGCCTTGACCGGGGCGTCCGACGGAGGCCAGCTCCCGCCTGTCGACGCCGGTCCCGGCACGGAGCCCGCCCCCGCCCCCGCCTCAGGCACGGAGCCCGCCCCCGCCTTCGGACCCGTCCGTCCCGGCCTCTTCGGCCTCGAGGGCCGCGCGGCCCCCGGCCTCTACCTGGTCGGCTGGATCGCGACCCTCCTGGGCGGCGGGATCCTCTTCGTCTCGTTCGCGGCCACCGTCTCGGGCGCGTCCGGATGGCTGTTCCTGGCGGGAATCGTGTTCCTCGGCATCGGCCTTGTCGCCGCCGCCGGGTCCCAGGCCATCGAACGCGGCCGGCAGCCGGAGCTCCCGTACCGCGGGCCTTCGCCCGTGCTGACGTTCCTCGTCGTCGTGTGCTTCACGTTCGTGGCGCTCATCGGCGTGCTGGCGCCGCTCTCGGCCCTCGGCCTTGACGCGCGCTCGCCCGCCGCCACGACGGTCAACCTGGCGCTCACCACGCTGCTCTATGTCGGGGTCATCCGGCTGCTGGTGGTGGGCCCGGGCTCGCTGTCGTGGCGGGACATGGGCGTGGTCCGCCCGGGGTCGGGCGACGTCCGGGATCTGTTGGTCGGGGCGATCTTCGCCATCCCGGTGCTGGTGGTCACGGTCGCCCTGGGCCTGGTGCTGAGCCGGTTCCTGGTGCCCGCCCCGAGCGTCCTGCCGCCGGCGTCCGGCCCCGCAGGAATCCTCGCCAACCTGCTGTCCGCCGCGGTGCTGGCCCCGATCGGCGAGGAGATCTTCTTCCGCGGCTTTGCGACGACGGCCTGGGCGCGCGCGTATGGCGCCCGAAGCGCGATCGTCCGCGGCGCGATCTTCTTCGCCTTCGCTCACGTGGTGACGCTCGTGGACGCGTCGTTCGCGGAGGGCGCCTCGCGGGCGCTGTACTCGTTCCTGGTGCTGCTGCCGGTGTCGGTGGTGCTTGGCTGGGTGTTCCTGGGACGGCGGTCGCTGTATGCGGCGATCGGGCTGCACGCCGCCTTCAACGCGGTCCAGGTGCTGGTCCTCGGGGTGGCCACCGGGATGATCCGCTAGGTCGGTCCCTGCCAAAGTCGCAGGCAAGCCTCGCGTGAGTGACCGGTAAGGGGTGCCGCGTAGCCTTCGTCGTGTTCCCGGGTCCGGATGGCGGGGAAATCGGCGGGCTCCGTCGTCCGGGCCCCGGGGACGCCCTGACACGCAGGCGCGTTCACGGCGGCCCGCCGGCCAGCAGCAGGTGGGTCATGACGATCGGCAACGGCCTCGTCGAGGACGCCCCGGCACACCGCCGGGCGTCACGCTCCGTGCGCGACCTTCCCGCCGCCGAGCGCCCCCGCGAACGGCTCGCCCTGCGCGGGCCCGGGGGGCTCTCGGCGGCGGAGCTCATCGCCGTGATCTGGGGCACCGGCGCGGCCGGGCACAGCGCGCTGGAGCTGGCCGAGGAGGCCCTCGTCCGCCACGCGAGCGTCGGTGCGCTGGCCAGGGCGAGCGACGCCGAGCTGGCCGGGATCCCGGGCGTCGGCGCGGCGAAGGCGGCGCGGCTGGCGGCGGCCTTCGAGCTGGGCCGGCGGTCCATGGCAGACTGGCCGGCCGGGCGCTGGACGATCCGGTCGCCGCGGGATGTCGCGGACCGGCTGATCGCGGAGATGGGCCGCCTGGAGCGCGAGGAGCTGCGGGTCCTGAGCCTCAACGCCAAGAACGTGGTCCTGCGGGTCTCCCAGGTCTACACGGGGAACGTGAGCGCGTCGCTGGTGCGGGTCGGGGAGCTGTTCCGGGACGCGGTCCGCCTCGACGCCTCCGGGGTCGTCCTCGTCCACAACCACCCGAGCGGCGACCCGACCCCGTCACCCGACGACCTGCACCTCACCGCCGAGGCGATCGCCGCCGGCCGCCTGCTCGACATCGATGTCCTCGACCACCTGGTGATCGGCCACGACGCGTGGGTCTCGCTCCGGGATCGCGGCGTGACCTTCGATCGCCCGGGGCAGCGGCGCCTCGCGGCCGCCGCCGACCTGTGAGCTGACGACGCCACTCGCCGGGCGCCCGTCGCCGTACCCTGTCCTCGCGGACATCGCGCTCGGGATCCAAAACCGTGCGCCGTCGCTGGCCGGCGCCCTCGTCTCGACGCCGGCGATCGCGACGCTGCCGTGGCCGCCGGACGGCACGCCCGCGATGCTGTTCGGTCGGCGTTGGCGGCCGGCGGCAACGCGAGCCGCGCCCGCCATCCTGTAGCCGATACTGGTCCCTCGCCGTAACGAGAGAGGGACCACCGCACATGACCGACACGGCCGACGTCATCGTCATCGGCGCGGGCGTCCAGGGCGCCAGCCTCGCGTTCCACCTCGCCTCTCGCGGCGCCAGCGTCATCGTGCTCGAGAAGGCGACGGCGGCATCCGGCGCGACCGGCCGGTCGAGCGGCCTCGTCCGCATCTACTACGACCTGCTCGCCGAGGCCAGGCTCGCCTGGGAGAGCTACGGCTGGTTCGCGGACTGGGAGGCGCGCGTCGGCGGCGAGTGCGGCTTCACGCGGACGGGCTTCGCCTGGATCGAGCCGGCCGAGCGCCTCGAGCGGGTCAGGGCCAACTCTGCCTCGCACCGTGCGCTGGGCGTGGACTCGTCCGTCCTGGACGCGGACGGGATCCGGGAGCTGTTCCCGGCCCTCGAGGTCGACGACGAGGTCGCGGCGTATGAGCCCGCTTCGGGCTACGCGGACCCGTTCATGACCGCGGCCGGGTTCCTCTCGGCCGCCAAGCAGCGCGGCGCGCGCCTGGTCCCCGGCGCCGAGGTCGGCGCGATCCGCACGGCGGGGGGCCGCGTCATCGGGGCCGACACCAACCGCGGACCGGTCGACGCCCCGGTGATCGTCGACGCGGCGGGGGCCTGGGCCGGGCACGTGGCCTCGCTCGTCGGCCTCGACATCCCGATCCGGGTCTGGCGCCATGACACGGGCTATCTCGGCGTGCCGTCGACGGTCGCCCGACCGATCCCGGTCGTCATCGACAACGCCAACGGCATGTACTTCCGGCCCGAGGGCTCGGACATGGTGCTGATCGGGCTCGAGGACGACAACCAGATCGGCGGCTCGGCGGACCGCGAGACGAGCGAGGCCAGGCCGGACTTCCGGGACCGCGCCGCCGAGCGGATCATCCGCCGCGTTCCGAGCCTGATCGACGGCACCTTCCGGACATCCCACAGCGGGCAGGACGGCTTGACCCCGGACCAGCGCCCGATGCTCGGCGCCATGGGCCCCGACGGGTTCTACCTGGACTGCGGGCACAGCGGCACGGGCTTCAAGACCGCGCCGGCCGTTGGCCTCGGCATGTCGGAGCTGATCCTGGACGGGGCGAGCAGCACGGTCGACCTGGCGCCGTTCGCCCCGAGGCGCTTCGCGGAGGGTCGCCCGCTCGTGGGCGAGCACGGCGAGGAGCCGATCTGGAAGTAGGGCCCACCCGTGCTGCCCTGGACCTGCTCGTCGAGCCAGCTTGCGGGCCTCGCGTTCGCCGCGGCTTGCGGGCCTCGTGCTCGCCGCGGCTGGCGGGCTTCGTGCTCGCCGCGGCTTGCGGGCCAGGCGAACGCGGCTCCCGGGCCGGCGAACGCGGAGTCCCTCCGGCGCATCGGTTGTTGCACGGACCGGATCAACGGTTCGGTGACCGAAGGTTCGACCCGGCCGGCGGCACACCTGTTCGCTGGATGGGCCGCGCGCCGAATGGATGGGCCACGGAGCGGGTGGAATGTCCGGTGAGCGGACCGTTGGTCCGGCCCGTGGCACACGGGCAGGGGCCTGAGCGCGGAAACCCCGGCAAGGGACCCTAGCGGCGGCTTTCCAGCCAGGCATCGTCGAAGGGCGCCGGCTCGCGACCGTCGTAGAGGTGAATCCGGCCGCCGTCGCGCTTGGCGTGGTACATGGCCTGGTCCGCGTGCCGCAGCACGGTGCCCGCCGACGGCACGCCGCCCCAGGACTCCAGGACCAGCACGCCCACGGACGCCCCGACGCTCACCGCCCCGACCGACGTCGCGATGGGCGCGGACAGCGACGTGACCACCTCGTCCGCGCGGCGCATGGCCGGGTCGACCTCGTCGAGGCCCGGCAGGAACAGCGCGAACTCGTCGCCGCCCAGCCGTCCCGCCAGGTCGTGCGGCCGCCGCGCCTGGGCCGCGAGCCGCGCCCCGACCTCGTGCAGGACCTCGTCGCCCACCGCGTGCCCATAGCGGTCGTTGACCGTCTTGAACAGGTCGAGGTCGAGCGAGAGGAGCGTCGCGCCGGGCGTCGTGCCGCGGCGCATGCGGCCCAGGCCAGCATCGAGCCGCCGCCCGAATCCCTCGGCGTTGAGGACCCCGGTCAGCGGGTCGGGCGCCGGCATCGGGTGGTTGTCCCAGACCAGGATGACGAACCCGCCGACGAGGAGGGGCGCCCACCAGCCGAGCTCGGTGTAGGCCGACGCGAGCACGACCACCAGCGCGCACTCCACGGCGGTGATCCGTCCGACCTGCCCGACGAGGATCTCGATGAAGGCGCGGGCCGAGATGTCCTCGCGGAGCAGGATCGTGACGACCGCCATCGAGGTGGCGACGCCGGCCAGCACCAGCGAGCCGACGACCGCGGCCGCGAGGGTGGCGGCCCCGTGCCCGCCGGCGCCCAGCAGCCCGCCCGTGAGCTGCGTCGCGAGGCCGCCCATGACGGCCGCGACGACGAGCATCGAGTGGTTGGCGAGGATGCCGTACCAGGGCTGGGACTCCAGCTCCCGGCGCTCGATGGAGGAGAGGAACGCGACCCAGGCGCCGGCCGTCGGCCCGCCCAGGATCATCGCCGCCCCCACGAACGGGAGGTGGAACGTCATCGTGGCGCCACCCGGTGCGCGCAGGACGCGCAGCGACCCGAGGAGTCCGTAGACGAGCCAGAGGAGCAGGCCGCCGGTCGGTCCGGACAGCACGGTCCCGGCCGCGAAGCCGGGGTCGATGGCCGAGAGCGGCGGGTTGACGACCGACGTCCACGCCAGCAGCCCCAGGCCGAGCACGATGGTGGACGCGGTGTACGAGTAGAGGCCGTTGCGCCTGATCGCGGTGACCCCGCCCGCACCGCCGCCCGACGAGGAGCGGCTCGGCAGGCCGAGGAACCAGAAGCGACGGCGACGAGGGCGCGCCAGGGTCGGGTCGCCCGGCGAACCGGGCACCGACCTGGAGCGGAGAGCATCCAGGACCAGGACGTCCATCAGGGGGCACTCACCTGACTTGACGGTTCCCAAGCGGATGGGGGACCGGTTCCGCGTTGCGCTGTCAGCCGGTGGTACCGCGCTCCCTCGCCCGGTGCAGGCCGGGCGGGGTCGGTTGAGCGTGGTCCGCGCCGGGTGACGCGACAGCCCTTCCGAGTCCCGCGTCATGCCCGTCGCGGGTGGAGAGGCCGTCGTCCCTCCCGTTGGTCCGGTCCGGGTCATGGGACCCTCTCCGAACCGACATCATCCTCACCCCAGCCCACCCTGGCGGACAGGACCTCCAACGTACCTGCGGCCTCCCCCATTCGTACTACTCGACCACCCTCGACCGGGGGTGCTGGCCGGGGCCGGTATACTGCCCTCGCCCGCGCGCCGATCTCGTGTGCGGACGCTGAACCCCACCTCTTCCCGCGGCCCAGCGGCCGCTGTCCCATCGGGCCGGTCCGCGGCCCGCGCAAACCAGCAAGGAAACGGCCCCCTGCATATGTTCGACCGACTCCTCGGCCTCTTCTCACGCGACATCGGGATCGACCTCGGCACGGCCAACACGCTCGTGCACGTGCGCGATCGCGGGATCGTGATCTCGGAGCCGTCGGTCGTCGCGATCGACGCCAAGACCAAGCGCGTCCTGGCGATCGGCGCCGAGGCGAAGCGCATGGTCGGCCGCACCCCGGCCTCGATCATCGCGGTCCGCCCGCTGCGCGACGGCGTCATCAGCGACTTCGACGTCACCGAGCAGATGATCAAGTACTTCGTGAACAAGGTGCACGACCGGGTGGGCCTCATCCCGCGGCCCCGGATGCTGCTCGGCGTCCCGTCCGGCGTCACCGAGGTGGAGAAGCGGGCCGTCCGCGACGCGGCCCTCAACGCCGGCGCCCGTTGGGCCCGGCTCATCGAGGAGCCCATGGCCGCGGCCATCGGCGCCGGGCTGCCCGTGTCCGAGCCGTCCGGCTCGCTCATCGTGGACATCGGCGGCGGCACCACGGAGGTCGCGGTCATCTCGCTCGGCGGCATCGTGGTCTCGCGCTCGATCCGCATCGGCGGCGACGAGATGGACCAGGACATCGTTGCCTACGCCCGCCGCGAGTACAACCTCTTCCTGGGCGAGCGCACGGCCGAGGACATCAAGATCGCCATCGCGTCCGCCTACCCTGGCGACTGGGACGCCCAGCGAGTCGCGCTCCGCGGCCGCGACCTGCTGACGGGCCTGCCCCGCTCGGTCGAGGTCGGGGCAGACCAGATCCGCGAGGCCATCGAGATCTCCGTGGCCCAGATCGTGGACACCATCAAGGACACGATCGAGGAGACGCCGCCGGAGCTGGTGGCGGACATCATGGACCAGGGTATCGTGCTCGCCGGCGGCGGCGCGCTGCTCGCGGGGCTCGACCGCCGCGTCGCGGAGGCCACCCAGATGCCGGTCCACATCGCGGACGACCCATTGACGTGCGTGGCCCGTGGCACCGGTGTCGTGCTCCAGGAGCTCGCGAACTCCAACATGGAGCGGGTGCTGGTCGCCGACACCTACAGCCGCCCGCCGCGCTGACCGACCTTCGTGTCCCGGCCTGACCGGGGCGCGGTCCCGGAGCCCGCGCCATGACCACCCTCCTCGCGAACCGCCAGGCTCGCCGTCGCGGCATCGTGTTCGCCGTCCTCGTCGCGATCACGCTGCTGCTGATGGCGTTCTCGGGCAACCCGTTCGTCCTGGAGGCGCAGCACGGCCTGTCGTTCGCGCTCCGCCCGTTCCAGGGAGCCATCGCATCCGTGGCCGACGGCGTCTCCGGCGTCGTGACCGCGATCACCGAGATTGACCAGCTGCGCAACGACAACGCCGACCTCAAGGCCGAGAACGAGCGCCTGGCCAACGAGAACGCGCGACTGGGTGCGCTCAAGAAGGAGAACGACGGCCTCACCGCGCTCCTCCAGCTCCAGGGCGGGTTCGATCACGCGACCGTCGCGGTGCGGGTGATCGGCCGGGAGATGCTGGAGACCCGGCGGGTCGTGACCATCGACAAGGGCACGGACGACAAGATCGCGCTCGGCGACGCCGTGGTGGTCCAGGGCGGGGCGCTGGCCGGCAAGGTGACCGACGTCGGCCCGACCTTCGCGAAGGTGACGCTCATCAGCGACAGCACCTCCACGGTCGTCGGCAAGCTGATCAACTCGGGCGCCACCGGAGACATCGTGGGCCAGGCCGGCGGCGTGCTGGTCATGCAGAACATCGACTCGGCGGTGGAAATCGGCATCGACGAGGAGGTCTTCACGGCGGGCCTGGAGCTGGGCGGCGGGATCAAGTCGCCGTACCCGGCGGGCCTGATCGTGGGGTCCGTGGTGGACGTGGCGCGCGACGCGAACGACGTGGTGCAGACCGCGTTCCTTGCGCCTGCCGCAAACCTCGATTCCTTTGATCTGGCCCTGGTGATCACGGACTACACGGGAGGGCTGCCGCCGGTGGACCAGCAGCCGGTCCCCTGCGGCGTGGGCGGGACGGTGCCCGAGGGCGAGGTCGAGTGCTTCACCCCGGCGCCCTCGGTGAAGGCCACCCCGAAGGTCACGCCCAGGCCGACGACCAAGCCCTAGGCAGCGCCGATGAGGCGCAGGCGCCCCGGGCGAGGGGCGGCACCAGGCTCCCGGGGACGACGCGACCTGGGTCCAGGAGCCCTTTACACCTTCGGCCACGGCAGGGAGCATCGCTGCCATGGATCCAGTCGTCGGGTTCGTGGGGCTGTACCGCGTGGCGGGCTCGCTGCTGGTGCTGCGCTGGCCGTTCTGGGGCGGGATCGCGGCCGTCGTGTGCGACCTCTTCGACCTGCTGCTGTTCAACCTGTTCGTCACGTACGGCGGCTGGCCCGGCTTCGACGGCTACCAGGTGTTCGACAAGTGGGCCGACCAGGTCTACCTCGCCGCATTCCTGCTGGTGGCGCTGCGGGACTTTGCCCCCGGGCCCAGGCTCGTCGCCGCCGCGCTGTGGCTGTTCCGGTTCGCGGGCTTCGTCGCGTTCGAGGCCGGCTGGGCACCCCGCGAGGCCCTGATCCTGTTCCCGAACCTGTTCGAGTTCTGGTTTCTCGCCGTCGCGTTCACGATGCGCTACCGGCCCGAGTTCGCATGGACGCCGGTCCGGTCCGCCCTGGTCCTCGCGGGGCTGCTCGGCGTCAAGCTGGTCCAGGAGTGGGCGCTCCACGTCGGCCGGCTGTTCGATCAGCTCACCTTCCTCGGCGTCCTCGAGTCGATCCGGGACGGGTTGATGTCGCCGTTCAGAGGCAGATGATCGCGGCAGTCTGTGCTGCTAGGACGGTGCTCGGACACACGATCGTCGACATGGCCGAACGCACGACACTGCCCCGGCGTACGGTCACGCGCTCTCCAACGCCGGATCGTCGCCCATCTCTCCAACGCCGGATCGTCGCCCATCTCTCCGAACGGCTCCGGGTCGGGCCGACGGAGGCCTCCCGTCGCGGCTGTGCGTCACCCTCCCGACGGAAGCTCGATGGCCGCGGCCGGCGCGTGTGATGCCACGAGGCGCTCGCGTCATCGCCCCACCCTGCTACGCTCTCGCGGATGAAGGGCCTCGTCCTCGCCGGCGGCACGGCTACCCGCCTGTTCCCGCTGACCATCGTCACCAACAAGCACCTGCTGCCCATCTACGACCGGCCGATGATCTACTACCCGCTCGACACGCTCGCGGGCATGGGGATCCGCGAGGTCATGGTCATCGTGGGCGGCAAGAGCGTCGGTGACATCGTGGAGCTGCTGGGCGACGGGCGGCACTTCGGCCTGGACCTGACGTACCGCTACCAGCGCGGTGCGCTCGGCATCGCGCACGCGATCGGGCTGGCGCGGGACTTCATCGGCGACGACGCCTTCTGCGTGGTCCTCGGCGACAACATCCTTCGCGGCGACGCGCTGCGCGAGACGGCACGGGCGTTCGAGGACGGGACGTTCGGCGCGGGCACGCTGCTGTACCGCGTCCCGGACCCGGAACGGTTCGGGGTCGCCGAGCTCGACGCGGACGGCCACGTCGTGGGCTTCGAGGAGAAGCCGGCGGCGCCCAAGAGCGACCTGATCCCCATCGGCGTCTACTTCCTGCGTCCCGACGCGTTCGACGTCATCGACGCCCTCGCCCCATCCGGCCGCGGCGAGTTCGAGATCACGGACGTCCTCAACCACTACATCGGCGGCGGGCGGCTGTTCGCGCCGGTGTACGAGGGCCAATGGGCCGACGCGGGCACGGTGCCCAGCCTCCTGCGTGCCGCGGAGATCGCCGAGGTCGCGGATCGCACGGGAACGCTGCCACCCCCGGTGGCCCACCCGCTCGACCCGGCATGACGGACCGTATCGGCCCGGGCGCCCACCTCCTGGTGACCGGCGGCGCCGGGTTCATCGGCTCGGAGCTGGTGCGCCAGGTCATGGCCCGCCGCGACGGGACGCGGATCACGGTCCTGGACAAGCTCACCTACGCCGGCAACCGCGCGAACCTCGCCGCCGTGGAGGACGACCCCGAGCAGGCTGCCCGGTTCGCCTTCGTCCGCGGCGACATCGCGGACCCGGCGGCGGTCGCCCCGCTGGTCGCCGAGGCTGACGCGGTCGTCAACGTGGCCGCGGAGACGCACGTCGACCGCTCGATCCTGGACCCGGAGGCGTTCCTGCGCACCGGCGTGCTCGGGGTGCACGTGGTCCTCGAGGCGGTCCGTGCCGAGGCGTCCAGGGGCAGGAGCATCCGGTTCCTCCAGGTCAGCACCGATGAGGTCTACGGCGACATCCCCGACGGCCAGAGCGTTGAGACGGACCAGCTCGCGCCGCGCAGCCCCTACGCAGCGGCCAAGGCCAGCTCGGAGCTGCTGGTCCGCGCCTACCACATCACCTACGGTCTCGACACGGTCATGACCCGCGGCTCGAACACGTATGGGCCGCACCAGCACCCCGAGAAGCTCATCCCGCTGTTCACCACGAACGCCCTCGCGGGCGAGCCGCTCCCGATGTACGGCGACGGCATGCAGGTCCGCGACTGGCTCCACGTGGCGGACCACGCCGCCGGCATCGACTTCGTGCTGCGCCGCGGCGAGCCGGGCGAGGCGTACAACGTGGCAGGCGACCGGTTGCTGCCGAACCGCGAGGTGATCGCGAGGCTGCTGGCGGCCGCGGGCCGCGACTGGTCCCTCGTCCGCACCGTGCCGGACCGCCCGGGCCACGACCGTCGCTACGCGATGGACGGCTCCAAGCTCGCGGCCCTCGGCTGGCGACCGGTCCACACCTTCGACGAGGGCCTGCCCGAGACCGTCGCCTGGTACCGGGACCACCCCGACTGGGTGGCGAGCGCGCGCAGCGGCGACTGGGACAGCTACTACGCGCGCCAGTACGGCGAACGGCTGGCGGCCGGCCGCTCGGTGGATGGGGCCGGCTGAACGATGCGGGTCGCCGTCGTCGGGGTCAACGGGAGGCTGGGGAGCGCGCTGGTCTCGGCGCTCGAGGACGCGCCGTTCACCGGGACGCGCGGGCCCATCGGGTGGGACCTCCCGGAGTTCGACCTGGACACCCTGACGGTGGCCTCGGCCGGGGCGCTGCTGGACCGGGAGCGGCCCGAGGTGGTGATCCACACGGCCGCCTGGACGGACGTGGACGGCTGCGCCCGCGACCCGGAGCTGGCGATGCGCCGCAACGGGACCGCGGTGGGGGAGATCGCCACGGCCTGCGCGAACCGCGGCATCGACCTCGTGTTCATCTCTACGAACGAGGTCTTCGACGGCCGCCGGACGGACGGCCTGGGCTACGCGCCGGGTGACGAGCGGAACCCCGTCAACCCGTACGGCGCCGCGAAGGCCGAGGCGGAGCGCCTGGCCATGGCGGCGTTCGAGGCGGAGGGCGCGCGCGGCCGCCTCGGCATCGCGCGGACCTCGTGGCTCTACGGCCCGCCCGGCAACGACTTCCCCGCCCGGATCGCGGCGGCCGCGCTCCGGGCGAAGGCCGCCAGGACGCCCCTGCAGGCGGTCGCTGACGAGATCGGGGTGCCCACGTACACGCCGGACCTGGCCGAGGCGATCGTGGAGCTGGTCGCGGAGGACGCCATCGCGCCGGCGCCGGCCCGGACCGCGATCCACCACCTGGTCAACGGCGGTCGCGCGTCGCGCGCCGACTGGGCGCGCGAGGTCCTCCGGGTGACAGGAATCGACGTCGAGGTCGTCGACGTCCCGGGCTCGACATGGCGACGAGCCTCCACGCCGCCGTCCTGGGCGGTCCTCGAGCCGACGCCTCTTCCCTCGGGCCAGCCGATGCGTGACTGGCGGGAGGCCTTTGCCCATGCGGTCCCCGCCCTGTTACGCTCCCTTCCTCGGGGCTGACCGAACCGCTCCCGCCCTGACCAACCCGGACCGCCCGCCGGAAGGGTCGAAAGGGCCACGCCGCCCCTGACCATCCCGCGATTGAGGTTGATCGCGCGCGCGCAGACGCTGGGGACCGGACATCCCACCGGATCGATCCCGTCCGGCCCCCGCCACAGCGGAGCCTGATCCATTGCGCAAGACCCTCGCCGCCGTCGCCGCCCTGCTCGTCGCGAGCCTTGGCATCCTCACCCCCGCCACGGCGCCGGCAGCCCATGCCGCCACCGGCGTCAAGGTCGCGATCATCGTGGGGGCGACCCACGCGACGACGCCCCGCTACCGCTCGAACGCCGACGAGATCTACGCCGAGGCGCTCAAGTACACGTCCAACGTTGTCCGCGTCTACAGCCCGGGCGCCACCGCGACGAAGGTGAAGAACGCCGTCGCGGGCGCCTCGATCATCGTCTACCTGGGTCACGGGAACGGCTGGCCGAGCCCGTACACGTACGACCCCAAGTACACGACCAAGGACGGGTTCGGTCTCAACGCCGACCTCAACGGCGATGGCAAGCTGTCCGACTACGAGAACAAGTACTACGGCGAACCCTGGATCCGCGACCTGCACCCGGCGCCCAACGCCGTGGTGCTCCTATTCCACCTCTGCTACGCGTCGGGCAACCCCGAGTCGGGCGCCTCGGAGCCGTCGCTGTCCAAGGCCAAGCAGCGGGTCGACAACTACGCCGCCGCCTTCATCAAGGCGGGCGCCCGGGCCGTCATCGCGAACGGCCACAGCCACAGCCCGTACTACATCGGCGCGCTGTTCACGACCCGCGAGACGATCGACGAGTACTGGCGCAACGCCCCCGACGCCAACGACCACGTCTCGACCTACGCGTCCGTGCGCAACCCCGGCTACACCTTCCAGATGGACCCCGAGCGCACCGGCTCCTACTACCGGTCGATCGCGGGCAAGATGTCGCTCAAGACGCAGGACGTCACCGGCGCCCCGTTCGCGGACACCTCCGCCGACCCGGCGGGCATGGTGGTCCCCGGCAACGCCAGCCCGAAGGTCGACGCGGCCCCGGTCTACGGGTCGGTCGAGGACGCGGCCGCGGCGGTCACACCCGTCGCGACGCTCGGCACGGCCGCGAAGGTCCGCGTTGACGCCAGGGAAGTGGCCACGACCGTGACCGACGGCTCGCCGATCTACCGCATGCATTCCGGCGCCGTCTCGGGCTGGATGACAGGCTCGTCGCTCATCCCGCGCGACAGCGCGGCGCCGCGGGTCTGGGAGGTCGATGACGGGACCGGCGCCTTCTCCCCGAACGGTGACGGCTCGCAGGACACGATGGGCCTCTCGGTCCGGCTTTCCGAGACCGCCGACTGGACGATGCGGATCACCGACAACGGCGGGCAGGAGCTGCACCGCTTCACGGGCACGGGCGACACCTCCACCGTCACATGGGCGCCGGGCGCGGGCAGCGTCCCGGACGGGACGTACCGCTGGGCCCTCCAGGCCACCGACGGCTGGGGCAACGGTCCGCTCGAGGCGGACGGCACGTTCGTCGCGGACACCGCGAGCCCGAACGTCTCCGTCGCCGACGCCGAGGGCGCGCCGCCGCTGTTCACGCCCAACGGCGACGGGGTCACCGACACGGTGCGATTCGCGGTCGGCGCGTCCGAGCCCGGGACCGTCACCGCCACGATCCACGACGCCGCCGACGCGACCGTCGACCACGCCTCCACCGCCGTCGGCGCCTCGGGCGGCACGATCACCTGGGACGGCCGCGACACGTCCGGCGCCACGGTCCCGGACGGGGCCTTCACGATCGACTTCGTGGCCCAGGACCGCGCGGGCAACCGCAGCGAGGCCCAGTCGCGGGTCGCGAACGCCTACGGCTCCCTCGGGTTCGTCGCCTCGTCGACCAAGGTCTTCTTCCCCCAGGACGGCGACAAGCTCGCCACGAGCACCAGCCTCACCTTCCGGCTCCGGTCGCCGGGGGTGGTCTCGTGGACGGTCCGCAACGCGTCCGGCGCCGTCGTGCGCACGATCCGGAAGGACGCGGCCCTCGACGCCGGTTCCCAGGCCTTCACATGGAACGGTCGTGACGACGCGGGCCGCATGGTCCCGCGGGGCACCTACCGCAGCGTCGTGAGCGCCACGAACGGCACCTTCGCCTCCACGCAGACCGTGGCGGTCGTCGTCGACGCCTTCAAGATCGCCGTCTCGGACACGACGCCGGCACGCCACCAGAAGATCACCGTCACCGCGACGAGCGCCGAGAACCTGGACGCGGCGCCGAGGCTGGGGATCTACCAGCCCGGCATCGGGGTCGTGGGTGTCACGATGAAGAAGATCGCCACGCGCGTCTACCGGGTCACGGTGACGCTCAGGTCGAGCCGGACCGGCACGCTCCGGCTGCGCGTCTCGGCGGCCGACAGCAACGGCGCCAAGCAGGCATCGAACCTCCTCCTGGCGCTCCACTGACGCTGGCTGGCCAGCGGGCCGGAGCCCGCAGCCGCCCGCGGGGGCCGACCGCACCGGACCGCACCGGACCGGCTGACACCCCTCCGTACCGGGTGCCACCGGGACCATCGAGCCGTGGGAGGGGTTGACGCCCTGGTCTACGGTTGAGCCCCTGCCGGAACGCCAGTCACCGCTCCACCGTCCGGAGCACACGGCAGGCCTCGCGCCGGATCGCGGTCAGGCGGTCCCCGCGGGGAGGCACTCGAGGTACGCCGTGTCCGGATCCGTCGCGCACCGCCGCGTCCCGCAGGTCACCGCGGTGACGCTCGCCGCCGTGCTGCTGGCCGGGCTGCTCCCCCTGTCGCCAGTGTTGGCGGATGCGCCCGTCCTCGCCTCGCCCATGCTGGCCGATTCGCCGGCCGCCGCCCGGGTCGCGGCCGCGCCCGACGGGCCGCAGCCGTCCATCGCCTACCTCGAGGCGATGGCCCACGAGAAGGACGCGATCGCGTTCCAGCCGGGAGGGCTGGTCGGGGTCGGGTTCACGCCGCGCTCGGCGGACCGCTGGCCCGTCGACGGCCGGCTCCCGTCCGCGCTGCCCGCCGGCCGCGCCACCGGCCGCGAGATGGCCGCCAGCCCCAACGGCTCCCGCTGGACCGACCTCGCCACCCGCGGCCACCATGGCGCCACAGGCCCCATCGCGTCCGCCGATCCGGCCGCGACCGCCGAACCGGCCGCCTCGGACGCCCCCGTGGACGCGCCCGCCGCCGGTCCCGCGGCCCCGGCCGCCGGCGCCTCGTTCGTAGACCGGGCCCAGCCCGCGTTCGACCTCGCGGCCGCGTCCGGCCTCCGTCGCCAGGTCTTCGGCTTCCTCCCGTACTGGGAGCTGTCGGGCGCGTCGACCAAGCTCAACTACGACGTCCTCTCGACCATCGCCTACTTCTCCGTGGGCGCCACCGGCAAGGGCGACCTCAAGAAGAAGGACCCCGACGGGACGAGCACCACCGGGTGGGGCGGGTGGACCAGCTCCAACATGACCCAGGTGATCAACGCCGCCCACGGCCGGGGAACCCGCGTCGTCCTGACGCTCTCGGTGTTCGCGTGGACGTCGAGCCAGGCCACGGTCCAGAAGGCCATCCTCGGCAGCGCCGCGGCCCGCCTCAACCTGGCCCGCCAGGCGGCCGCGGCCGTCCGTGACCGCGGCGCCGACGGCGTCAACCTGGACTTCGAGCCGCTCGCGACCGGCTACGCCGACCAGTTCACCGCGTTCCTCAAGACCCTGCGCAGCGAGCTGAACAAGGTCAAGAAGGGCTACCAGCTCACCTACGACACCACCGGGTACATCGGGAACTACCCGCTGGAGGCCTCCGTGGGTGCCGGCGCCGCCGACGCCATCTTCGTCATGGGCTACGACTACCGGACGGGGAGCTCGGGCAGCGCGGGGTCCACCGACCCGCTCTCGGGGCCGAAGTACGACCTGACCGACACGGTCCGCGCCTACACCGCGCGGGTCAGCCCGTCGCGCGTGATCCTGGGCCTGCCCTGGTACGGGCGCGCCTGGTCCACCGAGACCGACGCCGTGCACGCGGCGACGCAGGCCGGCGCCAAGTTCGGCTACAGCACGGCCGTCAACTACGAGAGCCTCACGGGTCTCGTGGCGCAGCACGGCCGCCGCTGGGACGCCGCGGAGCAGAGTCCCTACGTGGTCTACCGGCGCCAGAACTGCACCTCGACCTACGGCTGCGTGACCACCTGGCGCCAGGTCTACTACGACGACTACGCGTCGCTGCGGGCCCGCCTGGGCATGGTCAACGACTACGGCCTGCGCGGGGCCGGCATCTGGGCGCTGGGCTACGACGGCGGTCACCCGGAGCTGTATCGCGCGTTCGCCGACTCGTTCCTCGTCGACAAGTCCGCGCCGCAGGCCGGCGTGAAGATGCTCGCCAGCGCCCAGGCCGACGAGGGATTC
>Ga0302291_10000162_pt1 | contig 17543 bp, 13 predicted proteins | sample III_Fen_N1_4_FD_194548 | JGI IMG/M metagenome (GOLD analysis project Ga0302291, IMG submission 194548) | Peat permafrost microbial communities from Stordalen Mire near Abisko, Sweden - III_Fen_N1_4 | ecosystem: Environmental > Terrestrial > Soil > Wetlands > Permafrost | place: Sweden: Abisko... | reverse complement strand
GGCCGGCCGCCGTCAGGTCGGACGGCGAGGGGTGGCAGGTGGCGCCGTACGTCTCCATCTGCATCCGTCGGTAAGGCTTGGCGTCGTACGACGCGCGCACCTGCCAGACCTCGCACTCGAGCCCGAACAGGGCGCTGGCCAGGGCCAGCGACGCGCCCCATTGGCCGGCGCCGGTCTCGGTGGTCAGCTTCTTGGTGCCCTCGATCGCGTTGTAGTACGCCTGGGCGATCGCCGTGTTGGGCTTGTGCGAGCCGGCCGGGCTGACGCCCTCGTACTTGTAGTAGATCCGGGCCTTGGTGCCCAGGGCGCGCTCCAGGCGCAGCGCCCGGATCAGTGGTGACGGGCGCCACAGCGCGTACACCTCGCGCACGGCCGTCGGGATCTCGATCCACCGCTCGGTGCTGACCTCCTGGAGGATCAGCGCCATCGCGAACAGCGGCGCCAGGTCGGCCGGGCCGAGCGGCTCGCGCGTGCCGGGGTGGAGCGCCGGGGGACACGGTTCGGGAAGGTCGGCGGCGAGGTTGTACCAGTGCGTCGGGACCGACGAGGGGACGACGGCGCCGATCGGATCGGTGCGGGGCGAGAGCGTCATGGCGGTCCTTCGCGTGTCGGAGCGGGACTCGGGCGTCGCTGGCCACCGCCGCGGGCGGCTCGCAACCGGCAGGCTAGCGCGTGGCGGCGCGTGGGTCGGGCGAATGGGTTCCCACCGGGCAGATACGGCATTTCTCGACGCCCCCCAACAGTCGAAGGATGAACTTCACCCATTCCCTTCGCTCACCACCGGCGGCGGCGATTGACGGGCGGCCCGCAACTGTGCGACTGTCCTGGACGGCGGTCCAAGTGCGAGTTGCCGGGCCGCCGAGCCAGGCGGCCGTCACTGGGTGATGGCGGCAGATCCGGGTCCGCGTCGTCGTGGGCTTCGCTGGCGCCGGGATTGTCGTCCAAGGGGGATGTGTGAACCGCGCCGCGCTCCGCGCGCTCTCTGCGTCGATCGCGTTGCTGCTGGTTGGGGGCGTGGCGACGCCCGCGTGGTCGTCGGTCACCACGGCGGGCAGCCCGGCCGCCCCGGACACCTCCGGCGCTCTCTACCAGGTCCGCGATGGTGACGCCAGCTATGTCGCCCCGACCAACGGCTATGACGACGGCGGGGTGAGCGACTACTGCCTCCTCACGCAGGATGCCTCGAAGGCAGGCCTGACGTCGGTGGTCGCCCCGAACGGCAGCACCTATGCGCTGAGCAGGGTCTACGTCGGCGACGCGCTGTCGGCGGCGGCCGGTCCCGGCGGGTGCATCGCTGCTGATTCGACCCTCTTCGTCGATGCGGGTACGTACCGCTCGGATCTCGACTACTACGCCCTGACCAAGCAGAACTTCTCCCTCGTCGGCCTGGGCTCCGGTGCCGGCGACCCGAGCGTGACACTGCTCCGCACCTTCAGTTCGAGCAGCCCGCCCGATGGCACCGTCGACCGGTACCAGTTCAGCAATGCCAGCGACCTGTACTTCGCCAACGTGATCCTCGACTTCGCGGGCAAGAATCTGAGGAACAGCTCCGCCTTCGGGTACTACGCCGTCGTCGTCGGTACGGGGACCGACGGATTCGTGATGCAGGATGTCGTCATTGCGAACGTCGGCGCGAGCAACGTGGGTTCGCAGCGCAACAGCGCGCTCAATGTCGTCTACGCCACCACCGGCACCCACCACTTCGTCGGACTCACCGTGCGTCGAGTGAAGACCACGTCGGCTGCCGGGGTCGTCTTCACCAACCAGAGCAGAGGCGTCTACTTCGACGATCTTGACGTGGACGCATCCCTGGCGAGCACGCTGTCCTACGGAGTCCGCGTGGAGAATGCCAGCACCGCGCAGCTCCCGCTGGTCGACAACATGGTGGTGTTCGCCGGTCACACCGCGATCTCAACGGGGTTCATCCAGGTCCAGGACTATCGCTACGACCTGGTCGGGATCCCAGCCGATTACCGTTACGTCGAATACACGACCAGCAACGCCAACGGGTCCACCGGGGCCTATCGCGTCTACAAGAGCCCGCCCGCCTCCGCGTCGAACAAGGCAGTCCTCGACCGCGTGGACGGCTACTGGCTGGTGCGCCAGGGGCAGGCCCGCACGGTGAACCAGCAGCTCTCGGACCTGGTGGCTGTGCGCAACGCCGTGTCCACCGCGCTGTCGACCACCCCCGCACGTATCCCGCCGGCGAACATCAAGCTCGCGGTGGCTACGCCAGCGCAGGTCGCCTCCTTCACCGTTCCCAACTTCGGAGCCGGAGCTCCGGTGAACGTGGTGGCCGTTCCGGAGGTGACCGCGCTGGGCACCGGTACTGCCACGGTGCCGGTCGCCGCGGGCTTCACCGCGAGCCTCGGCGCGACGGCGAACTCCGCGAACGTCGTGTTGTGGAACCTCGACTTCGCAGCCGTCGCCAAGTACACCCTCACCGAAGCGATCCAGGGCATCAATCCTGCGGCCCTGGCTGCCACCGACCCTCGGGACGGCAGCTATCCGGCCGGCCTCGACCTCAACCTCGCCGACTACAGGCCGACGAGCACTGTGGCGGCGAAGATCACCGCGTCGGGCGGCGTGCTGCCGAGCCAGCTGCGCAATGCCACGTTCGTGGCCCTGGCCTCCGGCGAACCCGGTTCGGTGACCGCGCTCGACCTCGCGGTCGCCAGGTCCTCGATCGGTGTGGACACGACCACCACAGCGACTGCCACCGTGCCTGACTGGTACACGAGCCAGACCCGGCCCGCCGTCGGCGCGACCTCCGGTGCGGATGATCCGACCGTCTCCTACTTCACCTCCGACCCGACGATCGCCACCGTCGACCAGAGCACCGGTCTGATCGCCGGTGTCGGCGCGGGCACGGCGACGATCTACGCCAAGGCGAAGGACGCATTCAACAACGGCGAGATCGAGAAGCCGTTCGCCAGCACGGCGGTACGGGTGACCTCAGAACCTCAGCTGACAGTGGTCATCTCCGCCGATCCGCTCGCCTCCGACGTCGCCGGGACGGTTGTCGGCTACCACTTCCTCGTCACGAACTCCGGAAACGTGCCGCTCACCGGTGTGACGCTCACCGCCCCGTCGGCCTCCGGGCTCAGCTGCCCGACGAACGCCTTGGCGCCGGCGGAGTCGATGGAGTGCTCGGCCAGTCATGTGCTCACCCAGGCGGACGTCGACGCGGGCGTGGCGCACACGGCCGCCGACGTGAGCGGTAGCCCCCGAATCGGCGATCCGGTGACCGCTGCAGACTCCTTGGACGTGGTCATCCCGGCACGGCGCGGGATCACGATCACCGACACCGGGCCTGCGGTGTTCCCCTCGGGGCTGCCTGGCACGCTGCAGTACCCGTTCACGCTCACCAACACCAGCAACGTCACCCTGACGGAGGTGACCGTCTCCGACCCGTCGCTCGCGTCGGTGAGCTGCCCGCAGACGGTCTTGGCCCCCGGGCAGGAGATGGCCTGCGTCGGCGTCTACGCCCTCCCGCAGTCGGTGATCGACACCGGTCGCGCCGACCTCGATCTGACGTCGAGCGGTACCGCGCCGAACGGCGACCTCGTGACCGGCAGCGCCCAGGATGTCGTGACCATCCCGACGTCCGCGACGATCGAGCTGACGAGCAGCGCGAGCGCCCCCTCGGGCACCGACGCCGGTGCGGTGATCACCTTCACGTTCGTGGTGACCAACAGCGGTTCCGTCAGCCTGTTCGGCGTCACGGTGAGCGATCCCGCGGTGGGCACGGTCGCGTGCCCGACCGACGTGCTGGCACCGGGTGCTTCCGTGGTGTGCGCCGCGACCTACGTGGTCGCTCAGGTCGACATCGACGCCGGCCTGGTGCGCAACGTCGCGACGGTGGTGGGGGCGTCATCGGTGGCCGGACAGGGATCCGCGTCGGCCTCGGCAGTCACGGTGCTGACCCAGCTCCCGCGCCTGGGCTTCGAGCAGACCGTCCGGGCGCGGACGACGAGCGTGCGGGCCGGGACCGAGCTCGACTACACCTTCCGCGTGACCAACACGGGGAACGTGACGCTGAGCGCCGTGGCGATCGATGATCCGACGCTGGCGGGAGTCACCTGCCCCGCCGACTCGTTGGCGCCCGGGGAGCAGATCGTCTGCACCGGGGCGCCCTACCTGGTGACGGCGGCCGACCAGGCCAGCGGGCGGGTCGTCAACACGGCCTCGGCGACGGCCATCGCGGGTTGTGTGTCCTGCGGACCGCAGGAGGTCACCCGAGTCCTCGCCACGGCCAGCGTGGAGCAAGAGGTCAGTGCCGTCAGCGCTACCGGAGGCGGTCTGGCCGCCACCGGGGCGCAGAGCGCGATCTGGCTCTTCGGTGGTCTGGGGCTGGTGCTCCTCGGTGCGCTGCTTCGTCTGGGGGCCCGACGCCGGGTGTGACCTCGGGGTGGTCCCGAGACGGGGCAGCACCCCGACGGGTCAGGGCAGCAGCAGCACCTTGCCGGTGGTCGCCCGGCCCTCCAGGGCACGGTGCGCGTCGGCGGCCGCGGTCAGCGGGAACGTCGCCCCGATGCGGACCGACAGCCGCCCGGCTGCCACCAGGGCGAACAGCTCGTCCGCGCGTCCGACGAGCTCGTCACGCGTGGCCGTGTACGCACCGATGGTCGGCCGCGTCAGGTACACGGACCCTGCCGCGTTGAGCCGCTGCGGGTCGAACGGCGGCACAGGGCCCGACGATGCGCCGAACAGCACGAGCATGCCGCGTGGCGCCAGGCAGGCCAGCGACGCGTCGAACGTGTCGCGTCCGACCGAGTCGTAGACGACGCGCACGCCCGCGCCACCGGTCAGGTCGCGCACCAGGGTCGGCAGCTCGTGGGTGAGGTCGTCCAGCTCGCGGTAGCGGATCACGTCACTGGCCCCGGCCTCGCGGGCGAGCGCCTCCTTCGCCGGCGACCCGGCGGTGGCGATCACTCGGACCCCCAGCCCGGCCGCCAGCTGGGTGAGCAGCAGGCCGACCCCGCCGGCGGCGGCATGGACCAGCACGTCGTCCCCGGCGTGCAGCGCGACCGTCGAGCGGGTCAGGTAGTGCGCCGTCAGCCCCTGGAGCGTCAGCGCCGCGGCTGTCGCGTCGGGGACGCCGTCCGGCACGACGAGGGCGTCCGCCGCCCGCACGCAGACCCGTTCCGCATACGACCCGGCGGACGTGGCCCACGACACCCGGTCGCCGACGCGCACGCCGTGCACGTCCGCGCCGACGCCGATCACGCGCCCGGCGCCCTCGGTGCCCACGAGGTGGGGGTAGGTCATCGGATACACGCCGGCGCGACGGTAGGTGTCGATGAAGTTCACCCCGGCGGCGGCGACCTCGACGACGACCTCTCCGGGGCGGGGCCCCGGCTCGGGCAGCTCCACGACCTCGAGGACCTCCGGTCCTCCCGGCCGCGTGGCGACGACGGCTCGCATGACCCCTCCTTGTCCCGGTGCACGACGACACCCCGTGGTACCACGGAGAACCGCCGTATCGTCGTGCGTGAAGGTGTATGTTCATGCAATGACGTTCACGGTCGCGGTCGCCGGTGCCTCGGGGTACGCAGGCGGGGAGATGCTGCGCCTGCTGCTGGCCCACCCGCAGGCGCGGATCGGCGCGCTCACCGCCCACGCCAACGCCGGCAGTCGGCTCGGCGAGCACCACCCGCACCTGCGCACGCTGGCGGACCGGGTGCTCGCCCCCACCCACGTGGACAACCTCGTCGGGCACGACGTCGTGGTGCTGGCCCTGCCGCACGGCGCAAGCGGTGCGCTCGCGGCCCAGCTGGAGGAGCGCGGCTCGCACGCCGTGCTGGTCGATCTCGGTGCGGACCACCGCCTGGAGGACGCCGCCGCCTGGCGGCAGTTCTACGGCAGCGCGCACGCCGGCACCTGGCCGTACGGCCTGCCGGAGCTGGTGCGGGCCGACACCCTCACCCGGCAGCGTGACGAGCTGGCCGGCGTGCGCCGGATCGCGGTGCCCGGCTGCAACGTCACCGCGGTGACCCTCGCTCTGCAGCCGGGCGTCGCGGCGGGCGTCGTCGACGCCGGTGACGTGGTCGCGGTGCTCGCGGTCGGCTACTCCGGCGCAGGCAAGGCGCTCAAGGGGCACCTGCTGGCCTCCGAGGCGCTCGGCGCGGCGGCCCCCTACGCCGTCGGGGGCACCCACCGGCACATCCCCGAGATCGCGCAGAACCTGCGTGTCGCGGGCGCCGCGCAGGTGCGGATCTCCTTCACGCCGGTGCTCGTGCCGATGGCCCGGGGCATCCTCGCCACCGTCACGGCGCCCGTCGCCGCCGGGGTGGACGCGGCCGCCCTGCGTGCCATCTGGGAGGCCGCCTACGCCGACGAGCCCTTCGTGGAGGTGCTCGCCGAGGGCGTCTGGCCCAGCACGGCCTCGGTGCTCGGCTCGAACACGGCGCTGGTGCAGGTGGCGCTGGACGAGGCCGCCGGACGGGTGGTCACCGTCACTGCGATCGACAACCTCGTCAAGGGCACCGCCGGCGGCGCCCTGCAGTCCCTCAACCTCGCGCTCGGGCTGCCCGAGACGCTCGGCCTGCCCGTGGACGGAGTCGCCCCGTGACCGACACCACCGACCTGTTGGCCGACGCGCTCGTCGGCACCTCGCCGGGCACCTCGCCGGGCGTGACGGCGGCCGCGGGTTTCCGGGCCGCGGGCATCGTCGCCGGTCTCAAGGCCTCGGGCCGGCCCGACCTGGCGCTGGTGGTCGACGACGGGCCGCTGCAGGTGGGCGCCGGTGTGTTCACGACCAACCGTGTGGTCGGCTGGCCGGTGGTCTGGTCACGGCAGGTCGTCTCCGACGGCGTGGTGTCCGCGGTGGTGCTCAACTCCGGTGCCGCCAACGTGTGCACCGGACCGGACGGGTTCGCCGATGCGCACGCCACCGCGGAGCGGGTCGGTGAGACGCTCGGCGTCTCGGCGGGCGACGTGGTGGTCTGCTCCACCGGCGTGATCGGGGAGCGGCTGCCCATCGAGACGCTGCTGACCGGCATCGTCACCGCCGCCGGGCAGCTGTCCGATGACGGCGGTCCCGCCGCGGCGGCCGCGATCATGACCACCGACACCGTGGTGAAGACCGCTCACGTGAGCGTCGAGTCCCCGGACGGCACCTGGACCGTCGGCGGGATGGCCAAGGGCGCCGGCATGCTGGCCCCGGCGCTGGCGACCATGCTCGTCGTGCTGACGACGGACGCGTCCGTGGACGCCGGCGGCTGTCGCTCGGCACTGTCCTCCGCGACCCGCGGCACGTTCGACCGGGTGGACTCCGACGGCTGCATGTCGACCTCCGACACGGTGCTGCTGCTCGCCTCGGGCGCGAGCGGTGTGCTGCCGGACTGGGTGCAGTTCTCGGACGCCGTGCGGCAGGTGTGCGCGTCCCTGGCGCGCCAGCTGGTGGCGGACGCCGAGGGCGCCAGCCACGACATCGCCGTCCGCGTGCTGCACGCGAGCAGCGAGGCCGCCGCGCTCGCGGTCGCCCGGGCGGTCACGCGGTCGAATCTGGTCAAGGCGGCGGTGTTCGGCAACGACCCCAACTGGGGTCGGGTGCTGGCGCAGGTGGGGACGGTGCCGGCCGACGTCGCCCCCTTCGACCCCGAGCTGCTCGACGTGACGATGAACGGCGTCCCGGTGTGCCGCGCGGGGGGTGCGTACGCGCCCCGCACGGACGTCGACCTGGCCGCCGCGCGCGAGGTGCACATCGACATCGACCTGCACGCCGGGGACGCGGAGGCCACGGTGTGGACCAACGACCTCACCCATGCCTACGTCCACGAGAACAGCGCGTACACCACATGAACCAGCCGCACGTGCCGCCCGAGTTCCGGTTCGACACCCGCACCGACCTGCGCCCCGAGCAGAAGGCCGAGGTGCTCGTCCAGGCCCTGCCGTGGCTGGAGAAGTTCGCCGGCGCGCTCGTCGTCGTCAAGTACGGCGGCAACGCGATGGTGGACGACGACCTCAAGCGCGCCTTCGCGCAGGACATGGTGTTCCTGCACCGGGTCGGCCTGCGGCCGGTCGTCGTGCACGGCGGCGGCCCGCAGATCAACGCCATGCTGGAGCGGCTCGGCATCGAGTCGCAGTTCCGCGGCGGGCTGCGGGTGACGACGCCCGAGGCGATGGACGTCGTGCGGATGGTGCTCACCGGGCAGGTGTCACGCGAGCTCGTCGGCCTGCTCAACGCGCACGGCCCGGTGGCGGTGGGTCTGTCGGGGGAGGACGGCGGCCTCCTGCAGGCCCGTCGTCGCACCGCGGTGGTGGACGGGGACGAGGTGGACATCGGCCTGGTCGGCGACGTGGTGCAGGTCAACCCCGGCGCGGTGCTCGACCTGCTCGACGCCGGCCGCATCCCGGTGGTGTCCACGGTCGCGCCGGACATCGACGACCCGACCCAGGTGCTCAACGTCAACGCGGACACCGCGGCGGCGGCGCTGGCCGTGGCGCTCGGCGCCCGCAAGCTGATCATCCTCACGGACGTCGAGGGGCTCTACACCGACTGGCCGGACCCGACGACGCTGGTGCAGCGGGTGCGCGCCGGCGCCCTCGCCACGATGCTGCCCGGTCTCGACGCCGGGATGCGGCCGAAGATGGAGGCCTGCTGGCGCGCGGTCACCGGCGGCGTGGGGCGCGCCCACGTCATCGACGGGCGTCAGGCGCACTCGATCCTCGTCGAGGTGTTCACCTCGGACGGCATCGGGACGATGGTGCTGCCCGACACCGAGCTGCCCGACCCGCCGCGCACGGCGAGCGTCCCGGTGGTGTCGTCATGACGGGCCCGGGCGACGCGAACGGCGTCATCGCCGTGCCCGACCCGACCGGCGAGAACGCCGTCACCGCCACACCCCGGCACCGCGCCGCGCAGTCCGCGGACCCGGCGCTGCCCGTGCCCGCCGGCGACGGCTCGGTGGCGGCGTGGACCGCCCGGTACTCCGACGCCGTGATGGACACCTTCGGACCGCCGCAGCGGGTGCTGGTGCGCGGCGACGGCGCCTACGTCTGGGATGCCGACGGCCGGCGCTACCTCGACCTGCTCGGCGGCATCGCGGTGAACGCCCTCGGCCACGCGCACCCCACGTTGACCGCGGCGATCAGCGCCCAGCTGGGCACCCTCGGGCACGTGTCGAACTTCTTCGCCAGCCCCCAGCAGGTGGCCCTCGCCGAGCGGCTGATCGCGCTGGCGCAGGCGCCGGCGGGCTCGCGGGTGTTCCTCACCAACTCCGGCACCGAGGCGAACGAGGCGGCGGTCAAGCTGACCCGCCGGCACTCGGACGGCGCACGGCCGCGGCTGCTCGCGCTGGAGGGTGCGTTCCACGGCCGCTCGATGGGCGCCCTGGCGCTGACCCACAAGGCGGCCTACCGGGAGCCGTTCGAGCCGCTCGCGTCGAACGTGGAGTTCCTGCCGTTCGGCGACACCGCGGCGCTCGAGTCGGCGATGGGCGACGACGTCGCGGCGCTGGTGCTGGAGCCCGTCCAGGGCGAGGCCGGCGTGCGCACCCTGCCGCCGGGCTACCTCGCCCTGGCGCGGCGCCTGACCAGCGAGCACGGCGCCCTCCTGGTGCTCGACGAGGTGCAGTCCGGGATGGGCCGCACCGGCCGTTGGTTCGCCTTCCAGCACCCGCACATCGGCGGCGGCGTGCTGCCGGACGTGGTCACGGTGGCCAAGGGTCTCGGCGGCGGCTTCCCGGTGGGGGCGCTCATCGCGTTCGGCCCGGACGTGGCCGGGCTGCTCGGCCGCGGTCAGCACGGTTCCACGTTCGGCGGCAACCCGGTCGCGGCGGTCGCCGCGCTGGCGACCATCGGCGTCGTCGAGCGCGACGGCCTGCTGGCCCACGTCACCGAGCTCGGCGCCTGGTGGCGCGCGGCGCTCACCGCCCTGGGCCACCCCCTGGTGGCGCAGGTGCGGGGCGAGGGGCTGCTGGTGGCCGTGGAGCTGGTCCGGCCGGTTGCCGCGCAGGTCACGGCCCTGGCGCTGGAGGCGGGCTTCGTCATCAACGCGTGCACGCCCAGCACCCTGCGGCTGGCTCCGCCGTACATCCTCACGCGCGAGCAGGCCGGCACGTTCGTGGACTTCGTCGCCGCTCTGCCGGCCGACCTGGGCGAGGGAGAGGCGCGATGACGACCCGGAGCTTCCTGCGGGACGACGACCTGTCACCCACCGAGCAGCGCGTGGTGCTGGAGCTGGCGCAGACGCTGAGCGTCGACCGCTTCGCCCGCCGGCCGCTGGCCGGCCCGCGCGGCGTCGCGGTGATCTTCGACAAGCCGACGCTGCGCACGCAGGTCTCGTTCACCGTGGGCATCGCCGAGCTCGGCGGCTATCCCGTGACGGTGGACGGCAACCTCGCCCAGATCGGCGTGCGGGAGTCGATCGCGGACACCGGCCGGGTGCTCGGGCGGCAGACCGCCGCGATCGTCTGGCGGACGCACGCCCAGGCACGGGTCGTCGAGATGGCGCAGGTCGCCGGCGTGCCCGTGGTGAACGCTTTGACCGACGACTTCCACCCGTGCCAGGTGCTCGCCGACCTGCTGACGGTCGCGCAGCACCGTGGCGGCGTGGCGTCGCTGCCGGGCACCACGCTGGCCTACGTCGGCGACGGGTCCAACAACATGGCGCAGTCCTACCTGCTGGGTGGCGCGACGGCCGGGATGCACGTGCGGATCGGCACGCCGGAGGCGTTCGTCCCCGACGCCGGCGTGCTCGCCGACGCCGCGCGGATCGCCGCATCCACGGGTGGCTCGGTCGTCGTGCTGCACGACCGCGACGCGGCCGCGGCCGGCGCCGACGTGCTCGCCACCGACACCTGGGTGTCGATGGGCCAGGAGGGCGACTCCGACCGGCGGTCCCAGGTGTTCCTGCCGTTCCAGCTGGACGCGCGCACCCTCGCCCTGGCCGCGCCCGGCGCCCTCGTCCTGCACTGCCTGCCGGCCTACCGCGGCAAGGAGATCACCGCGGACGTGCTGGACGGCCCGCAGTCCATCGTCTGGGACGAGGCCGAGAACCGGCTGCACGCCCAGAAGGCGCTGCTCACCTGGCTGCTGGAGGACGCATGAGCACCTCGACGATGCCGCCGACGAAGGCCGCCCGGCACGCGCTGATCACCGGCCTGCTCGCCCGCGAGCAGGTGCACTCGCAGGTCGAGCTGGCCGAGCTGCTGGCCGCCGAGGGCGTCAGCGTCACCCAGGCGACCCTGTCGCGCGACCTCGTCGAGCTCGAGGCGCTCAAGGTGCGCTCGGCGACCGGCGCGCTGGTGTACGCCGTGCCGGTCGAGGGCGGCGGTCGGCACGCTCCGGCGGGGGAGACCACGGAGGTGCTCGCCACCCGGCTGGCACGGCTGTGCGCCGAGCTGCTGGTCACCGCCGAGGCGTCCGGGCCTATCGTCGTGCTGCGCACCCCGCCGGGCGCCGCGCAGTTCCTCGCCTCGGCGATCGACCACTCGGTGCTGCCGGGCGTGCTCGGCACGATCGCGGGCGACGACACCGTCCTGGTGATCGCCACCGAGCCCGATGGCGGCTCGACGGTGGCCCAGCGATTCCTCGATCTCGCGGCTGGCCGCGAGTCCGCACGAGACAAGGACGAGATGTGAGCAAGGTTCTGACGCAGCTTCCGGTCAACGAGCGGGTGGGCATCGCCTTCTCCGGCGGGCTGGACACCTCGGTCGCCGTGGCGTGGATGCGGTACAAGGGCGCGATCCCGTGCACCTACACCGCGGATCTCGGGCAGTACGACGAGCCGGAGATCCACCAGGTGCCCGGGCGCGCCATGGCGTACGGCGCCGAGCTGTCGCGCGCGGTCGACTGCAAGGCCGCGCTGGTGGAGGAGGGGCTGGCGGCCCTCGCGTGCGGCGCGTTCCACATCCGCACCGGCGGCCGCTCCTACTACAACACGACGCCGCTGGGCCGGGCCGTCACCGGCACCCTGCTGGTGCGGGCCATGCAGGCCGACGACGTCGACATCTGGGGCGACGGGTCCACCTTCAAGGGCAACGACATCGAGCGGTTCTACCGCTACGGGCTGCTCGCCAACCCGTCCTTGAGGATCTACAAGCCGTGGCTCGACCAGCAGTTCGTCGCCGAGCTCGGCGGGCGCGCGGAGATGAGCCAGTTCCTCATCGACCACGACCTGCCCTACCGCGACAGCGCCGAGAAGGCGTACTCGACGGACGCGAACATCTGGGGCGCCACCCACGAGGCCAAGACGCTGGAGCACCTCGACGTGTCGCTGGAGACGGTCGAGCCGATCATGGGGGTGCGGTTCTGGGACCCGGCGGTGGCGATCGAGGCCGAGGACGTCACGATCGCCTTCCAGCGCGGACGGCCGGTGGCGATCAACGGCGTGCGGTACGACGACCCGGTGGCCCTGGTCCACGAGGTGAACACCATCGGGGGCCGGCACGGCCTGGGCATGTCCGATCAGATCGAGAACAGGATCATCGAGGCCAAGTCGCGGGGGATATACGAGGCGCCCGGCATGGCGCTGCTGTTCACGGCGTACGAGCGGCTCGTCAGCGCGATCCACAACGAGGACACGATCGCCTCCTATCACGCGGACGGGCGCCGGCTCGGCCGTCTGCTGTACGAGGGCCGCTGGCTGGACCCGCAGGCGTTGATGGTGCGCGAGTCGATCCAGCGGTGGATCGCCTCGGTCGTCACCGGCGAGGTGACGCTGCGGCTCCGGCGCGGGGAGGACTACACGATCCTGCGCACCGACGGCCCCGGGTTCTCCTACCAGCCCGACAGGCTGTCGATGGAGCGCACCGAGTCCGCCGCGTTCGGCCCGACCGACCGCATCGGCCAGCTGACGATGCGCAACCTCGACATCGCCGACTCGCGCGCCAAGCTCGAGCTGTACGCGAGCCAGCCCGTCGACCAGGGGCAGGTGCTGGTCGAGCACGGCACGCTCTTCGGTGCGCTGCCCGCCGGAGGCGCGGACGTCATCGCGACGAACCCGCAGGTGGTGGGCGACGAGGAGGTGGCGCTCGACGCCGCCGCGATGGAAGTCGGGACGGACTGACGTGGCCGGCTCCGACTCCGACGCCCGCACCGGTACCTCGGCCGCCACCGCCCCCGGTGCCCTGTGGGGCGGGCGGTTCAGCGGCGGGCCGGCGGCCGCGCTGGCCGCGCTGTCCCGTTCCACGCACTTCGACTGGCGGCTGGCCCGGGACGACCTCGCCGGGTCGCGCGCGCACGCCCGGGTGCTGGCGCGGGCCGGGCTGCTGAGCGAGACCGAGCTGGCGGGGATGCTCGCCGCCCTCGATCGCCTCGATGACGACGTCGCCTCGGGTGCCTTCGGCCCTGCGCCCGACGACGAGGACGTCCACTCCGCCCTGGAGCGCGGGCTGATCGAGCGGGCCGGGGCGGAGCTGGGCGGGCGCCTGCGCGCGGGCCGCTCGCGCAACGACCAGATCGCCACGCTGGTGCGGATGTACCTGCGCCGGGAGGCCCGGCAGCTCGCCGGCCTGGTGCTCGACGTGGTGGACGCGCTGACCGGCCAGGCCGCCGCCGCCGGCGACGCGCCGATGCCGGGCCGGACCCACCTGCAGCACGCCCAGCCGGTGCTGCTGGCCCATCACCTGCTGGCGCACGCCTGGCCGCTGCTGCGCGACGTGGCGCGCTGGCGCGACTGGGACGTGCGCGCCGCCCGCTCGCCGTACGGGTCGGGAGCGCTGGCGGGATCGTCGCTAGGGCTGGACCCGGCCGCGGTGGCCGCCGAGCTCGGCTTCGACGGCCCGGTGGAGAACTCGATCGACGGCACGGCGGCGCGCGACGTCGTCGCCGAGTTCGCCTTCGTCGCCGCCATGCTGGCCGTCGACCTGTCCCGGCTGGCCGAGGAGGTGACGATCTGGGCGACCGCCGAGTTCGGCTTCGTCGCCCTGGACGACGCCTACTCGACCGGGTCGAGCATCATGCCGCAGAAGAAGAACCCCGACGTGGCCGAGCTCGCCCGCGGCAAGGCGGGCCGGATGATCGGCGACCTCACGGGCCTGCTGGCGACGCTCAAGGGCCTGCCGCTGGCGTACGACCGTGACCTGCAGGAGGACAAGGAGCCGGTGTTCGACCAGGTGGACCAGCTCAGCCTGCTGCTGCCGGCGTTCGCCGGGATGGTGGCGACGTTGCGCTTCGACCTGCCGCGGCTGGCCGCGCTGGCGCCCGCGGGCTTCTCCCTGGCCACGGACGTCGCGGAGTGGCTGGTGCGCCGCGGCGTGCCGTTCCGGGTGGCCCACGAGGTCGCGGGCGCGTGCGTGCAGACGTGCGAGGCCCGCGGGATCGCACTGGACGAGCTCTCCGACGGCGACCTCGCGGCGATCAGCCCGCACCTCACACCGGAGGTGCGCACGGTGCTGTCGGTGACCGGCTCGATCGCGTCCCGCGACGCGGTGGGCGGCACCGCACCGGTGCGGGTGGTCGAGCAGCTCGCCGCGGCGCGGGCGCTGGCCGATGAACACCGGGCCTGGGCGCGCTGACCGGGCGATGAGCGCCGCGAGCACCGACGACGAGGGGGCGTCCCGGCTCGCCGACCTCGTGCTCGCCCGGCGGCCGCTGCTCGGACCGGTGCGGCTGGTCTGCGTCGACGGGCCGGCCGGCTCGGGCAAGACGACGCTCGCCGCCGCACTGGCGCGCCGGCTCGTCGGGCGGGGGACCGTCGCCTCCGTGCTGCACCTGGACGACCTTTACGAGGGCTGGAGCGGCCTGGAGGGCAGCCTGTGGCCGCGGCTGGCCGCGCAGGTGCTCGAACCGCTGCGGCGCGGCGTGCCCGGCCGCTACCAGCGCTACGACTGGCCGTCGGCGGCGTTCGACGGCTGGGTGGATGTCCCGGTGCCGCAGGTGCTGGTGCTGGAGGGCTGCGGCGCCGCGCGCCGCGCCGCCGACCCGCTGGCCACGCTGCGGGTCTGGACCGAGGCGCCCGTCGCCACCCGGCTGGCCCGCGGTCTCGCCCGGGACGGGGAGGCGATGCGTCCGCAGTGGGAACGCTGGATGCTCGACGAGGCGGTGCACTTCGCGCGGGAGCGCACCGCGGACCGCGCCGACGTGCGGTTGGACGGATGGGGCAGGATGACCGCGTGAGCACGCCCGAGCACCGGACGGTGGACGACCTCGCGTCGTCGGGCCTCGGCGTGCCCGCGGCACGGACCTGGTACGCCCGCGACGTGTGCGCCGTCGCGGTGGACCTCCTGGGCGCGACCATCACGTCGCGGTCCCCCCAGGGCGAGGTCACCGTCCGGATCAGCGAGGTCGAGGCCTACGGCGGCGAGGACGACCCCGGCTCGCACGCCTACCGGGGCCGTACGCCGCGCAACCTGTCGATGTTCGCCGAGCCGGGCCGGCTGTACGTGTACCGGCACCTGGGCCTGCACCACTGCCTCAACGTCGTCGCCCAGCCGACCGGCAGCGCGGCCGCCGTGCTGCTGCGCGCCGGTGAGGTGGTGGAGGGCCGGGACCTCGCGCACGCCCGGCGGCTCGCCGCCGGCGTCGTCGACAACGACCGTCAGCTGGCCCGCGGACCGGCGCGGCTCGCGGTCTGCCTGGGCCTTGACCTCGACGCCGACGGCACCGACGTCACCGAGCCGGGCGGCGCCGTCGTCATCCGCCGCCGGGGACCTGGAACGGCCCAGCCGGCGCATCGGCAGGGACCGCGTGTCGGGGTGTCCGGTGCGGGCGGCAGTGCCGCGGCCCACCCGTGGCGGTTCTGGCTGACCGGGGATCCGACGGTCTCCGCCTACCGGCCCGCGTATCGCCCGCCGGTGTCGGGGAGCCCCCTGCCGGGGGCGCCCGCGCCGGCGCCGTCGACCTGACCGGCCCCATCGTCCCGACCGAAATCCAGCCCTGCGGCGAACCGCCGCGTGAAGGAGACGACCCCGTGAGCACCGTGCTCGACGACCTCGAGTGGCGCGGCCTCGTCGCGCAGACCACGGACCGGGACGCGCTGCGCGCGGCCCTGGCCGCCGGCCCCGTCGTCGCCTACTGCGGCTTCGACCCGACCGCACCGAGCCTGCACATCGGCAACCTGGTGCAGATCCTCACCCTCGCGCGGCTGCAGCGGGCGGGGCACCGGCCGGTAGGTGTCGTCGGCGGCGCGACCGGCCTCATCGGCGACCCGAAGATGACCGGTGAGCGCACGCTCAACGACCCCGAAGTTGTCGCCGGCTGGGTGGAGCGGATCCGGCAGCAGATCGCCCCGCTGCTGAGCTTCGAGGGCCCGGCCGCGGCCACGATGGTGAACAACCTCGACTGGACCTCCGAGTTGTCGGCCATCGCCTTCCTGCGTGACATCGGCAAGCACTACCGGCTCGGCACGATGCTCGCCAAGGACACGGTGGCGCGACGGCTGAGCAGCGAGCAGGGCATCAGCTTCACGGAGTTCAGCTACCAGATCCTGCAGGGCATGGACTTCCTCGAGCTCTACCGCCGCCACGGCGTCACCCTGCAGACCGGGGGCAACGACCAGTGGGGCAACCTGCTGTCCGGCGTCGAGCTGGTGCGCAAGGTCGAAGGCGTCGGCGTGCACGCCCTGACCACGCCGCTGATCACCAAGGCCGACGGCACCAAGTTCGGCAAGACCGAGTCCGGCACCGTGTGGCTCGACGCCTCTCTGACCAGCCCCTACGCCTTCTACCAGTTCTGGCTCAATGCCGACGACGCCGACGTGGTCGGCCACCTCAAGGTGTTCACGTTCCGCACCCATGAGCAGATCGACGAGCTGGCGCAGGCCGTGGCGACCCGGCCGGCGGCCCGCGAGGCGCAGCGTGCGCTGGCAGGTGACGTGACGACGCTGGTGCACGGCGAGGCCGCGACGGCCGCCGTGGTGGCGGCCAGCCAGGCACTCTTCGGCCGCGGGTCGCTCACCGATCTCGACGATGCGACCCTGGCCGCCGCTGTGGCCGAGCTGCCGTCCGTGACGGGCGCACCTGGCGACCCGCTGGTGGATCTGTTCGCCGCGAGCGGGCTGGTGGCCAGCAAAGCGGCGGCACGGCGCGCGGTGGCCGAGGGCGGGCTGTCGGTGAACAACGAGCGGGTGACCGACGAGGCCGCACTGCTCACGGCCGATCAGCTGGTGGCGGGACGGTACGCCGTCCTGCGGCGCGGCAAGCGCTCGCTCGCGGTGGTCCGCGGTAGCCGGTAGCGGCTGGGGGAGCCGGCAGCGGGGGAAGCGGCCCTCGGGCGGCCCCGGTGGCCGGAACCGACGAGGGGCGCCATGTGTGACCTGCGTCACCACGTCGCGGATTTGCCTCCACCCCCGGCCTCGCGTAATGTCTACCAAGCCCCCGGAAGGGAGGAACGGACACCACGCGGTGGACGGTCCCACGGAGGCCACCCCACGATGACGGCCCCGGCGCTCAGTGCGCCCTGGAACCGGTCAACGGGTGTGCAGGACGAAGGACGAGCCCCCTGGGGCCCCCCGCGAGGGACGGCGCAGGCGTGGGTCTGTTGTTTGAGAACTCAACAGTGTGTCGAGATAGTAGTTGATGCCAAGAATGGGTCTGTCGTTGTGCTGCCCTTTTGGGTGGTGTGGCGGTGGGTCTGCTTGGTGTTGTGGGGGATTG
>Ga0302291_10000161_pt1 | contig 17578 bp, 17 predicted proteins | sample III_Fen_N1_4_FD_194548 | JGI IMG/M metagenome (GOLD analysis project Ga0302291, IMG submission 194548) | Peat permafrost microbial communities from Stordalen Mire near Abisko, Sweden - III_Fen_N1_4 | ecosystem: Environmental > Terrestrial > Soil > Wetlands > Permafrost | place: Sweden: Abisko... | reverse complement strand
AGACATTCGCGCAGGACGCAACCGCCCTGGCCGTGGCCCTCGACGCGAACGGCGCCGACGCGACCGCGATGGCGGAGCAGATCCGGGCGGCCAAGGCGCAGGTCTCCGACCTGGCCGCGAGCATCGTGGCCTTCGACCGGATCGACCAGATCGTCGGGATGCTCATCGGCGGGATCGTGCTCGGTGGCCTGCTCACGGTGTGGGTGGCCCTCGCCGCGGCCGGGTGCGCCTGGCTGGGCTGGCGGCTGCGGCGCGCGCCCGCCACACGGGTGGGCGACGCCCGGAGCGACCCCGGCGCGGACGGGTCGCCGACCCCCGGCTGAACCCGCGGGTCCGGGCGCAAGCGGCGATACTGGGTCCATGGCAACCAAGGTCATCCTCGACGTCGACACCGGCACCGACGACGCGGTCGCGCTCATGGTCGCGGCCCTCTCCCCCGACCTCGATCTCGTGGGTGCGACGGTGGTGAACGGCAACACCAACCTCGACAGCTGCGTGGAGAACACCCTCCGCGTCTTCGAGTGGATCGGGCTCCCGGAGACGCCCGTCCACCGCGGCATGTCGCGCCCGCTGGCGCGCCCGCAGCCGACCCAGATCAACCCCGCCTCGCAGATCCACGGTGACCTGCTGGACCTGCCCCCGGCGACGATCAGGGCCGGCAGCGCGCATGCCGTGGACTGGCTGATCGACACGTACCTCGCGTCCGACGGCGACATCACCCTGGTCCCGGTGGGACCTCTCACCAACATTGCGACCGCGATCCAGAAGGAGCCCCGGATCCTGGACCGGATCCCGGAGATCGTGATCATGGGCGGGGCCCACGATCACGGGAACTCCACGGCATCGGCGGAGTTCAACATCTGGCTGGACCCGGAGGCCGCGCGGATCGTCGTTAACTGCGGGCGCCCGATCCGCATGATCCCGCTGGACGCCACGCACCGCGCGCTCGTCTCGGGCGACGACTGCCGGGCGCTGCGGGCGCTCGGGACTCCGGCCGGCGAAGCCGCCGCGCGGTTCACCGAGAAGCGGATCGACGGCTACGACGCCACCCAGCCGATGCACCGCGCCGGCGCCGCGCCGGTACACGACGCGCTGGCCGTGTGCGCGGTCATCGACCCGTCGGTGGTGACGACCCACTTCATCCCGGTCGACGTCGAGACCGGCGGCGAGCTGTCGGTGGGCCGGACCGTCTGCGACTTCCGGTTCCGGAGCCGCAAGCCCGCGAACGTGCACTTCGCGATGGATGCGGACGAGCCGAAGTTCGTGCGGATGCTGCTGGACATCCTCGGCCGCACGGCCTGATTGCCGGGGCGGGGACCTGGACCGGGGAGCCGGGACCACGCCGCTCGCCCGTGCGGCTACTCCCCGCCGAGATCGGGCTCGCCGTCGAGGCCGCTGATCGGGGCGGCCGTGCTCTCGCCCTCCGACGCGCCGCCCGAGCAGTCCAGGACCGCCGTGTAGGGGTCGATGCCGGTCTGCTCGGCCTGGTGCTGTGCGAGCCACGCGTCCCACTCGGCCTGGACGGCCGCACGGAACGTCGCGATGGACCGGTTCGCGACGGTGACGCTGAGGGCGCCGAGATTCGTGCGGAGCGTCGACTCCCAGGTGGTCGCGATGCCCTCGTGGAGCGCCTCGTGGGCTCGCAGATCCCGCGTCATCGCGGTCCAGGCAGTCGCCATCGCCGGGTTCGTCGGCGCCCAGCGCGGCATGTCCACGTTGACGGTCTTGGTCACCGTCGGGTTGGTGACCGTGGCCGTCGTCACGCCATCGGTCGTGGTGTAGGCGGGATCGCCGCCCCAGCTGAAACGGGCGTTCGTCCTGGCCCAGCCGCTGTCGGCCCGGTACGGGCTGCTGGAGTTCATGTAGGACACGACGCGTGCGCAGTCCGTCGTCGCGGCGGGGAGCGTGACCGCCCACCGCTGCACCGGAAGGGCTGCCCCCGGGGCCAGCAGCCGCTGCACGGCGGCGTTCCCGTGTCGCTCCTGGAGCACGCCCATGAGCCGTTCGCGCGTGCCGGCGTCTGCGCCCGACATCAGCATGCCGATCGTCGCCGGGTTGAGCGCGATGTCGAGCCCAGGGGCGCACCGGGCCTCGGCCGGCCCGGCGACGGTGCGCGGCCGGTGGTCCGGGATGGTGGCTGTGGCTCGCTCGATCCCCACGGGGGCACCGTAGCGCGCGGCACGGGCGGCTGGCAATGTCCGAGAGGGCAGATCCGACCGCCTGCCGCACCGCGCCGCGACGGCGGGCCGGCCGGGCGCCGCGGTCCCGCCAGGGCCGGGCGGGCGGGGTTGCGTACGGCTCGATGTGTCATGAAGTTCTCAGCCAACCGGGCGATAGTCGTGGCAACTGGGGCAATCCGGGAGAGAGGACGCAGCATGACAACACCCGTGACCCGGCCGGAGACGCCGGCCACCTGGGTCGACGACTTCGACCTTGGACCCGTTGCGGGAGAGCCGCCCACCCGGCGGCGCCGGCGGTGGCGCTGGCTCGTCGTCCCGGTCGTCGTGCTGGCGATCGTCGGGGTGGCGGCCTGGGTCCTGCACCCGCTCGGGACGACCGCCACGAACCTGGTGACCGCGACCGCGACCACGGGGACGGTGGTCAGCAGCGTCAGCATCTCGGGAGCGGTCGCGTCGTCCACCGTCGACGAGCTGTCGTTCGGGTCGTCCGGGAAGGTCACGGCCGTGAACGTCGCGCCCGGGGACACGGTGACGGCCGGCCAGGTCCTGGCCACGATCGACGATTCGGCGCTCCAGGGACAGCTCGCGACCGCGCAGGCAAACCTCGTCGCCGCTGAGGCACGCCTGGCGACCGACAAGGCCGGCCCGACGAAGGAGGCCAAGGCGTCCGCGAAGGACTCCGTCAACCAGGCCTCGCTCCAGCTCTCGACCGCCCGCCAGTCGCTGAGCGACACCCGCGCGCAGAACGCCCAGTCGATCTCCCAGGCAAACTCCGCCCTCAAGTCGGCGAAGGCCACCCTGGCTGCCGACAAGAAGGCCGTCCCGGTCGATCCGATCCAGGTCGCCAAGGACCAGGCCGCGGTGACCAGCGCAGCCGCCAACCTCAGTGCCACGAAGCTCAAGGCGACCCTGTCCCTCCACCAGGCCCAGAACCAGGTCAACTCCGCCAGCCTCGGGCTGACGTCCGCGAGGCACGGCTACGACCTCAAGGTGGTCCCCACCACCCCGGCCCAGATCGCCGCCGACGTGGCCTCGGTCGCGTCCGCCAAGCAGGCTCTCGCAACCCTGCAGCAGACCGGTGCCGAGATCACGTCGCCGATCGCCGGGACCGTGACCGCCGTCACCATCAAGGTGGGCGACCAGGTGTCGGGCTCCTCGGGATCATCGGGCAGCGCAAGCTCCAGCGCCTCGTCGACGTCGACCGGTCAGATCGAGGTGATGGACCTCGCCCACCTCCAGATCGCCGGCCAGGCGTCCGAGACCGACGTCCCCAAGCTCAAGATGGGCCAGCCGGCGACGATCTCCGCGTCTGCGCTGGGCACCGAGACCGCCGTCGGCAAGGTCTGCGCACTCAGCAACGTCGGGACCCAGATTTCCGGCGTGACCAGCTTCGGCACCACGGTCTGTCTCGATGGCGCGAACGCATCGCTGCTCGTGGGCATGAGCGCCACGGCCGGCGTCGTGACGAGCAGGGCCGACAACGCCGTTCTCGTGCCGAGCCTCGCGGTCAAGACGGTCGGCGGCCAGCAGACCGTCACCGTCCTCGGCGCCGACGGCAAGACGCAGACGATCGTCCCGGTGACAACGGGGATCACGAACGGCTCGCAGACCCAGATCCTCACCGGCCTCAGCGACGGCGCGACGGTCGTGGAGACCCTCTCGACCACCACCACCACGAACCGCGGAAACGGTGGCGGCGGGGGCGGGCGCGTGTTCCCGGGGGCCGGTGGCTTCGGTGGCTGAGATTCCCGTCAACGACACTGCCCCGGGCCAACCCGCGGCCCCGGCCCCGGCGACCCCGATCGTGGCCGCCGGGACGAGCGGACCGCTCGTCTCGATGCGGGGCATCGTCAAGCGATACGGGGCTGCAGGCGGGTCGCTGGGCGCCGCCGGGTCGACCTCGGTCTACGCCCTCCGCGGGATCGACCTGGAGATCGGCCGCGGGGAGTTCGTCGCGATCGTGGGCCCGTCGGGCTCCGGGAAGAGCACGCTGATGAACATCGTCGGTTGTCTTGACGTGGCCGACCAGGGACGGTACGTGCTCGCCGGGGTCGACGTGTCGGGCCTGGACGACGACGCCCTGGCGACCGTCCGGAACCGGCACGTGGGCTTCGTGTTCCAGCAGTGGAACCTGCTCGCGAGGACAGCCGCCGTCGACAACGTCGCGCTGCCCCTCGCATACCGCGGGGACGCCGATCGCAAGCGCAAGGCTCTCGCGGCGCTGAACGCCGTCGGGCTGGCACCACGGGCACGGCACCGCCCCAACCAGCTCTCGGGCGGCGAGCAGCAGCGGGTCGCCATCGCCCGGGCGCTTGTGACGCAGCCGGCGATCCTGCTCGCCGACGAGCCGACGGGGAGCCTCGACTCCGCCACCGGCGCGGGGATCATGCGTCTCTTCGGCCGCCTGCACGAGAGCGGCCGCACCGTGATCGTCGTGACCCACGACCCGCGGGTCGCGGACCTCGCCCACCGCCAGATCCACCTGCTCGACGGGCGGATCGTGCTCGACGCCTCGACGGCCGAGATCCGGACCAGGGCGTCGCATGAGGCGTCGCCGTTCGACTCGATCGAGGGCGTACCCGACTGGTCGCGACCCACCGGCGAGGGGGCCGACTGAGATGCCGTTCCTCGAGACCCTCCGGACCGCCATGGTGGCGACGGCCGCCAACAAGCTGCGGGCCGCCCTGACCATCCTCGGCATCCTGGTCGGCGTCGCCGCCGTCATCGGCATGGTGTCCGTCGGCGAAGGCGCGTCCGCATCGATCTCCAACACGCTCGCCGGCCTCGGCACGAACCTCGTCCTGGTCTCGCCGGGCGGCGTCTCGACCGGGCTCGTCCGCGGCGCGGGCGGCGGGGCGACGACCCTGACGCTCGACGACGTCACGGCGCTGCAGGCGGCGGGCGCCGTCCCCGACGCCGCGGCCATCGAGCCCGAGCTCACGGGCCGCGCCCAGGTGATCGTCGGCGGATCCAACACCAACACGTCCGTCACCGGCACCACCCCCGAGTACGCGACGGTCCGCAACTGGACGGTCGCCGACGGTGCCTTCTTCACCGCAAGCGACGTCTCATCCGCGACCCCGGTCGCAGTGATCGGCGCGACGACCGCGACCGACCTGTTCAACGGCGCGGAGCCCGTCGGCCAGTACATCAACCTCAACTTCACGTCCGGCCGCAACGCACCCGTCCGGACGGTCCGCCTCCAGGTCATCGGCGTGCTCGCCGCAAAGGGGAGCGCCGGGGGCTTCTTCAACCAGGACGACCAGGTCGTGGTCCCGGTCACGACCGCCGCCCAGCGGGTCTTCGGCCGCAACAACGTCAACACGATCGCGATCAGCGCCTCCAGCCAGGACACGATGGCCAATGCCCAGCTGGAGGCCACCCAGGTCCTGCTCGGGACGCACCACATCGGGGATCCCGCGCAGGCCGACTTCACGGTCCAGACACAGCAGGACCTCCTGTCGGCCGCCACCTCGTCGGCCTCGACATTCACGGTCCTGCTGGCCGCGATCGGCAGCATCAGCCTGCTCGTCGGCGGGATCGGGATCATGAACATCATGCTGGTCTCGGTCACCGAGCGGACCCGAGAGATCGGGCTGCGCAAGGCCGTGGGCGCCCGACGCAAGGACATCCTCGGCCAGTTCCTCGTCGAGGCAGTGTTCCTCACCACGCTCGGCGGCATTGCCGGCGCCCTGGTCGGGATCCTCGTGTCGGTCGCCATCGCGAACCTGACCACGGTCCAGGCGACCGTGACCCCGATGTCACTCGTCCTCGCGGTCGGCGTCAGCGCTGCGGTCGGCCTCGTGTTCGGGCTGTACCCGGCGCGCCGGGCCGCCCGCCTGCAGCCCATCGTCGCCCTGCGCACCGAATAGACCGGTCCATCCGTCCCCGGCCCCGCGCACGGGCCGACACCCCAGGAGACATCCATGAACCCCAGCCCCTACAGCCAGTACGAACCCGGAGCCCAGCCGCCGGTCAGCGGCGCGCCCGTCGCGCCCGCGAGCAAGGGGCCGAGGCGGCTCCTGGTCCCGGCCGTCACGATCGCCGTGGTCGCGGTCATTGCCTTCGGCGGCGGATACGCGGTTGCGAACGCGACCGCGACCAAGAGCGGCGCCACTTTGACGCCCGGCGATGGACAGGGCTTCGGACCCAACGCCTCCAACAGGCCGCGCGGCGGCTTCGGAGGCAACAGCTCCGGGACCGTCGGCTCGGTCTCTGCCGACCAGATGACGATCACGACCGCCGCCGGGGGCTCGAAGATCATCCTCCTCACCCCAACGACGACGGTGACCAAGGTCTCGTCCACGCCGCAGGCCCTGACGGACATCGCGAGCGGCACCCAGGTCACGGTCGCCGGGACGACCAATCCCGACGGCAGCGTCACGGCGACCAGCGTCATCATCGGCAACATCGGGGGCTTCGGGGGCTTCGGCCGGGGCGGCAACGGTGGTGGCGGAGCCAACGGATCGCCGGCCCCCAGCACGGCGCCGTAGTCCGTCACCTCCAGGCCGTGAGAGATCGCGCCCGGGGCGGCGACGTCCGGACGCGATAGCCTCACACTGCGCGGACTGCCGTGGGCATTCGACCGGGCGGTCACCGCGTACCGGTCCGGCCCGAGGCCGCGCGTTCGGGGGGCGGCCCCCGGTCCACGGGGGCACGCCAGCCACATGACCTGAGGCGGACGCCCAGGAGGCACGACACAGTTGGAGCCCGTCCCGACCTTCGACCTGTACGCGGAGCTCGAGGTCAGCCCAAGCGCGACGACCCCGACGATCGACGCGGCCTGGAAGTCGCTGATGAAGCGCAACCACCCCGACGTCGGTGGAGCGCGCGCCGGCGGGCGGACTGTCCGCCTCAACATCGCCCACGACTGGCTGGCCGACCCGGCCCGCCGGACCCGCTACGACGAGGCTCTGCGGGCAAGGAACGGCGAGGCTCACCGCGCCGCGGGTCCCGGGCGCGTGCCCCCGGCGGCCGGTCCCGTGCCCGCGCAGCCGTCTGCGGCCGCACCGCGAAGCGCGCGCTGGTCCCCGCCGCCGGTCCGGGCGAAGCCTCGGCAACCCCATGCCACTCGTGCCCGACGAGCACGGGGACGCTGGCGCGAAGGGCCGCTCCCGTTGCTGCTGGCCGTCGGCGTGCTGGCGGTCGTCGGCGGGTTCGGGATCAGGGTTGTCCTTGGCGGTCCCGGCCCCACGGGAACCGCCGGCTCCGCTGCTGGCGCCGGTGCCGCGGCCACGGCGGAGACCCCGCGGCCGACCACCTCCCCCGCCGCCGTGTCGGGCGCGTTCCTGTCCGCGGCCCCGTCGACGACCGGTTCCCCGGCCGACCCGCCGCCTTCGTCGACCCCGGGCCGGCCGGCTCCATCCACGCGACCGGTCCTCACCCTGACCGGGGCGGGCGACCACGGGGGTGTCCCGGTCACCCTGGCCGGTGGCCGGTACGAGGTGAGCTACGACGTGTCCTCCGATGCCGGGGGAAGCTGCCCATGGGCGCTCTACCTGACCGGCTCGAACGGGCTCGACCTCCTCATGGCCTCCGCCTACCCGGTGGACGAGACGCTCCGCGCCGCCGAGAGCGACTCCTTCATCGCCCAGGGCAACGCGACGGTGCGGGTGGAATCGGGGTGCCCACACTGGTCCGCCACCATCAGCCGCACGGGACCGTGACGGGGTCGCGCCGCGGCCGGCGTCCGTGCCGTGGGCAGCCTCGCCCGGCGTGAGCGATCGGGAAGTGGCGCGCCCGGCGGGATTCGAACCCACGACCCCCAGCTCCGCAAGCTGGTGCTCTATCCACTGAGCTACGGGCGCACGACGTGCTGACTGGCGGAGAGGGAGGGATTCGAACCCTCGGAGCAGGTTACCCCACTCGGCGGTTTAGCAAACCGCTGCACTAGGCCACTATGCGACCTCTCCGGGCAGCGCGGCGCATTCTAGCATCCGGTCGCGCCTCGCCCCGGGGCCGCCATGAGGCCGCCATGGACTCCAGCCAGGCCCGACGCGGGCCCGTCATCGACGTCCCGTCCAAGTTGACGAAGGGCCCGCTTCGGGATACCGTCGAAATCACCGATGCACGACATCTATCGCTTTACCTGCCCGGCATGACCGACTCCGGAGTCTGAAGACCCGGAAACGGCGGGTCGTGCCGGGTGAGCAGAGGTCCCAGACCTCTGCTTTTTTGTTCCCCCCGCGACATACCTCCCTCCTGAAGGAACCCTGACGAGATGTTCGTGGTGATGCGCGCCGAGGCCACCGAGGCCGAGATCAACGGCGTGAAGGGCCTGATCCTGGCAGAAGGGCTCACGCCGTTCGAGAACGCCGGTGAGGCACGGACGGTGATCGCCGTGGTCGGCGAGATCGGCCGCCGCCGGGAGCAGCTGCGGGCGCGCCTCGAGACGACGCCCGGCGTGGCGACCGTGACCGCGATCTCCAAGCCCTACAAGCTGGTCTCGCGCGAGTTCCACCCGGAGAACACGGTCATTCGCGTGCTCGACACGGCCATCGGCGACGGCTCGCTCGCGGTCATGGCCGGCCCCTGCTCCGTGGAGAGCAGGGACCAGCTGCTGGAGACGGTGGACTTCGTCACGTCGCACGGCGCGACCGTCATCCGTGGCGGGGCGTTCAAGCCGCGCACGAGCCCCTACAGCTTCCAGGGCCTGGGCGTGGAGGGCCTCCGCTACCTCGCCGAGGCACGCGAGCGCACCGGCTGCCCGGTGATCACGGAGGTGATGGAGCCCAACCAGGTCGACATCGTGGCCGAGTACGCCGACATCCTCCAGATCGGAACCCGGAACATGCAGAACTTCTCGCTGCTGCTCGCGTGCGGGCGGGCAGGCCGCCCGGTCATGCTCAAGCGCGGGTTCGGGGCCACGATCGAGGAGTGGCTGATGGCGGCGGAGTACATCGCCTCGGCTGGCAACAGCCAGATCATGCTCTGCGAGCGCGGCATCCGGACGTTCGAGACGTCCACGCGCAACACGCTGGACCTCACCGCGGTCCCGCTCGTCCACCACCTGACCCACCTGCCGGTGATCGTGGACCCGTCACATGCCACGGGGAAGCGTTGGCTGGTCAAGCCCCTGGCCATCGGCAGCGTGGCGGTCGGCGCCGACGGGATCATGGTCGAGGTCCACCCGCGCCCGGACGAGGCGCTGTCCGATGCCGAGCAGCAGCTCGACTTCAGAGGCTTCGACTCGATGATGCAGGCTGTCACGGGCGTGCACACGCACGTCCGTGACCTGCACGGCGACCTGAACAGGGCCGCCGCGGCCGAGAACGGCGGGGCCTGAACGCCGTGGCGAGCGAACCGGCGGGCAGGTTGTCCGCGATCGGGGATCCGGCACGCCCCGGCCCGGACGGGGACGATGCGATCGTCGTCCGGTCGGACGGGGACGTGGCGCTCGTCCGGTCGGCCGCGCGACTCCGGGGCCGGCCCGCGCTCCCCGGCGACAAGTCCATCTCCCACCGTGCCCTGCTGCTGGCGCTCCTCGCGGAGGGCGAGAGCCGGATCACCGCCGCCGGCGACGGTGCGGACGTCCGCACAACGGCGGGGATCGTCGCGACGCTGGGGGCCACGGTGGAGCGGCTCAACGAGCGCTCCGGGCGCGTGGACTACCGCGTGGTCTCGCCGGGCGGCGCAGACCTGCGCGAACCCGACGGGATCCTGGACTGCGGGAACTCCGGGACCAGCACGCGACTCGTCGCCGGGCTGCTGGCGGGGAGGCCGCTGTTCGCGGTGCTGGATGGGGACGCCTCGCTGCGGCGCCGGCCGATGGGGCGCGTGGTCGAGCCGCTCGCCGCGATGGGCGCGTCCTTCGGGGGCCGCCGTGGAGCCACGCTCCTGCCGCTGGCGATCACGGGCCGCCGGCGCCTGACCGCCATCACCTACGCCACGCCGCTGCCCAGCGCCCAGGTGAAGTCGGCGATCCTGCTGGCGGCCCTCGCCGCGGACGGTGAGAGCGCGGTCTCCGAGGCCCTGCAGACGCGCGATCACACGGAGCGGATGCTCCGCGTCCGCGGAGTGGCCGTGACCGGGACGACGGCCGCCGACGGCCGGCACGTGGTCCGCCTCGCCGGCCCGTCCGCCGTCCGTGCCGTCGCCGAGACCGTCCCGTCGGACCCGTCCGGGGCCGCATTCTGGCTGGTGGCGGCCGCGATCCACCCGGATGCGGAGCTGCACCTCGACGGGGTCAGCACGAACCCCACTCGGCGTGCCATCATCGACATCCTGCGGCGCATGGGCGCCGACATCGAGGAGCACGACCGCACCTCCCCCGGCGGGCCGGACGGCGAGCCCCTCGCAGACCTCGTGGTCCGGTCCAGCGACCTTCGGGCCATCGACCTGTCCCCCGCCGACGTGGCGGCGGCCATCGACGAGATCCCGATTCTCGCGCTCGCCGCGACCGCGGCGAGCGGCACGACGCGGATCCGGGGTGCCGGGGAGCTCCGCAACAAGGAATCGGACCGGATCGCCGGGATCGCCGACGGGCTCACGGCCCTGGGCGCGCGGGTGCGAGTCTCGGGCGACGACATCGAGATCGAGGGTGGCGCCCGGCTCCGCGGCGCCGTCATCGAGACACTGGACGACCACCGGCTTGCGATGACGTTCGCCGTCGCCGGCCTCATCGCCGAGGGCGAGACCGTCGTTCGCCGACCCGGGTCGGCGGCGATCTCGTACCCGGGATTCTTCCGCGAACTCGAAGGGGTGCGAGCATGACGAAGCGCGTCGTCCTCATCGGCCATCCGGTCGCCCACTCGCTGTCCGGGGCGATGCAGCAGGCCGCCTTCGACCACCTGGGCATCGACGCGGGCTACGAGCTCTGGGATCGCAGCCCGGCCGAGCTCGCCGAGGCGCTCGCCGAGCTCCGTGGCGAGGAGTTCCTGGGCGCCAACGTCACGATCCCGCACAAGGAGCGGGTGGTCCCGCACACGGACCGCCAGACGGACGAGGCCCACATCACGGGCGCCGTCAACACCCTCACCAAGGAGGGCAGGAAGCTCGTCGGGCACAACACGGATGTGCCGGGGTTCAAGATCGCCCTCGACAGGCTGGTCGGGAAACAGAAGATGCCCCGCCAGGCCGTGGTGCTCGGCGCGGGCGGCGGCTCACGGGCCGTCGTGTACGGCCTGATCCGCGAGGGCTTCCAGCGCATCGTCGTGTTCAACCGGCACCTGCACCGGGCCGAGGCCATGGTCAAGCACTTCGCGCGCAGCTCATCGCACATGGACCTGCGCGCCATGCCCTGGCACGAGTCGATCATCGAGGCGGAGCTCTCGAAGGCCAAGGTCCTGGTCAACGCCACGTCGATCGGCCTGAACGCGGACGAATCGCCGATCCCGGCCGAGATCCTGACGCCCGACCTGCTGGTGCTGGACCTCATCTACTCGAGCACCCGCCTGCTCCGCGACGCCCAGTCCGCTGGCTGCACCACGGCGGACGGCGAGCTGATGCTCCTCCACCAGGGCGCGGCCTCGTTCACGCTCTGGACCGGGCAGCCGGCCCCCATCGACGTCATGCACGCAGCCCTCACCGAGGCACGGGCTCGCGGGATCACCTCTGCCGAGGGTGAGCCCGCCGCGCCCGAGCCCGCGGGCGCCTGACGGCGGCCCGGAGCGGCTGGAAAGCGCGTGGACCGCTTCCGGTTCCTCACGGCCGGCGAGAGCCACGGCCCCATGCTGGGTGCCGTGCTGGAGGGCGTCCCGGCCGGGCTGGCCCTGACCGAGGACGACATCGCGGTCGACCTTGCCCGGCGCCAGCGCGGGTACGGCCGCGGTGCCCGCCAGTCGATCGAGCAGGACCGCGCGCGGATCCTGTCCGGCGTCCGCCACGGTCGAACCCTGGGCTCGCCGATCCTCCTCGAGCTCGCAAACCGCGACTGGGAGAACTGGACCCGCGTGATGCAGGTCGGACCGCTCTCCGACGACGAGGCCGCAGGGCTCGCGTCCATGGCCGGGGAGGGCAACAAGCGCGCCAGGCCGGTCACCGCGGTCCGGCCCGGTCACGCGGATCTCGCGGGCGCCCTGAAGTACGGCTTCGACGACGTCCGCAACGTCCTCGAGCGCTCGTCCGCGCGCGAGACCGCGGCGCGGGTCGCGGTCGGCGGCGTCGCCCGTGCGTTCCTCCGGGAGCTGGGGATCGAGGCCTGGTCGTTCACGGCGGAGGTGGGCGGGGTGGCCGTCGACCCGACGCGCTGCACCCGGACGCAGGACGAGGCCGAGGCATCGCCCCTCCGCTGCCCGGACCCCGATGCCGAGACGGCGATGATCGCGAGGATCGACGAGGCGCGGTCCGCGGGCGACACCGTCGGTGGCGTGTTCGAGGTCGTCGTCCACGGGGCCCCCATCGGGCTCGGCAGCTACGTCCACTGGGACCGGCGGCTGGACGCGGCCCTGGCGGCCGCCGTCATGGGCATCAACATCGTGAAGGGCGTGGAGCTCGGCCTCGGGTTCGAGCAGACGCGCCGGTTCGGGTCCGCCGTCCACGACATCATCGAGGGCAGGCGGCCGGACGGGACGTGGGTCCACCGGACCAACAACGCGGGCGGCCTTACGGGCGGCGTCACGAACGGCGAACCGATCGTCGTCCGCGGTGCGGTCAAGCCCATCTCCACGCTCGCCCGACCGCTCCCCACGGCGGACCTGCTGACGGGCGACGTCGTGGACAGGGCCCATTACGAGCGCAGCGACATCTCGGTCGTACCCGCGGCCGGTGTCATCGCCGAGGCGATGGTCATGCTTACGCTGGCCGCATTCGTCCTGGAGAAGACGGGCGGGGACTCGATGGCCGAGGTGGCCGGCAACCTGGCGCGCTACCGGGCCCGGATCGCCGGCGCGTCCGACGAGGCCTGAGGGCCAGCGATGGACCTCGTCCTGGTCGGCCTCCCCGGGAGCGGCAAGACCGCGGTCGGACGGCGCGTGGCCACCCGCCACGAGGCCGTGTTCGTGGACCTCGACGACGAGATCGAGGCTTCGGCGGGCATGACGATCCCCGAGATCTTCGCGGCCGAGGGCGAGGCGGGCTTCCGGCGCCATGAGCGGCGGGCCGTCGTCGCGCTCGGCCCCCCTGGTCCGGATCCCGGCCTGCGGCGGGTGATCTCGCCCGGCGGCGGCGCGATCCTGGACCCCCGCAACCGCTGGGCGCTGTACCGCGGCCGCGTCAGCGCGTGGCTGGACGTCCGGCCGGAGGTGCTGGCGCAGCGCCTGCGCCGCTCGCCAACCGTGCGGCCGCTGGTCCGCGGGGGCGACCCGTTGGGGCGGATCCGTGCCCTGGGCGCAGAGCGCGAGCGCTTCTACGGGGCGGCCCACCGCATCAACGGCGTGGCCGAGGTGGCGGTGGTGGTGGGCGCGGTGGAGCGGCTGCTGGAGGCGGGCCCACCGGCCTCGACCACGCTCCTGCACGCGTCCACGAAGATCGGCGAGATCGCGATCGGCGAGGGCATCGCGGCCGCGGCCATTGGGGCGACGCTCCGGCGGCTGGACGCCCGGCGGGCGGTGATCGTGTCCGAGCCCGGCGCGTGGACGGCGTTCGGCGACAGCGTCGGGGCTGCGCTCCGGGACGACGGCTGGCCTGTCGAGGTCGTCATGCTCCCGGCGGGCGAGGCGGCCAAGCGCCTGACGGTGATCGAGGAGGCCGCGCGCGACCTCGCACGGCGGCGGGTCGAGCGACGGGAGCCGCTGATCGCTATCGGCGGAGGCGCGCTGGGTGACCCGGCGGGGTTCCTTGCGGCTGCCTACCTTCGCGGTGTGCCGTGGATCGGGGTGCCGACGACCCTCGTTGCCCAGGTCGACTCGTCCATCGGCGGCAAGACCGGCGTGGACCTGCCCGAGGGCAAGAACCTCCTGGGGGCGTTCCACCAGCCGGCGGCCGTGATCCTGGACGTCGCCGCCCTCCGGACCCTCGCCGGGCGACAGCTGCGCGCCGCGCTGGGAGAGATCGTGAAGATGGCGGCCCTCGGCGACGAGGCGCTGTTCGCCACCCTCGAGGCGGATGCCGTGGCGATCGCCCGCGGGGACGCCACCGCCTTCGCTGGCGGGGCCATGGCCGAGGTCGTGGAGCGTGCCGCGTGGGCAAAGGTCGAGGTCGTGACGGCCGACGAACGCGAGCAGGGCGCCTCCGGCGGCCGGATCACCCTGAACCTCGGCCACACGGTGGCGCACGCCCTGGAGGCCGTCGACGGGTACGAGAACCTGCTCCACGGGGAAGCCGTGGCGTACGGGCTGCGTGCCGCCACGCGGGTCGGGACGGCGATCGGGGTGACGCAGCCGGACCGTGCAGCGCGGATCGAAAGCCTGCTGGACCGCGTGGACCTGGGGCGGGCGCCGCTCCCCTACCCGCTCGCTGCGGTCATGGCGGCGATGGGAACCGACAAGAAGCACGCCGGCGGCCGGCTCCGCTGGGTGCTGCCGACCGCCGACGGGGTCGCCGTCCACGACGACGTGCCGGCCGAGACGGTCGAGGCGGCCGTGGCACAGGTCCTGGCCGGGACACCGGCCGGCGGAAGGGCCGGAACGGGAGACCGGGGATGACGCGCGTGCTGGTGCTCCAGGGACCCAACCTAAACCTGCTCGGGACGCGAGAGCCCGAGATCTACGGGCGGGAGACGCTGGACGAGATCCACGCGGGGATAGCGGCGCGCGCCGCGGACCTGGGCCTGGAGGTGGCGTTCTACCAGTCGAACCACGAGGGCGATCTCATCGACCGCCTCCAGGTCCGCGACTTCGACGTCTCGATCGTCAACGCGGCCGGGTACACGCACACGTCGGTCGCGCTGCGGGACGCACTCCTGGCCATCGATCGGCCGTTCTGGGAGGTCCATCTCTCGGACCCCTCGAAGCGTGATGCCTTCCGGCGGGTGAACTTCCTGCAGGACATCGCGGCGGCGTCGATCGCGGGCCAGGGGGCCCGCGGGTACCACCTGGCGCTCGAGGCGATCGCCGCCCGGTTCGGGGGTGCCGCGTGACGCGACGGGACGTCCGGGGGGGCGGCGGCGAAGGCGGCACGCACCCGTCGCCCGCGGACCGGGAGGAGGCGGCCCTGGAGCTCGCCAGGGTCCGGGACCGCATCGACGCGCTGGACCGGAGGATCGTGGAGCTGCTCAACGAGCGGGCGACGCTGGGCCGGACGGCGGGACGGGCGAAGCGCCTGGCGGGACGGCGCGCGATCAAGGACCCGGAGCGCGAGCGCGAGGTCCTGCTCCGCGTGGCGATGGCCAACCCGGGGCCCCTCTCGCAGTCCGACCTGCTGTCGATCTACCGGCGGATCGTGGCCGCCACCCGGGTGCTGGAGTCGCGTGACCGGAACCATGACGTCCGACCCGGGGACTGACGCTTTCGTCTCACCCGTGGCGGACGAGCTGTTCCTGCCGGTCGTGAGCGGGTCCGCCCACCCCGACCCGCGCGTCCTCCCGTCCGCTCCCGTGACGCGGTTCGCGCCCGCTCCGACCGGATACCTCCACCTTGGCCACCTCGTCAACGCGCTGTACACGTGGGGGATCGCGCGGGCGACGGGCGGCCGGGTGATCCTGAGGATCGAGGACCACGACCGCCAGCGATCGAGGCGGGAGTTCGAGGCGGCGCTGCTGGAGGACCTGGAACGCCTCGGCCTTGTCGCGGACGAGCCCCCGGTCCCGGCGTTCCGGTCGGGCGCCACGCCATACCGGCAATCGTCGGTCGGTCCCGTCTACGCGGCGGCCCTGGACCGGCTGCGCGCCGAAGGGCTCGTGTACGCCTGCTCCTGCTCCCGGGCGACGTTCGCGGCGTCCGAGGCGGAGCGCGGGCTGCCGTGGCGCGGGATCGGTTGCCCGGGCGGGTGTCGCACGAAGTCACTGCCGGAGGACGGGGGCGCGGGTGAAGCCCCGGGCCTGCGGGTGGCCGTGGGGGCGGGCTCGGAGCGCTGGACCGACCTGCTCGCGGGCCCGCTCGCGGAGGAGCCGGCGTCGGGTGGCGATCTCCTCGTCCGCGACCGCGTCGGCAACTGGACGTACGCGTTCTGCGTGGTCGTCGACGACATGCGGAACGGAGTCGACCTGGTCATCCGCGGCCGCGACCTCCTCCACTCCACCCCGGTGCAGCTGCGGCTCGCCCGCCTCCTGGGCCGCGAGACGCCGCCCCTGTTCCTCCACCACCCGCTGGTGCGCCGGGCGTCCGGCCGGAAGCTGTCCAAGGCGGATGGCGACACTGCCGTCCGTTCGCTGCTGGATGCCGGGGCCACGCCCGCCGGGCTGTTCGGACGCGCGGCCCGTCTTGCGGGGCTGCAGGTGGACGAGACGCCGATCGACCCCACGGACCTGGCCGCGCTGTTCGCCTGAGGCACCGGTCCGGGACCGTGCCGCCGAACCCTGGGCGGGACCGGTGCACGGAAGCCCGGAGCGTCACGACGTATCATTGCCTCTCCACGCTGCAGCGGGTCGGAGGCGACTTCATGAAGTTCTTCGTTGGCCTGACCACGGGCCTCGTCCTCGGTGCCGCGGGCGCCGTCATCTACTCGGTCAAGAGCGGTCGAGACCTTCGCGAGGCATTCGAGGAGATCCGCTCCGAGATGAACCGCCGCGACACGGACGCTCTCGGTGCGCGCCTCGAGGCCCGGATCACGGAGATCCAGGCTCGTCTCGAGGAACGCATCGCGCAGGTGCGGGACCGCGGCGCAACGGCGGCCGGCGAGGCCGGCGAGACAGCCGCCGACGCCGTCTCGGATGCCGCAGCCGCCGTGTCCGAGGCAGGCGAGACAGCCACCGACGCCGTCGAGGCAGCGGTCGAGGTCCAGCCGGGCGCCTGAGCCGGGTCCGCCGGATCACCCGTCCCCCACCGCGGATCGAAGGTCCGGTCCGCGGGTCCATGCCGTGCCCGCGAACAGCTCGGGCCGGTGGGTGAGCACGAGCAGCGTCCGTCCCTTCGTGGCGGCTGGCAGGTCCGCCACGAACGCACGGGCGGCTGCCTCGTCCAGGTGCTCGGTGGGCTCGTCCAGGATCAGCAGGCGGACGTCCGCGAGGAGTGCGCGGGCAAGGGCCAGGCGCTGGCACTGGCCTCCGGACAGGCGCGCCCCGTGCTCGCCGACCGCGGTCTCGAGGCCCTCGGGGAGAGAGCGGACCCAGTCGAGGAGTCCGGCGGCCCCGAGCGCTGCGTCGAGCTCGGGGGCCGCGGCACCGGGCCGGGCGAGCCGGAGGTTGTCGGCCAGGGTGGTGTCGAAGACGTGGGGATCCTGCTCGCACAGGCCGACGGCCCGGCGGACGTCATCGCCCGCGAGCGTGCGGACGTCCGTGGCGCCGCCCGACCCCACCAGCGCCAGCGTCCCGGCCGCGGGTTCCAGGAACCGGAGGCAGGCGGCCGCGAGGGTGCTCTTGCCGGACCCGCTCGGGCCGGTCACGATGACCCGCTCGCCCGGGCCCACGTCCATGTCGAGCGGCT
>Ga0302291_10000160_pt1 | contig 17582 bp, 16 predicted proteins | sample III_Fen_N1_4_FD_194548 | JGI IMG/M metagenome (GOLD analysis project Ga0302291, IMG submission 194548) | Peat permafrost microbial communities from Stordalen Mire near Abisko, Sweden - III_Fen_N1_4 | ecosystem: Environmental > Terrestrial > Soil > Wetlands > Permafrost | place: Sweden: Abisko... | reverse complement strand
ACCCTGTCGGCCTCCGTGTTGGACGGCAGCTCGTAGACGACGACGTAGCCGCCCAGCGGCTCGTCGGGGAGGACAGCCTGCAGGAGCCGGCGCGGGACCTTTGACAGATCGGCCGTCTCGCCCGGGCGGTACACGGTCAGCGGGTCCTGGACCTGGAACGACGCCGCCCCCAGTGCCCCGGCGACGATGTCATGGGTCAGCTGCGCGGCCTGGCCCGTCGGGGCCATGGTGGGCGACGCGCCCGAACCGAACCCGATGCCCAGCGCCGAGACGAGGATCAGGAGAGCCCCCAGCGCGAGGCTGCCGATGGCGAGCACGGCGAACAGGAGCGGGGGACCGCCGCGGCGTCGGGCCGGCGTGGTGGCGTCGGGACCGGTCGAGGCGGTCATCCGGGGGGCCAGCCCATCGCCCGCCCGCCGAGCAGGTGCAGGTGCAGGTGCGCCACCGTCTGGCCTCCGTCCGGCCCGACGTTGGCGACGAGACGCCAGCCGCCGTCGAGACCCTCCCGGCGGGCGATATCGGCCGCCACGGCGAACAGCCGCCCCAGCAACGGGCCCGAATCCTCGCCGAGCTCGGCCGCCGAGACGACATGCGCCCTCGAGATGAGGAGGACGTGCGTCGGCGCCTGCGGGTTGATGTCGCGGATGGCGAACACGAGGTCGTCGTCGTGGAGGCGGGTGGCCGGGATCTCCCCCGCCGCGATCCGGCAGAACAGGCAATCAGCGCTCATGCGCCCCTTCCTTGGTTGGCCGGCGATCCGGCGAGCATGGGCGGCGCCGCCCGCAAGGTGCGCGGCGCGGGGTCGAGGTGGAGGATGTCGCCCGTGACGCGCTCGGCCGCATCGGCATCGATCGCCTGCCGCCGGACCGTCAGGATCGCATTCTCGAGGCCACCGGGGTCGCGCGGGCGCGGCGTCACGGCCACCAGCACATTGTCCTCCGCGTGGCCCACCCACCGGCCGTCCGCCAGGCGTGACTCCACGAGCACGCGGGTCTCCGTCCCCAGCCCGCGCCGGGCGAAGCCCGCGCGCGCGCCCGCGGCCACCGCGAGCAGCTCGCCCGCGCGCGCCTTCCTCGTCCGCTCGTCCACCTGGCCCGCCATCCGGGTCGCGGGTGTGCCCGGCCGGGCCGAGTACCGGAACACGTGGAGGCCCGCGAGGTCCAGCCCGCGGATGAAGGCGAGTGACCGCCCGAACGCCTCGTCGTCCTCCGTGGGGAACCCGGCGATCACGTCCGCGTGGATCGCCGCCCCGGGGATCGCGCCCCGCGCGCGGGCCACCACCAGCGCGTAGTCGGCGGACGTGTACCGGCGGCCCATGCGGCGGAGCACGCCGTCGTCGCCGGACTGCAGCGGCAGGTGGAGGTGCGGCAGGGTGCGCGGCGCGCCCTCGACCCAGGTGGCAAGGAGCTCGTCGTCCACGTGCTGGGGCTCGATCGAGCTGAGCCGGATCCGCTCCACCGGGGTCTCGGCGAGGATCCTCCCGACCAGGCCGGCGAGGGTCAGCGCGCTCCGGAGATGCGACCCACGGGTGCCGCGCTCTGACCAGCCGCCGTCGTAGGTCCCGATGTTGATCCCGGTGAGCACGATCTCCCGGTGCCCGGCGGCCAGCGCGCGGCGCACGTCCGCCAGCACGACGTCCGGTGCCAGGGACCGCTCGTCGCCGCGGGCCCGAGGGATGATGCAGTACGTGCAGTGGAACGAGCAGCCGTCCTGGACCTTGACGAAGGCTCGGGTGCGCTCGACCGAGACGCGCCCGTCATCGACGCCGTCGATGGCCCCGGTCACGATCGCGTCCGCGCTCTGCCCGGCCTCCACGGGACCGAGCGCCTCGGTGGGGCCGACCGCCTCGACCCCAGACAGCGTGGGCAGGGCAGCGTCGAGCGGCGCGTGCGGGCCGTCATCGCCCTCGCCTGCGCGGCCACCGATCCGGAGCAGCCCCTCCAGCTCCGCCAGGAACCCGGCCTTGTCCTCGTTTCCCACCAGCCGCGCACCGGCGTCCACGACCGCGAAGGCCGCCGGGTCAACCTGAACGGAGCAGCCGGTCACCACGACCTGTGCGCCGGGGTTCGCACGGCGGGCACGGCGGACTGCGGAGCGTGACTTCTCGTCCGCGGTGGAGGTCACGGTGCAGGTGTTGACGAGGTAGAGGTCCGCCACCTCGTGCGGGTCCACGAGCGGGACGCCCGCCTCGCGCAGGAGCCGGGCCGCCGCCTCCATCTCGGACTGGTTGACCTTGCAGCCGAGGTTGACGATCGCGGCGGACCGGGGTCGCGCGGAAGCCGGGCCACCGGACACCGGCGCGGAGCCCGGCTGGGCCGGGATCCCAGTGCTCACCACAGGACGGGCTTTGTCGACATCAGGAAGGCGATGAGGCCGACCGCCGTGGTGATCGCGTAGGCCATGTACCGCTGTCCACGCGCCCTCGCCCGCCACGCCTCGCGATCCGCGTCGGTCTCGATGCCGTCCCGCCGGGCGAGGCGCCGGAGGCCCGGCCGCTGGACCGCGAAGACGACGACGGCCGCGATGGCGTACGTGGCGAGGCTGACCAGGAGCCACGGCTGCTGCAGCATCCGGGGGCCAAGCACGACGACCATCGTCGCGCCCGTCAGGGCCAGCCCGATGCCGATGACGATCGCCCCCCGGGCCTGCATCGCCGTCATGATGCGGACGAAAGGGCCTGGCGGCGGTGCGTCGTATCCGCGGCTCACGAGGCGGTTGCGGAGGGTGAACGGCAGCAGCAGGCTCGGCACGAAGAGCGCGATCGCCAGGCAGATGTGCGTGGCGAGGACGAGCGGGAAGAGCGAGGAGACGTCCGGCATCAGGCGCGGATCGTAGCGCAGCGGACGCGGGGGACCCCGTCACGGCGCAGCGCGCCGGTCTCAGGACGGACGCCGCATCTCCAGGGCCACCCAGTCGCCCTCCGCCGAGCGGTTGACGGGTTCCAGGCCGCGCGCCCCGAAGGCCTCCACGACACCGGCTTCGCGGGTGACGAAGATCCCGGACCCGATCAGCGTGCCACCCGGGCGCAGGTCTGCCACCAGGCCGTCGGCCAGGGTGATCAGCAGCGACGCGATGAGGTTCGCCAGCACCACGTCGAACGGGCCCTCGCCGCTTGGCGCGCTCCCCTCGCGGGCACGGATGACGCGGGACAGTCGGTTGCGACGCGCGTTGGCCGCGCTCGCCTCGACCGCGATCGGGTCGACGTCCACCGCCAGCACCTCGCGTGCCCCGAGCTTCGCGGCCGCGATCGACAGGATCCCGGACCCGGAGCCCACGTCCAGGACCCGCGCCGGGGCGCCATCCGCGCCGCCGTGATCCACCAGGCCGCGGTCCCCAAGCGACTCGAGCGCGGCCAGGCACAGGCGCGTGGTCGGGTGGAGCCCGGTCCCGAACGCCATGCCCGGGTCCAGGGCCAGCACGATGTCGTCCGGCTGCCGGCGATGGCGCCGCCACGTGGGCCGGATCACGATCCGCCGCCCGATCCGCAGCACCGGGAAGTGGGCCTTCCAGGCGTTCGCCCAGTCGGCCTCGAGGACGATAGCCGCGGTGAGGTCCCCGATCGGCCGCAGGCCGAAGGCCTGGAGATGGCCGAGATCGCGGTCGGCCCGGGCGACGGCGGCGCGGATGACCGCTGCGTCCAGGATCGGAAGGTGGGCGCGGACCACCGCGGGGCGGGCCAGGTCCACGCGCGCCGCGAGGCCGTCCTCGACCAGCTCGAAGGCCGGCTCGACGCTGGTGCCGCCGGGCGCCGCACGGGACAGGATCTCCGACACGGCCTCGACGGCCTCGTGGTCGGCGGCGACGGAGAGCTCCAGCCAGGCGCCAGGCGTTGCCGCTGCGGCGGCGAGGTCGATGCCGGCGAGCGGGTCGTTGGACGTGGCGGTACCCGGATCGGCGGCGGACCGCTCGCCCATCAGAGACCCAGCTTCTCGCGCAACCCGTGGGCCGTCGAAACGCTCTCGCCCGCGTCCTTCGCGTAGGCCTCCAGCATCTCGCGCTGCTGCCTGGACAGCTTCGTCGGAACGACGACGTTGACGACGACGTGGAGGTCCCCGCGCGCGGACTGGCGGCGGAGGTTGGGCACGCCGCGCCCGCGGAGCCGGATCTCCGTCCCGGGCTGCGTCCCGGCCTTGACCTCGACCTCCGCGTCGTCGCCCTCCACTGTCGGCACGTGGAGCTTCGTCCCCAGCGCGGCCTGGACGATCGAGATGTCCGCCTCGTAGAAGAGCTCCGTCCCCTCGCGGGTGAGCGACGGGTGGTCGGCCACGTGGACCGCGACGTAGAGGCTGCCCGGAGCGCCTCCGCGCGGCCCCGTCTCGCCCTCGTTGGACAGCCGGATCTGGTGGCCCTCGTCGATGCCGGCGGGGATCGTGACCCGCAGGCTCCGGCGACGTTCCGTCCGGCCCTCGCCGCGGCAGGCGTCGCAGGGCGACTCGACGATCCTGCCCTCGCCGCGGCACCGCGGGCACGGGGCGACGTTGACCATCTGGCCGAGCATCGTCTGGCGGATGCTGCGGACCTCGCCGCGGCCGTTGCACTGAGGGCACTGCACGGGCGCCGTGCCCTGCTTCGCACCCGAGCCGCCGCAGGTGTCGCAGCGGCCGAGGACCGGGAACTCGATCTCCTTCTCGGTGCCGAGGACAGCCTCGTCGAAGGAGATCCGGAGGTCGTAGCGCAGGTCAGAGCCCGTGGTCGGCCGTCCGCGCCTTGCCCCGGCGGCCGCCGCGCCGCCGAAGAAGGCGTCGAAGATGTCCGAGAAGCCGCCGAAGCCCGCCGAACCGAACCCCTGGGCTCCGCCGCCGGCGCCGGCCGCGCCGAGGCCTGCCCGCCCGAACATGTCGTAGGTCTGGCGCCGCTGGGGATCGCTGAGGACCTGGTAGGCCTCGTTGACCTCCTTGAAGCGGTCCTGTGCCGCGGGATCCTTGTTGACGTCCGGGTGCCACTGCTGGGCGAGCCTGCGGAAGGCGCGCTTGATCTCGGCGTCGTCCGCGGTTCGCTCGACGCCGAGCACCTCGTAGAAGTCGCGCTCTGCAGCCATGGGTGGAGAGAGTCTATCGGCTCCGTGGCCCGGGCCCGGCGAGCGTCTTCGCACGCTCCAGGACGTCGGCCAGCATCGGCTGCGTGAGTCGTCCCGTGAACGTGTTCTGCTGGCTCGGGTGGTAGGAGCCGATGAGCGCGTATGGGCCGACCCGGGCCTCCGCGCCATGGCCGAACTTCGGCCTGGGTGTCGGGGTCGCGGTCGCCGGACCCAGAACGGCGAGGGCCCGGAGCGACGCGTCCCAGCCGATGGCACCCAGCGGGACGATGACCCGGAGGGCGGTGAGCAGCTCGATCTCCCGGACGAGCCAGGGACGGCAGGTCGCCTGCTCGTCGGGCGTCGGCTTGTTGGCGGGCGGGGCGCACCGCACGGCGGCGGCGACACGCGTGTCCGTGAGCCTCAGTCCATCACCGGCGCGACGGCCTTCGGGCTGGCTCGCGAGGCCGGCCGCGTGCAGGGCGCGCCAGAGGAAGTCGCCGGAGGCATCGCCGGTGAAGACGCGCCCGGTCCTGTTGGCGCCGTGCGCGGCGGGGGCGAGACCGACGAGGAGGATCCGGGCGGCCTCGTCGCCGAAGCCCGGCACCGGGCGGGCCCAGTACGTCTCGTCGCGGAAGCGGGCGACCATCGTGCGGGCCTGACCCTCGCGCCACTCGACCAGGCGGGGGCACGCGTAGCACATGCCGATCTGGGCGTCGAGGGTCGGCAGGTCCTCGGAGTCCCGGGCGGCGTCGGCGGTCTGGGCGGCGGGCATCCCGCAGATCCTACCGGGGCGGCGGACGAGGCCCTACTTGAGCAGCATCCCGTCCAGCCGCCGCTCGGCGACCGCCAGCCCGACCAGGCCCATCGTCCCGAGGTAGACCACGTGCCACAGGATCGACGGCTCCACGACTCCCAGCACCAGTGACCGGATCAGGTCCACGCCCTGCCACAGCGGCGTCAGCTCGATGAACACGCGCAGCGGCTCCGGGTACGCGGTGAGCGGGTAGAACGTGCCGCTGAACAGGAACAGCGGCAGCACGACGAGGTTGATCAGGTCGAAGTCCTGCCAGGAGCGCATGAACGTCGTCGAGGCCATGCCCACCGCCGCGAACGCGAACGCGAGCAGCGTGGCCGACGGGACCGCGAACACCGCCCACGGCGACCGGACCAGGCCCAGCACGAAGATCACCGCGATGAACCCCAGCGCATACAGCGTTGCCCGGATCACCGCCCAGCCGATCTCGCCCAAGGCCACGTCGCCGGGACCCAGGGGAGTCGCGAGCACGGCGTCGTAGACCTTCTGGAAGTTGAGCTTGAAGTACACGTTGAACGTGGACTCGGCGATGGCCCCGTTCATCGACGCGGACGCCAGCAGCGCAGGGGCCACGAACAGCGCGTATGGGATCGAGGTGCCGTTCGGACCAGGGAGGACCCCCACGATTCCGCCGATCCCATAGCCGATCGCCAGCAGGTAGAACAGCGGCTCGAAGAAGCCGGACAGGATCACCAGCCAGCCGTTCTTGTAGACGAGGAGGTTGCGCTCGATCAGGAGCAGCGCACGGCGTCCACCGAAGCCGAGCGGGAGGACGCGCCCGAGCGCGGTCAGCTGCAGCATCGTCAGCTTTCCAGCCGGCGCCGGAACATCACGAACATCGCCACCGTGCCGACGATCGCGTAGGTGCTCAGGATCACGACGTGCGCGACCTGCACGAGCGGGTCCTCGTAGGCCGTGCCCAGGGCCAGGGACCGTGAGAGATCCACCCCGTGCCACAGCGGGAGCACCCACGCGATCCAGCGGATCTGCTCCGGCAGCTGGCTGATCGGGAAGAACGTGCCCGAGAACAGGAACAGGGGCGTGATCCCGAAGCGCCAGATGGAGTTGAACGCCGACGTGTCCCGTTGCGTGGACATGAAGGCCGCGATCGGACCCGCGAACGCGAGCGCCGTCAGGGTCCCCACCGGCACCGCGAAGATGATCCCGGGGGTCGCCGCGGCCCCGAACAGCAGGATGACGACCAGGAAGATCGAGCCCACCAGCGTCGCCCGCGTGGCGATCCAGGCCAGCTGGCCGAAGGCGATCGCGAACGGCGTCAGCGGGGTCGCATACATCGCGTGGTAGCGGCGGACCCAGGTGAACCCCTCGAGGATCGAGAACGTGGCCTCGAACACCGACGCCTGCATCACCGAGGAGACGAGCAGCGCGGGCGCCAGGAACTGGAGATACGGCACGCCGCCCATCGCGGCGCTGTCGGCCTTGTCCACGTATGAGCCCAGGCCCACCCCCATTGCGACGAGGAACAGCACCGGCTGGGCGAAGTTGCCGAAGATCGAGCCTCGCCAGGTGCGCACGTACAGGAGCCACAGGTGCTCGTACGCGGCGCGCATGCCGGCGAGGGGGCTCTGGCCCGGGACGGCGTCCCCGGTGCGGTGGGGCTGCGGGCTGCCCGGAACCTCCGCGACGGCCATCAGTCGACCAGGCTGCGGCCCGTCAACCGCAGGAACACGTCCTCGAGCGAGCTCCGCCGGACCAGTACCGTCTCCGGCACGAGGCCCCGTCCGTGGACCGCGACCGCGACGGCCTCGCCGTCATCGGAGTAGACGAGCACCCGGTCCGGCAGCAGCTCGATCCGGTCGCCGATCCCGTCCAGCCGGTCGCCGAGGGCGTCCTGGACCCCGACCGGGAACCGCATCTCCGTGACCTCGCGGGTGGACCACTCGGAGATGAGACTCCGTGGGGAGCCCTCGGCCACGATCCTCGCCTTGTCCATGACCACGAGGCGATCGCAGAGCTGCTCGGCCTCGTCCATGTAGTGGGTCGTGAGGACCAGCGTCACCCCGCGCTGCTTGAGGCGGTACAGGCGCTCCCAGAGGAGGTGGCGTGCCTGGGGATCGAGGCCCGTGGTCGGCTCGTCCAGGAGCAGGATCGACGGCTCGTTGATGAGGGCGCGGGCGATCGTGAGGCGCCGCTTCATGCCGCCGGACAGCGGCTCGACCTTGTCACCTGCCCGTTCCGCCAGCTGTGCGAACTCCAGCAGCTCCTCGGCACGCCGACGCGACTCGGCGCGCGAGAGCCCGAAGTAGCGGCCGTAGATCACGAGGTTGTCCCGGACGGAGATCTCCGTATCCAGCGTGTCCTGCTGCGGGACCACGCCGAGGCGGCCGCGGATCCGGGCGCCGTCCGTGGCCGGGTCCAGGTCCAGGATGCGCAGCGTGCCCTCCGTCACCGGCGAGACGCACGCCACCATGCGCATCGCGCTGGTCTTGCCGGCGCCGTTCGGGCCCAGGAAGCCGAAGCTCTCCCCCGGCGCAACGTCGAAGTCGATCGCGTCCACCGCGGTGAACGTGCCGAAGCGCTTGGTCAGGTTCCGGGCATGGATGAGCGGTTCAACGTCTGCGTCTGGCATGGGCCGCGCATGGTACCGCAGCGCCACGGTGCGACGTCCGCGGGACCATCGACCGCACCCTCGTGTGCGATCCTGGGGAACTGGCGCCGGAGGACGGGGCGGAACCGGTCCCTAGCGGGCGCCGACCATCGTCACCCGGTTGCGTCCGCCGTCCTTGGCCTCGTACAGCGCGCGGTCCGCGATTGCGACCAGGGCGTCCGGCGTCTCGGTGGCGTCCTGGTAGGTCGTGGCACCGACGCTGACCGTGACCGTGATGCGGCTCGTCCCGTCCTCGACCGTCGTCTCGGACACGGCGCGGCGGATCCGTTCCGCGGCCTGGGCGACGTCGTCGCGGCCCGCCCCCGGCAGCAGGACGAGAAACTCCTCGCCGCCGTAGCGGACCAGGACGTCGCCCTCGCGGATGACGTGCCTGCAGGCTCCCGCCACCGCGCGCAGGACCCGGTCGCCGACCAGGTGGCCATACGTGTCGTTGACGGCCTTGAAGTGGTCAATGTCGAGCATCAGGATGCCCAGCGGCCCCTCGGCGCGGACGGCACGCGAGAACTCCTCGCGCAGCCGGCCCAGACCGAACCGGCGGTTGTAGGCGTCCGTGAGCGGATCGATCGCAGCCAGCCGCTCGAGCCGGTCGTGGGCAAGGGCGTTGTTCACCGCGAGGCCGAGGTCGGTCCGGAGGTGGTCGAGCAGCTCGATGTCGTCGCGCTCGAAGGTGCCTGTGGTCGCGAGCACGATCACGCCGAGCGGCACGCTCTTGAACGAGACCGGGACGACGAGGATCTCCCGGGCGGCGACCCCCACCAGGACCGAGTCCACGACCAGGTCCTGCGCCCCAACGTGCAGCCGCTCGATCTGGCCCAGCCGGATGACGCGGCGCACGTGGTCGTTGGCGGACAGGCTCTCGGGTGCGCGGATGCCGAGGCTCGCGAGCGGGACGAGCTCGTCCTCCCGGACGACCAGCATCGCGCCGGCCTCGGATGCGGTGTGCCGCAGCAGGCCGTCCAGCGCCGCGGAGGCGAGGCCCTCGAGCTCGAACTCCCGGGACAGGACGCCGCTGAAGTCGTGCATCGCGGTCTCCACCGCGTGGCTCTTCGCAAGCGTGCGGATCAGGCTGTTGAAGGCCTGCGCCGTGGCGCCGGCCTCGTCGTCGGAGTCAACGGCAAGCGCACATCGCTCGGGGTCGCATCCGCTCCAGTCCTGGGTGTACACGGCGGATGCCAGCTGCGACTCGACGGTCGTCATCGCCGTGGCCAGGTGCCGGAACCGGCGTCCGACGACGAGTCGCGCCAGGGCGAAGTTCACGGCCCCGACCGCCAGCCCTGCCGCCAGGGTCGAGGCGAAGAAGACCGGCGTCAGCACCGACGCGGCGGGGAGGCCGAGGAGCAGGCAGAACGGCGGGAAGACGAGGCCGATCGCGAGCCCGAAACCGGTCATCCAGACCGCCAGGTCGGTGAACACGCGGCTGGTGATACGCGGCACGATGGTGACTCCATGGCTGTGGAGGGGCGCTCCATCTGCCACGCTGCGCGCTGGATGCCCCAGCCGCCATGGCGCGGAGGTCCGGTGCGGTCCGGTACGGTCGGCGGTACCGCGGGAGGTCGGACGGTCAGCGGCTGCGCCGGGTCAGGCTTCCGGTGCCGGCTCGTCGCCGTCGTCTGCCAGCAGGCGGTAGAGCTGCCGGCGGGCATCGACGAGGATCCGGGTCGTCTCCTCACGCGCCTGCGGAGTGCCCACGCGCTGGACCTGCATCGTGGCCTCCATGACCTGCCGGAACAGCTGACGGAGGTCGGGCTCACCGTCTGACGACGCGTCCTTCCAGTGCCTCGGGGCAGGGCTCGAGGCGGCCGCCGCGCGACCCGTTTCCGTGAGGGTGTAGGTCCGCCGGCCGTCGATCTCCTCGCTCGTGGCCAGTCCCTCGTCGGCGAGCTGCTGGAGGGCCGGGTAGATCGAGCCGGCGCTCGGCCGCCAGCGGCCGCCGCTCTGGGACTCGAGTGCCTGGATGATCTCGTATCCGTGCATCGGCTTGACCGTCAGCACGGCGAGGATCAGGGGACGGATCTCGCCGCGCCGGATCCCGCCGCGGCCCCAGCCTTCGCGACCGGCCGGACCCCGGAAGCCGAAGGGCATGGGCCCCCGGCCTTGTCCTTCCCGGGGATCCCGGTGGTGCGGGCGGCCCTGGGGGTGGGAAGTTGATCGGAACATCGTGTTCCTCCTGTAGATTGTTGCGCTACGTCGCGCGGCATCACGATATATCGCTACATAGCGCGTGTCAAGCCGGGCGACGATTTGCGTGATCACAGTGGGTCGGCGCGTCAGCGCCCGGGCGGGACGGTCCCCTCGTGCAGTGTCACGATGCCGCCGGTCAGCCCCCGCCACCGGACGTTCACGAGGCCCGCCTCGCCCATGATCTCCGCGATCCGCTCCGGGGACGGGTAGGCCTGCACGCTCTTGACCAGGTACCCGTACGCGCTCCCCTGCCCGGCGATCCGCCCGATGACCGGCACGATCCGGTCGAACCACCAGCGCATGAACCGGGCCAGGCGGCTCCGGGGCCGGGCGATCTCCAGGCACAGCACCCTTCCGCCCGGTCGCACCGAGCGCGCCATCTCGGCGAACCCCTGCCGGTAGTCCGGGAGGTTGCGCATGCCGAAGGCGATCGTCGCGGCATCGAAGGAGGCATCGTCGGTCGGCAGCGCCAGGGCGTCGCCTACGACGTAGGTCAGCCCCGGCCGGTCCGCGTACCGCCGCTTGGCGACCGCGGTCATGCCCGGCGAGAGGTCCACTCCCTGGACGCGGCCGCCGGGCTGGACGCGCCGGTGGAGGTCTGCGGCCACCTTGCCGGTACCGGACGCCACGTCCAGCGCGGATCCGCCGGGACGCAGGCCTGCACGTTTGACGAGGCGCCTGCGCCAGCGGGGCTCCTGGAACGCGGAGATGAGCAGGTTCATCAGGTCGTACCGCGGCGCGATCCGGTCGAACATGACCTGGACCTCGGGCTGGGCGGCGGCGTTGCCGGCCCCGGTGGAGGCACCGGACGGGGTGTGGTCGGGCGGCGGGGCTGGGGTCATGCGGGGCGCTCCGGGTCGGGGTCGGCTGGCGGTTCGATGGCGGCGCTGGGTTCCGCGTCGAGGGGCGGTTCGGTGACGAGGGGCGGTTCGGTGACGAGGCCGGCCGAGGCGAGCGCCGCGCGGATGGCGGCGGCCACGGCTGCCGGGTGCGTGATGGGAGCGGGATGACCGAGGCCGTCGAGCGTATCCCGGCGGGCGCCGGGGATGCGAGCCGCGAGGGCGTCCGCGATCGGCCCGTAGAACGGCTCGCTGGCGCCGCCCGCCAGGATGGTCACCGGCGCGACGATCCCGGGCAGGTCGTCCGGCCGGACGCCGGCCAGGCCGGCGTCGGCGGCGGCGCCGTCCCCCTCGTCGGCAAGGTAGGCGCGGCTCCGGGGCGGCAGGCGGTCCCAGGCCGCGCTGCCCGCGACCCCGCGCAGGAACGTCTCGGCGGCCGCGGCCGGCCCGCCGGCCCGGTGTGCGTCCGCCGTCGCCCGGGCCAGCATCCCGAATGCCACCCTCGTCCGTTCGTCGGCGAGGGGGCCGTACGGCGGCTCGTACGCCACGACCGCGGTGACCCGATCCGGGTACCGGGCCGCCAGCTCCACGCCCAGCACGCCTCCGAAGCTCACGCCGGCCACGGCCGCCCGGGCGATGCCCCGCGAATCGAGGTACGCGACGATGTCCGCCAGGTGAACCGCGAGATCCAGCGCGGCGACCGGCGCGCCCGGGACGAGTCGCCCGGTACCGCTCCCTCGCCGGTCCAGGGCGTGGACGGTGATGTCTCCTGGCCGCGCGAGCGCGATGGCCAGCCGGTCCAGCTGCCGGGCGTTCGACAGGGTCCCGTGGAGGAGCAGCAGTGGCAGTGCCCCTTCGCCGGTGGTCCGCCAGCCGATGCGCGCGCCACCGGGGCGGGCGAGCTCGCCGGCACGCTCGCCGGCCAGGAGCGTGCGGACGGCCTCGCGGCGGAGCTTGCCGCCGGACGTGCGCGGAAGGGCGTCCAGGCGCAGGAACGACACCGGGACCTTGAACCCGGCGAGGGACGCGCGGCAATGGGCGGCCAGGGCCTCGTTGCCCGGGTCCGAGGCCCCGGCTCGCAGGACGATCGCGGCGGCGGGCACGTGCCCCCACAGTGGATCCGGGCGGCCGACGACGGCGGCATCGGCGACCGCGGGGTGCTCGAGGAGGACGGCCTCCACCTCGGCCGGGGCGATGTTCTCGCCGCCGCGGACGAACCGGTCGAGGCGTCGATCGACGACCACCAGGCGGCCGTCGTCATCGAGACGTCCGAGGTCGCCGGTCCTGAAGGGCTCCCCGGCCGTCGCCGCGGGCGGCGGATCGCCGAGATAGCCGGAGAAGCGGGCCACCGTCTCCACGAGGATCTCCCCCACCCCGTCACGGTCCGGTTCGTCGATCGTCACGCGCACGCCGGGGAGCGGCCACCCCGCGGATCCGGGGTGATCCCGCGCCTCAGCCGTCGGGAGGGCCGTGGCGCCGGACGCGGTCTCGGACAGGCCGTAGGTCGGGACGACAGGCCAACCCGCCCGGAGCGCACGCGTCACGAGCGCGGGCGGGATTGGGCCGCCGCCGAGGAGGACGGCGCGCAGGGACGCCGGCGGTGCAGCGTCGTCCACCGCATCGAGCAGCCGCTCGAGCTGCGCCGGGACCAGCGAGAGGTGGCTCGTCGTTGGCCCGGCGGCGAGCGCAGCCAGGAGCCGGGCCGGATCCCCGCGGCCCGTGATTCGCACGGGGACACCGCGGGCGATCGCGCGCCACAGGATCCCCAGGCCCGCCACGTGCCCCAGCCCCAGCGCCAGCAGCCAGCCGGTCGCCGGTGGCAAGGCCCCGAGCCACGACTCCGCGCTCGCTGCCATCGCCCGGCGGGAGAGGACGATGCCCTTCGGTCGCCCGGTCGTGCCCGACGTCATCACGATGACGGCCGGGGCCTCTGCGTCGAGAGCCGCGTCCGCCGGCGGCAACGCAGGCGACACGATGCCGGCGCCGGCGACGAGATCGAGCGGGACCCCGCGATGGCCCGTGCTCGTGACCGCGCTGCCCAACCCCGGGTCGTGGAGGACCAGTGCCGGCGACAGCACGTCCAATGCGGCCGCGAGCTCGGGCGCCGCGAGCCGGGTCGGCAGAGGTGCCACCGCGGCACCCGTCCGGAGCACGCCGAGGAGTGCCGAGACGGCATCGGCGGACGGCTCCGCGATCAGCGCCACTGCGCCCGCCACGACGCCCGCCTCGCGGAGAGCGTCCGCCACTGCATCCGACCTGCGGTCGAGCTCGGCCCACGAGGTCGTCCCGGCCGCGTCCAGGATCGCGGGCGAACCTCCCGCCGCCGCGGCAAGGCCTCGCACCAGCCGTTCGGCCGACCACCCGATCATCATCCCGCCCCGGCCGTCTCGACCACGAAGCGGGCCATCGCACGCTCGTCGAGCGTGATTCCCAGGGCCCCGCCCACGGACGCGCCCGACACCCGCATCCGGCCGTCCTCGACGGGCAGTCCCTCGACGAGGAGGTCGTGCTCCAGGACGCCGGCCGTTGCCAGCCCGTGATCCGGCGATCGCTCGAGGCGCGAGCCCCGGACGTCCGGCAGCACCGCGGCGACGGCAAGCCCCGCGGCAAGCCCGACGCCCGTCTCGAACAGCGTGCTCACCACCACCGGCACGCTGCGGTCGGCCGCCAGCGACGCGATCTCGGCCGCGGCCACCGGGCCGCCGACGCGCGCGAGCTTCACGACGAGCACGTCCACCGCCCCCGCATCGAGGAGAGCCCGCGCTGTCCGCAGGGAGGTCACCGTCTCGTCCGCGGCGATCGGGACGCGGACCCGACGCCGCAGCTCTGCGAGCTCGGCCGCGTCGTCACCGGCCAGGGGCTGCTCGACGTATTCGAGCGCGAACCGGGCGATGGCGTCGAGGCGGTCCGTCGCCGTCTCGAGGTCCCACGCGCCGTTCACGTCCAGCCGGAGCCGGATGTCCGGCCCGACCGCGGACCGGACCGCGCGCACCCGGTCCACCAGCACCTCGGTCTCGCGTTCGGCGCCGCCCTTGAGCTTGAGCGTCGTGTAGCCCGCCTGGACGGCCTGGCGCGCTGCCTGGGCCGATGCCTCGGGACCGATCGACGCGATCGTGGCGTTCACGCCGACGCCGCGCCCGCCGGGCACGAGACGCTCCGGCAGCGCCCCCTCCAGGTCCAGCCGCGCCGCATCGATGGCCGCCCGGAGCGCCCGACCCGGGGACCCGTGCATCTCGAGATCCGGCACCGACGGGAGGGCCTCGCCCGGGGCGAGCATCGCGACCTCGTGCACCAGGTGGTCCAGCACGGTGGAGGCCGTCTCGCCGTCCGCGGGCTCCAGCACGGCCTCGCCCAGCCCCAGCCTGCCGTCCGCCTGCACGAGCCCGATGATCCAGGCCTCGCGCTCCAGCCACATGCCCTGCGCCGTGGCGAACGGGCGCCGGAACGGGACCCGGACCTTGGTCGCGCGGACGGAGACGATGTCACTCACCCGCCGAGCCCCCCGAAGGAGGCACCGGCCAGTGCCAGCCCCAGCGCGAACAGGAGCGAGAAGACCAGCGACAGCCGCGCGGTCCCCTTCAGCACGAGGTTGAGCTCGGGGGGCTCACGGAACGTGCGGACCACCCGCAGCAGCGGGCTCGCCATCGGCAGCGTGAGGAGCGGCAGCAGCACGAACGGCACCAGTGCCGAGGATCCCCCGCCCGCCCCCGAGCCGGCGGCCGTCCAGGCCACCACGAGCGCGACCGGGACGAGATAGGCGGCCGCAAGCAGCAGCACGTACTCCTTCTGGGTCGACCTCGCGCCCAGCATCACCGCCAGCGTCCGCTTGCCCGCCGCGGTGTCCGTGGGGATGTCGCGCAGGTTGTTGACCACGAGGATGGCAGTGGTGAGCGTGCCCACGGGGATCGCGGCCGCCACGAACACCGGCTCCGGCCGGCCCGCCTGCAGGTACGCGGTCCCGATCACCGCAACCAGGCCGAAGAAGATGAACACGAAGAGCTCGCCCAGGCCGCGATAGCCGTACGGCCACGGGCCGCCGGTGTACGCGAGCGCCGCGATCACCGCCAGGACGCCCAGGGCGATCAGCACCGGCCCGCCGATGAACGCGAGCCACAGCCCCACGACGCCGGCGAGGCCGATGGTGATCGCGATCGCGGCCTCGAGCTGTCGTTCGGTCACGAGGCCGGACGCCGCCACGCGCACGGGTCCCTTGCGGTCGGCGGTGTCGGCGCCGCGCCGGAAGTCCGACAGGTCGTTGGCGAAGTTGGCGACCACCTGGAGCAGCAACGCGACCGTCATGCAGCCGAGCGCGGTGTCGAGGCGGAAGGCGGCGCCGACGCCCAGCGCCGCGCCCAGGCCCACCGCGACGCCGGCCAGGGCAGCGGGCAGCGTCGCCGGACGCGCGGCGAGGATCCAGATGCGCAGGGTCGAGGGCCGCACGGAGGCGGGGGCGACGGCGGGACCCGGAGCCGTCCCAGGCCCAGTCGCGGGAGCGTCCGCCATCAGGGCCGCCGCGGGAACGTGCGGTAGTCGGCCGGGCGCTTCTCCAGGAACGCCGTCGAGCCCTCGTGCGCCTCGTCGGTCGTGTAGTAGAGGCCCGTGGCGTTGCCGGCGAACTCCTGCAGCCCGGCCAGCCCGTCCGTGGCCACGAGGAACGCGGACTTCAGGAACCGGATCGCCGTCGGGCTCATGTCCAGGATCTCGTTCGCCCACTGCACGCCCTCGGCCTCGAGGTCCGCCAGCGGCACGACCCTGTTGACCAGGTGCATCTCCAGGGCCTCTGCCGCCGAGTACTGGCGGCACAGGAACCAGATCTCCTTCGCCTTCTTGTCGCCGACCATCCTCGCCAGCAGGCCCACCCCGAACCCGGCGTCGAAGCTGCCGATCCTGGGGCCGACCTGGCCGAAGATCGCGTTGTCCGAGGCGATCGACATGTCGCACACGATGTGGAGCACGTGGCCGCCGCCGATGGCGTACCCGTTCACGAGCGCGATGACGGGAATCGGCAGCGAGCGGATCTGGCGCTGCAGGTCCAGCACGTTGAGGCGGGCGATCCCGTCCGTGTCGAGATAGCCGCCGCCGTGGCTCTTGTACCTCTGGTCGCCGCCCGAGCAGAAGGCCTTGTCGCCTTCGCCCGTGAGCAGGACGCAGCCGATGGACGCGTCGTCGCGGATTCGCGCGAATGCGTCGATCAGCTCCCGCACGGTCTGCGGGCGGAAGGCGTTGCGGACCTCGGGCCGGTTGATCGTCACCCTGGCGATGCCGGTGCCCGAGTGCTCGTAGCGGATGTCGCCGTACTCGACGACGGGCGTCCAGGCGACTGGCGTGGTCATGCGGCGGGGTCCTCCTGCAGGAAGTCGAGGGCGAGGCGGCGGAAGGCGGCCGGCTGCTCCTCGTGGGGCGTGTGGCCGGCGCTGTCGACGATCTCCAGCCGGGCGCCCGGGATGCCTCTGGCGACCCGCTCGGCACGGGGGCGGCCCCGGTCGTCCAGGGCGCCGGCGATCACGATGGTCGGCGCTCCGACGGCGGCGAGGCGGCCGAACAGGGGCTCCATCGAACCCTGGCCGGCGCCCCGGAGGCTGGCGGCGAGCCCCGCGGGGCGGTTGGCGAGGCGCATCGCGCGGAGGCGGGCGGCGCGCGCGGGCGGCAGGGCGGCATGCGTGGCGAAGACGGGCTGACGCTCCCACATGGCCACGAAGGCCGCGACGCCGTCACGCTCGATCCGCGCCGCGAGGTCCTCGTCCGCCCGGCGGCGGGCCGCACGCTCCCCGGCCGTGGCCAGGCCGGCCGACGGGCTCTCGAGGACGAGGCGCCGGACGACCTCCGGGTGCGCGACGGCGAGCCGGAGCGCGATCCGGGCACCCAGCGAGTAGCCGATGACGTCCGCCGGGACGGCATTCGCCCCGCGGATGATCGTCGCGAGGTCGTCGGCGGTCCGCTCGACGCTCATGCGCGCCGGGTCCGCGCTGCCGCTCCGGCCGTGGCCGGGAAGGTCCACGGTGATCACCCGGAACGCGCGGGCGAAGGCGGTGGCGTGCGCGCCCCAGGCGGTGCCGCGGCCGGTGAACCCGTGGATGAGCAGCATGGGCCGACCCCCACCGC
>Ga0302291_10000155_pt1 | contig 17726 bp, 14 predicted proteins | sample III_Fen_N1_4_FD_194548 | JGI IMG/M metagenome (GOLD analysis project Ga0302291, IMG submission 194548) | Peat permafrost microbial communities from Stordalen Mire near Abisko, Sweden - III_Fen_N1_4 | ecosystem: Environmental > Terrestrial > Soil > Wetlands > Permafrost | place: Sweden: Abisko... | reverse complement strand
CCTCCTCGGCCTGGGTGAACTGCCGGGTATCGACCAGCACCACGCCTATGCTCAGCGTGGTCAGCGGGTGAAAGCGCATCACGCCATGCCTGTCCTCGGCGGTGACGCCGCCAGCGTCGCGCGCCTCGTCGTCGTACAGCGCGCGCGCCGCCTCGTTGAAGCGCGCGATGATGCGCTCGCAGCGCGCCAGCCAGTCCTCGCTCTGGAACAGCAGCACGAAGTCATCGCCGCCGACATGGCCGACGAAGTCGCGCATCGGCGACGCCTCCTCGCACAGCACGCGCGCCAGCAGCAGGATCATCTCGTCGCCGCGCCAGTAGCCGTATTGGTCGTTGTAGGGCTTGAAGTGGTTGAGGTCGCAGTAGCTGGCGGCAAACACCCGCTCACCGGCCAGCAGGCGCTGGATATGCTGGGTCAGCGGGATGTTGCCCGGCAGCAGCGTCAGCGGGTTGGCGTGGCGCGCGGCCTCGATGCGCGCCTCGGTCACGCTGCGCACCAGCTGCTCGCCACTGCCCAGGCCGCGGTAGACGCCGTTCTCCACCACGATGAAGCCCTCGGACAGGTAGCGCTGGTCGTCCGAGGTCAGCACCGCGGTCAGCTCGTCCAGACCATGGTGTATTTCCACCAGCCGCGGCGACAGGTCGGCATAGCTGGTGCAGGACTTGCGGCCGTGCAGCTCCTTGAAGAAGGGCTTGGCATAGTTGTCGATGAAGCGCTGGCGCGCCACCAGGCCGATCGGCTGCTCGCCGCTGACGATGGCCACCGCACGCAGGTCCTCGTCGGCGGCAAAGCGCTCGAACAGGCTGTCGTTGCTGACGCTGGCCGCGACCGGCGCCACCACCTCCATCAGCGTGCGCACATTGGCCCGCTGCTGGGTGGCGCGGCGGCGTTCGGGGAACACCGCCACCTCGCTGCTCTGGATCACCGTGCGTGCTTCCGGCAGCACCTGTGCCACCGGCAGCGCCGCCGGCCGGCCCAGCAGCCAGCCCTGGCCGAGGTGGATGCCGAGGTCGCGCAGCACGCGCAGCTCGTCGGCGTCTTCTATGCCTTCGGCCACCATCACCGAGCCCAGCGTCTGCGAGATCTGCAGCAGCGCGCGCATGGTCTGCAGTTTTTCGGGGTGGCGGTGCAGCTCGTGGGCGAAGTATTTGTCGATCTTGACGATCTCGGGCTTGAGCTCGGACCACAGCCGCAGGCTGGAGCGGCCATCGCCAAAATCGTCCAGCGCCAACCTTGCGCCATGGCGGCGCAAACGCGCCACGGCGGCACCCAAGGCGTCGAAATCACGCACATGCTCATGTTCGGTGAGCTCGACCACCAGACCGGCCGGCGCCAGGCTGCCGCGCCCGGTCAGGCTGAAGATCTCATCGATGTCGCGCTGCGCCAGCGCGGTGGTCAGCGCGCGCGCGCTGATGTTGATGAACAAGCGGCCCGCCGATTGCGTATGGGCCCAGCTGGCCAGCGCCAAGCGCACGCAGTGCAGCTCGAGTTCGATTTCTATGCCCTGCGCACGCGCGGCGGCGAACAGCTGGTCCGGGCCGGCAAAACCGCTGTGCGCCGGCGGGCGCACCAGGGCTTCGTGACCATAGACCATGCCGTCGCCGAGCTGGGCAATCGGCTGGAAGGCCATGACCAACTGGCCACCGTCGATCAGGTTCAGAACCGAGGGCGTGCGCGCGGCGGCGGCAGGACGGGAAGAGGCTGGCGGGGCGATGACGCTGATCCTGAACGTTGGCGCCTGCATTGTTTTTATGGCGCTGTCTACCTGCGATTTGATGTTAACGCTGAGCCATGTCAGTGCTGTGTCGACTTGGCCGCCGCGGCTGCGCCGGCGCGCGGCGCAGCCAGCGCGCCAGGCCCGTCCAGACCCGCCTGGCAACGGTGGCCCATGCCATCATCGCGGCCATGGCCGTCCAAGCTGCCGCGTCGCCACCGCCCGCCACGCACTTCATCACCCGCCTGCGGGTGCTGCTGACGGTGCTGGTGGTGACGCACCATGCGGCCATCGTCTACGGCGGCAGCGGCAGCTGGTTCTGGCGCGAACTGCCCAGCAGCGGCCAGCCGGCCAGCATCGCACTGTCGCTGCTGTGCGCGGTCGACCAGGCGTTCTTCATGGGATTCTTCTTCCTGCTCGCCGGCTACTTCACGCCGGCCGCGCTGGCGCGTCACGGCGCGCTGCGCTATCTGGCAGGCCGCGCGCTGCGGCTGGGCTTGCCGCTGCTGCTGTTCGGTGCGCTGCTCGGGCCGATGACGGTGGCGCTGGCCGCCACCGCGCGCGGCCTGCCGTTTGCCGCCACCTGGCTGGCCTTGCTGGCGCAGCGCAGCTGGGAGCCCGGGCCGCTGTGGTTTGCCCAGGCGCTGCTGGCGATGGCGCTGGGCGCAACTGCCTGGCAGGCGCTGCGCAACGCCTGCGGCGCGCCGGCCTGGCCGGCGACCGACGCGCCGCTGCCGGCCGCGCGCGCCTGGTGGTGGTCGGCCGGCGCTGTCGGGCTGGCGGCGCTGGCGCTGCGCCAGCGCTGGCCGGTGGGCAGCGAATGGCTGCACATGCAGCTGGGCTACTTCGCGTCGTATGTGTTCCTGTTTGCGCTGGGCTGCGCGGCGGCGCCGGGGCACTGGCTGCAGCGGCTGGACGCGGCCCAGGCGCGACGCTGGCGGCGCATCGCACTGCGCAGTTTTGCGCTGCTGCCGTTGACCGGGCTGGCCTTCGGCGCGCTGCGTGGCGCCAAGGTCGACTACAGCGGCGGCCTGGGCCTGCCGGCCATCGTCTACGCCTTCTGGGAACCGCTGCTGGCCTGGGGCATCATCGCCGCGCTGCTGGTGGGCTTTCGCCAGCGCTGGAACAGGCCCAGCGCGCTGTGGCAGTCCTTGGGCGGCCAGGCTTATGCGGCTTTTGTGCTGCACGCGCCGGTGCTGGTGGCCGTCAGCCTGCTGCTGGGGCCCTGGGCCGGCCCGGCGCTGCTGAAGTGGCTGGCCGCTGCGGCGCTGGCCAGCGCGCTGTCGTTCGCGCTGTCGTTCGCGTTTTCATTTGCGCTCGGCGCAGCGCTGCGCGGGGTCAGGCGGGTGCTGTAGCGCCGCCGCACGGCTCGACTACTTCTTGTCCTTGTCGGGCAACTGGTTGCCGATGATGCCGCCCACCGCCGCGCCGCCGACGGTGCCGGCGGTGCCGCCACCGCTGAGGATGGCGCCAGCCACACCGCCCACCGCGGCGCCGACGGCGGTGTTCTGGTCTTGCTTGGACATGTTGCCGCAGCCGCTGGTCGCGGCCAGGGTCAGCATGGCCAACAGCGCGGTGGTGGCGAGCGCGCAGCGGCGCGGGCCGGTCATGGATGCAACAGCGGACATACAAGCTCCTTGGGCAATAGCGCCGGTGCCGGGATCGGCACCGAAGGCTGCTGCACGGCCCGCGGGCGGCCGCACAGCAGTGACACAAGCCATTTGTACGGCGCTGCGCAACAGCCGTCTGTGCGCTGGCGAACCGGCAGCCACCGTCATGCGCTGCCGGCCGTGCCGCGTCAGGCCAGCTTGAACACCGCCACCGCGCTCACCAGCTGCTCGGCCTGCTGTTGCAGGCTGGCGGCGGCTGCCGCGCTCTGCTCGACCAAGGCTGAGTTCTGCTGCGTCGCCTGGTCCATCTGATTGACCGCCTCGCCGACCTGGCTGACGCCGGTGCTCTGCTCGGCGCTGGCGGTGCTGATGCCGGCGACGATGTCGCTGACACGCTGGATCGCCAACACGATTTCGCCCATCGTGCGCCCGGCCTGGTCGACCAATGCCGTGCCCTGCGCGACCTGGTCGACGCTGCCGGTGATCAAGTTCTTGATCTCCTTGGCCGCTGCGGCGCTGCGTTGCGCCAGGCTGCGCACCTCGGCTGCCACCACCGCGAATCCCCGCCCCTGCTCGCCAGCGCGCGCGGCTTCGACGGCCGCGTTCAGTGCCAAGATGTTGGTCTGGAAAGCGATGCCGTCGATCACGCTGATGATGTCGGCGATCTTGCGGCTGCTGTCGTTGATGCCCTTCATCGTGTGCACGACCTGGCTGACCACCTCGCCGCCACGCGCGGCCACGCTGCTGGCCCCGGCGGCCAGCGCATTGGCCTGGCGCGCGTTCTCGGCATTCAAGCGCACGGTCGAGCCCAGCTCGTCCATCGTCGCCGCGGTCTGCTGCAGCGCGCTGGCCTGCTGTTCGGTGCGCCCGCTCAGGTCCTGATTGCCGTGGGCAATCTCGCTGCTGGCGCTGGCCACCGCTTCGGAATTGACGCGCACACCGGTGACCACCTGACGCAGATTGGCCTGCATGTCCTGCAAGGCCGCCAGCAGTGCGCTGGCTTCGTCGCGGCCGCTGGCGTCTATCGGCTCGGTCAGGTCACCCTTGGCGATGCGTGCGGCGCTGCGCGCGGCCTGCTGCAATGGGCCGGTGATCGAGCGCGCCAGCAGCCAGGCCAGCAGGCTGGCCAACACCAGCGCGCTGACGCCGCCCACGCCCAGGATCAGCTGACCGCTGCGTGCGCTGTCCTCGGCCCGACGCAGCGTGGCGGCCAGCTCTGCCTGCTGGTGGGCCACCAACGCGTCGATCGCACCGAGGAAGGCCAGCGACAGCGGCCGCAACTCGCTGTTCAGCGCGCCACCGACATCGGCCCCCGCCTGCTGGCGTTTGAGCAACTCGACACGCGCCTTGCGGTAGGTTTCGCGGGTGCTGTCGATCGCGGCCACCAGCGCTGCCGCCGGGCTGCCCTTGGCCAGTTCGCGCAGGCGCTTCTGGTCGGCACCAAAGGCCTCTGAACTCTTGTCCATCTCATCCTGCCAGACGGCCAGCTTGCCCAGGTCCGCGTCGCGAACCGCGCCCTGGGTGCGCGCCCAGTTGAGGTCAACCAACGCACGCCAGCGCAGCGCCAGGGTCAACTTTTCGCTCTCCACCGTGCCCAGTTGGTGCGCGCTGTCGTTGATGTGCTGCAGCTGCCACAGACCGACACCGACGGACACGGCGAGGATCAGCAAGATGGCGCCGAACGCCAGCGCCAGACGCGGCGCGATGCCGATGTTGCGAAGCGTAAACATTTTGTCTCCATTACTGCTGCCGGGCGCTGGCCGGTGGGGCCGCATTTCCGCTACCGGTGATTTCGGCCGCCAGCAGCCCGACCTGAGCCGCGGCGCACCGCGACAATGCATGCCATGCACTACACCGCCGACAACTGCATGGCCGAGCTGCTGCAGGCGCTGCCCGAGTTCCAGCAGCAGTGGGACGACCACCTGGCCGCGCATCCGGGCGAAGCGCCCGACCTGGTGGCCGACCTGGCCGAACTGGCGGCCCACGCCCATGTGCTGCTGGCGCGCGGCCAGCACGCGGCGCTGCAGCAGGTTCTGGCGCTGGCCGAGCAACTGCTGCGCGACGGTGATGCGCAGGTGCAGCACGCGGTGTGCAGCGGCTTTCTCGAGTCGTTGGCCGACCCGCTGACGCCCGGCGAGCCCGGGCTGGCGCGGCTGCTGGCTGCGCTGGGCCCGGCCAGCCGCGCCTATCTGCGCCATTGGCAGGGTTTCAGCGCAAGGGTGTTGCCGGGGCTGTGAGCCGGCCAGATCGCTCAGGCGCCGGTGCCGGCTTCCTGGCGCCGCAAACCAGGCCCGCCGTGCACAAGCACCGGCTTTGCCAGGCCATGGATTGCCAGTGCGCGCGCCGCGCTGCTAGGCTGCGGCCCCATGAGCTTCGACTTGCTGCAACGCTGGCTGCGCCGTTCACCACCGCGCACTGAGCCAGTGCGGCCAGCGCCCGCGCGGCTCCCCAGCGCGACCTCCGAAGCGCCGGCCTTGGCCGGCGTCGGACTGGGTGCACGCCGGCCGCTGCTGGCCCCCGGTGGCCAGCTGGCCGGCTTCGAGTTCCACGCGCTGCCGCCACGCGGCCAGCGCGCGCGCAGCGCAGCGGACGAGGCCGCGCTGACCCGCGCCGCCGCCGGCAACCTGCTGGGTGCGATGCGCTTGTGCACCGCCAGCGGGTTGCAGGCGGTGGCCGAAATGCCGCTGCACTGGTTGCAGGCAGCGCTGGACAAGGCCGACGGCGACGCCGCCTTCACCCCCGGCATGGTGCTGCTGCTGCCGCCAACACCGCTGGCCGCGCCGGCCGACCCGCTGGCCGACGCCACCCAGATGGCCACGCTGGCCGGCCAGAGCGACCTCGCCGCCCGGCTGCGCGCCCAGGGTGTGCGCCTGGGCTGGACCGCCGGCGGCGGCGCCGCGCCGCTGCCCGGTCCACCCGATGTGCTGAGGCTGCGGCCGGCGGCGGCGCCGGATGGCGCGACCTTGCCGATCAGCACCCAGGCCTGGCATCGCGCGCTCAGCGACAGCGCCGCGGCCTGGCCCGGTGTGCCATTGCTGCTGCTGGACCTGGACGACATCAACCAGCTCGAGGCGCTGCTCGCTGCACCGGTGCTGCTGGCCGGCTGTGCGGTGGCCGCTGCGCCGGCCGACGGCCAGTCGGCGGTGACGGCGCTGCCGCCACAGACGCAGCGCCTGCTCGGCTTGTTGAACCGGCTGGTGCGCGGCGACGACAACACGCTGCTGGTGGCCGACATCAAGGCCGATGCCGCGCTCAGCCTGCGCCTGCTGCGGCTGATGAACAGCGCCGGTGCCTCGCCCGGCCGTGTGCTGGGCTCGATCGACGAGGTGGTGCAGCTGCTGGGCCGCGACGCGCTCTACCGCTGGGTCGCGCAGCTGCTGGTGCAGCAGGCGCCGGCGCGTCCGGCCGGCGCGGCGCTGCAGGCGCTGGCGCTGGCCCGCGCGCGTTTGCTGGAATTGCTGGGCCGCCAGCAGGGTGACGTCAACCCCGGTGGGCTTTACCTGCTGGGCCTGACGTCGATGCTGCCGCTGCTGCTGCGCTGCCGGCTGGAGGCGGCACTGGCATCGCTGCAGCTGCCGCCGCTGGCGCTGCAGGCGCTGCGCGACCAGGGCGGTGCCTGGCAGCCCTATCTGCTGCTGGCGATGGCGCTGGAGCGCAATGACCTGGTCACCGCTGAACGCCTGGCGCAGCCGCTGGGCGGCCTGCCGGCCGTGCTGGCGCTGTCGACCAGGGCCTGGCTGCCGGGCTGAACCGGCCGGCGCCAGACAGAGTCCGTCGCAGCCCCGCCAGGCGCTTGGCCAGCGCCAAACGCCTGGGTTTTTTCACCGCCACCACCGGGCGCATTGCAGTCACTGGGCAGCTGGCACGGCCTTGGCCGGCCGGCGTCGCGGCGTGCCGCCCGGCAACTCGACGACTTCCAACGCCATCGCCGGCGCGGCAATCAAGAGCGCCTGCACGAGCGCACGAACGCTGTTCAGCTCCGCGCCCTGCGGCGTCATGCAGATGAGCAGTCTCCTGTGCGCCCACGCATCTGACAACGGGACCATGCGCGAGCTGGCGTCGCGGTAGCGGGATGCTGCGCTCTGCGGCATCACCGCGGCGCCGGCACCTGCCGCCACCAGCTGCGCGACGGCGTCGAAGCCGCCCAGACGCACCCGATGACGCGGGACGCGACCGCTGCGACTGGCCTGGGCCGCCAAGAAGCGGCTGAGCCCGCTGTCACGCGGCAGCCCGACGAGCGGATGCTCCAGCAACTCGCCGTAGGCCAAGGCCCGCCTACGCCCCCAAGCCCAGCTGCCAGGCAGCAGGGCCACCAGACGGTCGTCGACCCAGGGACGCACGAGCAATCCGGATGTGTCGACATGGTCCGCCACGATGCCAAGGTCGGCCGTGCCGCGGCGCAAGGCGTCGATCACTGCTTCACTGGGCAGCTCCTGAACATCGACGTCGAGGTCGGGCGTCGTTGCGAGAAAGCCTCCAATCTTGCGCGGCAAGGCCTCGGACATCGCCGCGGTGTTGCACAGCAGCCTCAAGGTGCCGCGCAGCCCATGTCCGAAGCTCGCCATCTCGACATGCAACGATTCGAGTTCAGCCAGCACCCGGTGCGCATGCCGCGCCAAGGCTCGCCCAGCATTGGTGGGCGTTGCGCCTGCCTTCGAGCGCTCCAGCAAGCGCGTGCCGGTGGCGTCCTCCAGGGCCTTCAGGCGCGCGCTGGCCGCGGCCAGCGACAGGCTGACGGCCGCGGCAGCTGCCGTGATGGTCCGGTGCTCGATCACAGCGGCGAACAGGTGAAGATCGAAGGGGTCGATGCGATAGTCGACGGTGCGGCGTGCCTGGGCCATGGCATTTATCCTTCGGAATCGCAGAAGGATAGGTGAAGGCCATTGCCATGGACAGCATCGGCGACGGCCGACACCATCCTTCGATGGATATTTGGCAACTGCTGATGGTGACGGGGGTGTTCATGCTCGCTGGGGGCGTCAAAGGCGTCACCGGCATGGGACTGCCGACCGTGGCCATGAGCCTGCTCGGGCTGTGGATGTCGCCGGTGCAAGCGGCGTCGATGCTCGTCGTCCCATCGCTGGCCACGAATGTGGCGCAGTGTCGGGGTCCTCATCTGCGACAGCTCGCTGCGCGGTTGTGGCCCGGCTGGGTGGCGATCGCCATCGTCACCGTCGCCGCGCCCGGATTCGGAGCCACAGGCTCGACGCCATCGGCGACGCACTGGCTGGGTGCGATCCTGATCGCCTACGGCGCGTGGGGGCTGTGGCGGCCCGTGCTGCCGGACTTCTCGACGCGCAGCAGCTGGTTGAGCATGGTGGCGGGGGCGGCCACAGGCGTGGTCACGGCGTTCACGGCCGTCTTTGTTCTGCCCTGGGTTGCGTACCTGCAGTCCCTGCGGCTGGGCAAGGACGAGATGGTGCAGGCGCTGGGTCTTTCTTTCACGGTCGCCACACTGGCACTGGCGGTGCGGGTGCAGGCATCGGCAGCGCAGTGGGGGTGGTCGCGGTACGGGGCCTTGACGGTCTGCCTGGCGCTGGCCGGCGCCTTCGCCGGACTGAAGCTGGGAGAGCGCTTGCGCGTGCGACTCGCAGGGCCCGCATTCCAGAGGGTGCTGTTCCTGGTCTTCATCACGCTCGGCGTGGCCAACCTCGTGCGCGCCGGTTGATGCGCCATGGGCTGCTCCACGCACCTGCTGGCGCTCGCTGTCCTGCTGGAGAGGGCCTACGGACTGGCCTTGCTGGTGCAGCACGCGCCACCCTCCGACGCTGAAGTCGGTCAACTCGCCGCGCTCGAACTCGTCGCTGTGCTTGACGACGCGCGCGTCGCCCTTCTCACCGCAAGTCGCAAGCTGCCCGTGTCCGGCAAGTGACGTTTCAGCACTCCAGGCTCGCTGGACCTTCTATTGCACCGGCGAGGCCCAGCTCTCACTGCTGCCCGTCACCCGCCTCGGCCAGCGCCTGGCGCCGCAGCCAGCGCCGCATCGCCAGCGAGGCCTTGTCGGCCTGGAACGAGACCTCGGGCTGCGGCTGCGGGTAGCGCGCCAGCAAGGCCTCGATCGCCTCCAGGCCGTCTATGTCTTCCTGGAAGGCCTGGCGCAGCTGTTGGTGCATGAAGTCGGTGATCGCGGCGTCGTCGCGCGCGAAGTTGCGCGCGTGCTGGATGAAGTAATGCGTGCTGGTCGCCGACTCGGGCGTGACGATGTGTGCGGTGCGGATGGCGCGGCTGGGCTGCTGCGCCTCGGGCGCACTGCAGGCATAGAACTTCACCGCCACCACATGCAGTGCCGGCGAGTGGAAGGTCGATTCGGCGATGCGCGCCGCGTCGACGTCGACCAGCCCGGTGGGCAGCGCCCACAGCGGCGGCAGCCGCGTCGGCAGCACGCTGCGCAGCAGGCTGAAGCGGCCCGCGGCCTCGTCGATGCGGGTCTCGAACGGCGCGCTGGCATAGTCGGGGGTGCCGAAACTGCGCGCGTGCAGAAAGCTCAGGTGGGTCAGGTCGAGCAGGTTTTCGTGCAGCCGCACATAGCTGGCCTTCAGGTGCAGCACATCGGTCGACGACACCCAGGCCTGGCCATCGTCCATCCAGGGCTGCTGCGGCACCGGTGTGGTGTCGGCCAGCGCCGGGTCGCCCAGCCAGATCCACAGCAGCTGGCCCAGTTCGCGCATCGGCAAGGCGCGCACCAGCGCGCCGGGCGGCACCTGCGCCTGCGACGGCACGCGGGTGCAGCGGCCCTGCGGGTTGTAGCAGGCGCCGTGGTAGGCGCAGACCAGGCCGTCGCCGTCCAGCGTGCCCAGCGACAGCGGCATCGAGCGGTGCGCGCAGCGGTCCTCCAGCGCCACCGCCACACCGTCGAGCCGGCGGTACAGCACCACCGGCAGGTCCAGCAGCCGGCGCGCCAACGGCGTGCGGCCGACCTCGCGCGACAGCGCGGCCACATACCAGGCGTTGCGCACGAACGGCGTGAGTTCGTCGGCCAGTTGGGCCTGCAGCTGCAACGCGGCGCTGCGGATGCGGTCGGGCAGGGCGCTCATCGGCGGGCCTCCGGGTTCTGCGGTGCCACGATGCTAGACGCGCTCATTCACATCTTAGTGATGGCTTTCCCTGGCTTGCACCGGCTGCCGACCTGGGGACGCTGCGACGCGGCAGAATGCAGCGCACCCCATGTCCACGGCGCCCCCCGTCACCCTTGCCCGCCACAGCGCGCCGTCGCACCAGCAGCTGGCGCTGGTGGCCGGGCTGCTGGTGGTGGCGGTGTGGGGCGTGAACTTCGCGGTGCAAAAGACCTTGTTCGCGGTGCTGAGCCCGGCCGCGTTCCTGTTCGCCCGCTATCTGCTGATGCCGCTGTGCGCGGCGCTGTTGCTGCTGCAGGCCAATGGCGGGCGCTGGCTGCGGCTGCCGCGCGCAGACGCGATCAAGCTCGCCGGCCTGGGCGTGATGGCGCACACGCTGCACGTCAGCATGGTCACCTTCGGCATCCACTGGTCGACCGCGTTCTCCAGCGCGTTGATCATGTCCTGCGGGCCGGTGTGCACGCTGCTGATCCTGCACGCGGCCGGGCTGGAGCGGCTGGGCCGCGGCCAGGTCATCGGCGTTGCGCTGGCCGCCGCCGGCGTGCTGGTATTCCTGTCGGACAAGCTGGCCGGCCACCAGTGGGCGGCCACCGGCGGTGACCTGATGATGCTGTGCGCGGCGCTGATGTTCTCGCTCTACACCGTGTGGACCAAGCCGCTGATCCAGCGCCACGGCGGTGTCGCGGTGATGGCTTATGCGACGCTGGCGGGCAGCCCGCTGATCGTGCTGGGCGGCCTGCCCAGCGCGCTGCACGCGCCCTGGGCGGCGCTGACGGGCTGGCACTGGGCGCTGCTGTTCTGGGCCTCGTTCGTCTCCGCCTTCCTGGGCTGGCTGGCCTGGGGCTGGGTCAATGCGCAGCGCGGCGTGGCGCGCACCGCGCCGCTGCAATACCTGATGCCGCTGGTGGCCGGCGTGGTGGCCTGGTGGGCCACCGGCGAGCGTTTCACCAGCATCAAGCTCGCCGGCGCCGCGCTGACGCTGGCCGGCGTCGCCTGGGCGCAATACGCCAGCCAGCGCCAGGCCGCGGCCATCATCGCCAGCAGCCTGCGCCCGGCCGCAGCACCGACATCACTGGACATCACCACAACAACGCCGGTGAAGGAGACAACATGAACAACGACAACAACGACACCGGCAGCAGCGACGACGACGGCCAGCCCTTGCGCCTGCGCTGCCTGTGCCTGGTGATCCATGCCCCCGACGACCTGCGCGTGCAGGCGCTGGCGCTGGCCGCGCCCGGCCCCGGCCAGGTGCTGGTGCAGCTGGCCTATGGCGGCATCTGCGGCTCGGACCTGCACTACTTCCACCAGGGCGGCTTCGGTGCGGTGCGCATCAAGCGGCCGATGACGCTGGGCCACGAGGTCGCCGGCACGGTGGTCGCCATCGGCGCTGCGCCGGCCGACGCAGCGGCACAGCCCGGCGCAGCGGCGCCACGCATCCAGGTCGGCGACCGCGTCGCGGTCAACCCCAGCCGGCCCTGCGGCGCCTGCAAGTTCTGTCTCGAAGGCCTGCCCAACCAGTGCCTGGAGATGCGCTTTTACGGCAGCGCGATGCGCGACCCGCATGTCGAGGGCGCGTTCCGCCACCTGCTGGTGTGCGACGCCGTGCAGTGCGAACCGGTGGCCGCCGGCGTGCCGCTGGACCTGGCGGCGCTGGCCGAGCCGTTTTCGGTCGCGCTGCACGGCGTGTCGCGCGCCGGGCCGCTGCTGGGCAAACGGGTGCTGGTCTCGGGCTGCGGCCCGATCGGCTGCCTGGCGGTGGCCGCGGCCCGGGTGCATGGCGCGGCCGAGATCGTCGCGGTCGACGTCACCGACGCCACGCTGGCGGTGGCGCGCGCGATGGGCGCCGACCTGACGATCAACGTCGCCCAGGATGCGGCTTGGGTGCAGCGCTACAGCGCCGACAAGGGCACGTTCGACGTGATGCTGGAATGCTCGGGCAACGGCCAGGCCTTGCGCGCCGGGCTGGAGGTGATGCGACCGCGCGGCGTGGTGGTGCAGCTCGGCCTGGGCGGCGACGTCAGCCTGCCGCAGAACCTGGTGGTGGCCAAGGAGCTGAGCATCTGCGGCTCGTTCCGCTTCCACGCCGAGTTTGCGCTGGCGGTGCAGCTGATCAACGCTGGCCGCGTCGACCTGCGGCCGCTGGTCACGCGCAGCTTCCCACTGGCCCAGGCCCGCGAGGCCTTCGAGCTGGCCAGCGATCGCAGCCGCGCGATGAAGGTGCTGCTGGACTTCACAGACGCAGCGCCGCCGGCCTGAGCTTTGCCGGAGCCGACGGCACCGGCCTAGGCCGCGCCGCTCACAGCGCCGGCCTAGGCGCCCAGGCCGCGCAGCCTGCGGTACAGCGTATTGCGGCTGATGCCCAGCCGGCGTGCGGTTTCGCTGAGGTTGCCGCCGCAGGTGTCGAGCACGCGGCGCACGGTGTGGTCCTGCTGCAGCCGCAGATTGGCCTGTGCGTCGGCCGGCTCGGCGTCGCTGCGCGCGCAGGCCGGTGCGGCCTCCATCTGCCGCAGGTCCTCTGCCAGATCGTCGGGCAGGTGCGACCAGTTGATCTCGCTCTCGTCGTCGCCCAGCAGCGCGCAGGCGGTGCGCACCGCGTTGGCCAGCTGGCGCAGGTTGCCCGGCCAGCGGTGGCGGGCAAACGCCGCTTGCAGATCGGGCGCCAGCTGCGCCTGGCGCTCGGGCAGCGCGTCGGCCAGCATCTGCCGCAGCAAGGGCGCCAGGTCGCTGCGCTCGCGCAGCGCCGGCAGCTGCAGCGTCAGGCCGTTGAGCCGGTAGTACAGGTCTTCACGAAAGCTGCCGGCGGCGATCGCTTCGCGCAGCTTGCGGTGGGTGGCGCAGACCAGCGCGCAGTCCACCGCCACCGGCTTGCCGCCGCCCAGCGGCACCACCGCGCGGTCCTGCAACACGCGCAGCAGCCTGGCCTGCATCGCCAGCGGCATGTCGCCGATCTCGTCGAGGAACAGCGTGCCGCCTTGCGCCTCGCGCACGCGGCCGGGCGCACCGTCGCGCCGCGCGCCGGTGAAAGCGCCGCCCTGGTAGCCGAACAGCTCGGCCTCGATCAGCGTCTCGGGCAGCGCGGCGCAGTTGACGGCGACGAAGGGGCCGGCACGGCGCGGGCCACTGGCGTGCAGCGCACGCGCAAACACCTCTTTGCCGCTGCCCGATTCGCCCTGGATCAGCAGCGCGATCGGCTTGTCCAGCACCCGCCGCGCACGCTGGATCAGGCCGCGCAGCGCCGCGTCGCCGCTGTCCAGCGCGGCCAGCGCGTCCTGGCCGCGCGGCAGCAGCGCCGCGGCGCCGGCATCGCTGTTGGCCGCAGGGCTGGCAGCGCCTGCGGCCAGCCCTGCGCTCGGACCGGCGGCAGCACCACGGGCGGCCGCGCTGTGCAGGCCGGGCGCCGCCGCAGCTGCGCCGGCAAGGCCGGGCGCCAGCAGAGGCTGCAGCGCGCGCCGCCCGCCATCAAGCCGACACCACAACCGCTGGCCGCCGGGCCGCTGCAGCGCCTGAGGCGTGCTGCCCCCTTGGCGCGCCCAGGCCAGCAGCTGGTCCACCGTCACGCCCAGCAGCGCCAGCACGTTGCACTGGCCGACGGCCGCACGCTCGATCCGCAGCGCCGCCAGGGCCTGGCTGTTGGCGCCGATCAGCTGGCCGTCGTCGGCCACCGCCAGCAGGCCTTCGCCCAGCGTGCCTATGCCCTCGGCCTGCGCATGAAAGCGCAGCCGCAGGCCGGCCGCGTGCCAGGTCTCGAACAAGCGGTGTTCGACCATGCAGGCCGCGGCGCAGGCCAGGGCCAGCGTGTGCGCCAGCGAGCTGGGGTGGTAGGCGCGGTGGTCGCCCGAGATGTCGATCGCGCCCAGCAGCCGGCCCGCCGGGTCGAAGATGGGCGCGGCGCTGCAGCTGAGGAAGCCGTTGCGCGCCAGGTAATGCTCGGCGCCGTGCACGACCACCGGCGCGCACTCGGCCAGCGCAGTGCCTATCGCGTTTGTGCCGCGCACCGCCTCGCTCCATTGCGCGCCGGGGCGCAGCGCGACGCGGTGCGCGCGGTCGGCGAAATGGTCGTCGCCCAGCGACTGCAGCAGCAGGCCTTGCGCGTCGGCCAGCATGATCAGGCTGTCGGTGGCCTGCACATGCGGCAGCATGTAGTCCATCACCGGCCGCGCATGCGAGATCAGCTCGTATTGCCGCGCCATCGCGCGCGCCAGCTGCGCGGCCGATGCATGCGGTGCGCCGGCGGTGCGGCCGTGCGTAGGCAGGCCGGTCTGGTGGCTACGCTGCCAGCTGCGCGCCAGCGTGGCGCCCAGCAGCGCGGCCGGTGCCTGGCCGCTGTCGGCAAGTTGGCGGCGCGCTTCGCGCAACGCGGCGGCCGGGCGGGGTGTTGGGCGGGTGGCCAAGGTGTTCATGCGGTGCCCTCAGGAGTCAGTCTTGCAACGCCACATCCCCGCTATGCAAGCCTGTTCATCAGGACTTACCCGAGGGCGATTGGCGCAATGTGGGTGTTTCAACCGGATTGGCACATGGCACTGTGCTGCTTCGGCACAGCACAGCGGTGGCCCACCCGGATTGAACAGTTCAGCGCAGGTTCTGGGCCAGCTGTCGGCCGTGAGCCGCCGGCTTTGTGTTCGAAGCGGGCCGCTTGCCGCTTGGCACGTGCGCTGCATCCGGCTGGCTGGGCTGGCCGGCAACGCGGTGCTTTCACCACCGCAGGCGGCCAAGCGACGTTTCACCCACAGACCCCAGGAGACAACATGACTGTTTACGCCGCCCCCGGTGCCGCTGGCGCCAAGCACAGCTTCAAGGCCAGATACGACAACTTCATCGGTGGCAAGTTCGTCGCGCCGGTCGACGGCCAGTACTTCGACGTCATTACCCCGATCACCGGCAAGGTGTTCACGCAAGCCGCGCGCAGCAGCGCCGCCGACATCGAGCTGGCGCTGGACGCCGCGCACGCCGCCAAGGCCGGCTGGGCCGCCACCGCGCCGGCCGCTCGCGCCAACGTGCTGCTGAAGATCGCCGACCGCATCGACGCCAACCTGGAGCTGCTGGCCTATGCCGAGACGGTGGACAACGGCAAGGCGATCCGCGAGACGCTGAACGCCGACATCCCGCTCAGCGCCGACCACTTCCGCTATTTCGCCGGCTGCCTGCGCGCGCAGGAAGGCTCGCTGACCGAGGTCGACGGCAACACCATCGCCTACCATTTCCACGAGCCGCTGGGCGTGGTCGGCCAGATCATCCCGTGGAACTTCCCGATCCTGATGGCGGCCTGGAAGCTGGCACCGGCACTCGGCGCGGGCAACTGCGTGGTGCTCAAGCCGGCGGAATCGACGCCGGTCAGCATCCTGGTGCTGATGGAGCTGATCGCCGACCTGCTGCCGCCTGGCGTGTTGAACATCGTCAACGGCTACGGCCGTGAAGCCGGCATGCCGCTGGCCACCAGCAAGCGCATCCAGAAGATCGCTTTCACCGGCAGCACCGCCACCGGCCGCGTCATCGCGCAGGCCGCGGCGACCAACCTGATCCCGGCCACGCTGGAGCTCGGCGGCAAAAGCCCGAACATCTTCTTCGAGGACATCGCCAACGCCGACGACGCGTTCTTCGACAAGGCGGTCGAAGGCCTGGTGCTGTTCGCCTTCAACCAGGGCGAGGTCTGCACCTGCCCCAGCCGCGCGCTGATCCAGGAATCGATCTACGACAAGTTCATGGACCGTGCGCTCAAGCGCGTGGCGGCGATCAAGCAAGGCAGCCCGCTGGACACCGACAGCATGATGGGCGCACAGGCCTCGGCGATGCAGATGGACAAGATCCTGTCCTACCTGGAAGTGGGCAAGGCCGAGGGCGCGCAGGTGCTGATCGGCGGTGGCCGCGCCGAGCTCGGCGGTGACCTGGCCGGCGGCTACTACATCCAGCCCACGCTGTTCAAGGGCAACAACAACATGCGCGTGTTCCGCGAGGAGATCTTCGGCCCGGTGCTGGCGGTGACCACCTTCAAGGACGAGGCCGAGGCGCTGGCGATCGCCAACGACACGCCTTACGGCCTGGGCGCTGGCGTGTGGAGCCGCGACGGCAGCCGCGCCTACCGCATGGGCCGGGCGATCCAGGCCGGCCGTGTCTGGACCAACTGCTACCACGCCTACCCGGCGGGCGCAGCGTTTGGTGGCTACAAGGAATCGGGCATAGGCCGCGAGACGCACAAGGCGATGCTCGATCACTACCAGCAGACCAAGAACCTGCTGGTCAGCTATTCGCCCAACGCGCTGGGATTCTTCTGAGCTTGTGAGCTTCTGAGCGCACCGCGCCGGCCGCGACCCTGGGCCTGGCGTTGGCCGTCAGTCGGCTGGCGGTCTGGTGGCCGCCGGGCGGGCCGCGGCGGCGGCCGGGCCGGCCAGCGTCATGGCCAGCCAGGCGCCGACCATCGCCTGCACCGGCGCGCTGCCCAGCTGGCCGATCAACCACTGGCCGGCACGGCGCGGCAGCGGCCGCAGCTCCCGCCGCAGCGCATGCCAGCGCCAGGGCTGGCTGGCCACCAAGGCCGCGCCGCTGGCGGCGGCGACCAGCACGCTGGCCACCGGGTGGCGTTGCACAGCGGGCAGCAACAGGCCTTGCGATTCGCGCGCCAGCAACTCGGCCACCGGGTGCAAGGGGTGGCTGCGCCACCAAGCCGTCGCGGCGTCGCTGACCAGCCTGGCCATGGGCTGGCGACGCAGCCAGCGGCGCAGCCGGCACCAGGCATGCGGCCAGCGTCGGCCGCCGCCAGCGCGGCTGTCCGAACTGCTGTCGCAAGCCGGCGGCGGCAGCATCGACTGGCGCAACGCAGCGCGTGATTCGTCCAGTGCGACCAGCGCCAGGGCCATGCGGCTGCCGCGCGCTGGCGCAAGCGCATCGCCAGTCAACTTGGGTGTCTGGGCGCCGGCCGGCGCGGCAGGTCCGCTGGGCGGCGCGCTCATGGCTGCGCCGCCGCTTCGTTGAGCAGCGCCATGTCGGCGGCCAGCTGGGCACGCAGCGGCGCAGCCGTCCACACCCAGGGCCGCTGGCGCAGCCGCTGCCAGGCGGCCAGCGCCAGCAGCAGCGGCAGCGCCGGCACCACGGCCAGCAGCCACGGCCATGGCATCTGCTGCAGCGGCAATACCGCCAGCAGCAGCAAGGCCATGCCGGCCAGCAGCATGCCGAGCAACGCGCTGACCGCGGCCAGCGCCGCGGTCAGCGCACGCTCGGCCAGCGCCTGGGCCGCGTCCGCGGCCTGCGCCGCCGCCAGATCGGCATAAGCACCGATGTGCGTGGCCAGCAGGTGCGGCCGGGTGGCGATCAGGCGGATCAGCGGGTGGAACA
>Ga0302291_10000153_pt1 | contig 17735 bp, 14 predicted proteins | sample III_Fen_N1_4_FD_194548 | JGI IMG/M metagenome (GOLD analysis project Ga0302291, IMG submission 194548) | Peat permafrost microbial communities from Stordalen Mire near Abisko, Sweden - III_Fen_N1_4 | ecosystem: Environmental > Terrestrial > Soil > Wetlands > Permafrost | place: Sweden: Abisko... | reverse complement strand
ACAGGATCGCGGCCACGCGGGCCGAAGCCACCGATCCCACCCCTCTCACCGGCCGCGTTCACCAGCACTTCTCGATGGAACGGTCCGGGTTCGGTCCGTCACCGCGCCTGCACGGTGACGTCCGATGGCCTGTTCACTCGAGACTAGGCCTCCGGGGCCCGGTCCTCGACCGCAACGCCCCCTGATCGGAGCCTTCACTCGCGAGGACGGACCTGGGTACGCACTCCCTGCGGCCGGCGCTCAGCTGCACAGGCCGGGACGTCACAGTCCCACGCTGCCCTGCATGACCCCACCGTCGACGACGACCGTCGTCGCCGTCAGGTAGCCGGCCCTCCCGGAGGCCAGGAAGACCACGACGTCGGCGATCTCCGCCGGTTCGGCTACCCGCCCGAGCGGGATCGCGGCCTCGAGCGCCGCCAGCTTGGCCGGGTCGCTCTCCGTGGACGCGTTGATCGGCGTGCTCACGGCGCCAGGGGCGACGTTCACGACGCGTATCCCCTGCGGTCCCAGCTCGACCCCGGCCGTCCGCGTGAGCATCCGGATCCCGCCCTTGGACACGCAGTACGCGATGTTGCCGGGCATCGGCCAGTCCTCGTGCACAGACGAGATGTTGATGACGAGACCCCCACCGCCCTGGGTGATGAACTGTCGCGCGGCGGCCTGCGTCCCGAAGAACGCACTCTTCAGATTGACGGAGACGACCTTGTCGAAGTCGGCCTCGCACGTGTCCAGCAGCGAGGTGCGCGTCTCGATACCCGCGTTGTTGATCAGCACGTCGAGCCGGCCATAGGTGTCGACCGCGGTCCGGACCATCGTCTGCACGTCGGCCACCCTCGACATGTCGGCCCGGACGCCCACGGCGCGACCGCCGGCGGCCTCCACGCGGGCGATCAGGGCCGCCGCCTCCTCCGGGTGGGTCACGTAGTCGACGACCACGTTGGCCCCCTCCGCCGCAGCGGCGAGCACGATGGCCTCGCCGATCCCGCTGTTGCCGCCCGTGACGACGATCGTCTTGCCTGCCAGCAGCATCGGACACCCCAGGGCTCGAAGCGACGGACGGTAGGCGGGCCCACCCTGCCCCCAGGAGCGCGCCGGATCCGCCCACGCTAACCCGCCCCTCCGCGGCCCGCGTCCGCGCCCGCGATCGACCCGGTCAGCCACGGGACTGCCGGGTTCGACCATGCCGTTTCGCCGCCCGATGGCAGGATCGCCTCATGGCCCGGATCGAGGACTACGCCCTGCTCGGCGACCTGCAGACCGGCGCCCTGGTAGCCACCAACGGCTCGATCGACTGGCTCTGCCTCCCGCGTTTCGACTCCCCCGCCTGCTTCGCCGCCCTGCTGGACTCGCCGGAGGCCGGGCACTGGCTGGTCGCCCCCGAGTCCGGCGGAACCTGCACGCGGCGGCGCTACCGGCCCGACACGGTGGTGCTCGAGACGGAGTGGGTCACCCCGGAGGGGACGGTTCGGGTCACCGACTTCATGCCACCACGGGGCCACGCGCCCGACGTGGTGCGCATCGTGGAGGGCGTCAGCGGCTCCGTCGCGATGCGCTCCACGTTGCGGCTGCGCTTCGACTACGGCCAGGTGGTCCCGTGGGTCCGTCACTCGTCCGGGCAGATGCTCGCCGTCGCCGGGCCCGACGCCGTCCGGCTGCGCACCCCTGCGCCGACGCACGGGCAGGACTGGGCCACGGTCTCGCAGTTCACCGTGAACGCGGGTGACAGCGTGCCGTTCGTGCTCACCTGGCATCCCAGCCACCAGCGCGCACCCGCGGTCGTCGACCCCGGGACGGCCCTGCAGGAGACGATCGACTTCTGGACGCGATGGACGCGCAGCGGCACCCCGGTGACGGGTCCGTACCGCGACGCCATCACCCGTTCGCTGCTCACCCTCAAGGCGCTGACCTACGAGCCCACCGGCGGAATCGTCGCCGCCCTGACGACCTCGCTCCCCGAGCAGATCGGTGGACCGCGGAACTGGGACTACCGCTACAGCTGGTTGCGCGACTCCACGTACACCCTGCAAGCACTCATCTCCGCCGGCTACCTCGCTGAGGCGAAGGCTTGGCGCGAGTGGCTGCTGCGCGCGATCGCGGGCGACCCGGCGAAGCTGCAGATCATGTACGCCCTGGACGGCACCCGGCGGCTCCCCGAGGCCGAGCTCCCGTGGCTCGCGGGCTACGAGGGCTCCCGCCCGGTACGCATCGGCAACGCTGCCTCCGACCAGCTCCAGCTCGACGTCTGGGGCGAGACCCTCGACGGGCTCGCGCTCGCACGGGATGCGGGCATCAGCGCCCACGACGACGCCTGGGACGTCCAGATCGCGCTGATGGAGCATCTGGAGGGCGCCTGGGACCAGCCCGACAACGGGCTGTGGGAGATGCGCGGCGCACGCCGGCAATTCACCCACTCGAAGGTGATGGCCTGGGTCGCAGCCGACCGGATGGCGCGCGCGGTCCGCGAGCACCCTGATCTGCACGGGTCCGCCGATCGGTGGGAGGTGCTGCGCGACACGATCCACGCCGACGTCCTCGCACGGGGGTACGACGCCGACCGGCACACGTTCACCCAGTCCTACGGTGCCGCCGCGCTGGACGCCAGCCTGCTGATGATCCCTCGCGTCGGCTTCCTCCCGGCGACCGACCCGCGCGTCCTGGGCACGATCGACGCCATCGAGCGCGAGCTCACGCAGGACGGCTTCGTCCGCCGGTATCAGACGACCGAGTCCGACGACGGGCTCTCGGGCGGCGAGGGGATGTTCCTCGCCTGCTCGTTCTGGCTGGTCGACGCCCTGCACCTCACCGGCCGCCAGGACGAGGCGACGGAGCTGTTCGAGCGGCTGCTCGAGCTGCGCAACGACGTCGGGCTGCTCAGCGAGGAGTGGGACCCGGTGGCTGGGCGACAGCTCGGCAACACGCCCCAGGCCTTCAGCCACTTCCCGCTCGTCACGAGTGGCCTGCAGCTGCATGCGGGCCGCGCGCACCGGAGCAACGAGCCCATCGCGCACTCGCGCCGGGACGACCCGACCGGCTGATCACCCGGTTCTGGATCGTCCGACAGGACGCGCCCGACGCAGCAGCGGCGTTCAGGCGCCGGCGTCGCCGCTGCGCCACCACAGCAGGGTGCCGACGACTCCGGCGAGCCCCCAGACTCCAGCCGCCACCAGGCTTCCCGGCCCGAGCGTGGCCCCCGGGACGAGACCGGCCGCGACGGCCGGCATCGCCCAGGGCACCGCGGCCGCCCAGCCCAGCGCACCCGCGACCTGGGCGAGGACCACCATCCCCAGCGCCGTGGCGATCGGCGGGAGGTAGCCGCGACCCGCGCTGGCGACCAGGGCGATAGGTGTGAGCACCACGCACTGCAGCCCGGCCGCGAGCAGCACCCGCAGGCTGCCGGTGACGATCACGTCCGCTCCGCCACCAGGGAGGTGCAGCAGGGCCCCTGCGGCGAGCGTGAGTCCGACGAACCAGACGGCCAGGGCGGCGCACCAGATCAGCAGGAGCCACAGCTTGGCCGCGACCACCCTCCCGCGGGAGATCGGCAGCGCGAGCAGGTAGCGGGCTGTGCCGTCGGCGAACTCGCGGCCGAAGACCCAGGCGCAGCAGAAGGCGAAGATCATCAGTCCCCCGACGGCCATCACCTGGGCCGCGAAGTCGAGCAGACCAGGCCAGTCGGGGGCCAGCCCGGCCAGCTGAGCCTTCTGACCGACCAGTCCGAGCGTCTTGGCCGTGTCGGGGTGGGCCGCGATGAACATGAACAGCGCCTCCACGCCGGCCGCAAAGGCGAACACCCCGGCCGTGACCGTCGGGACGGAGGACCGCCGGGCCTTGCGCCACTCGACGGCCAGCCCGACCCCGGCGCCCGTCACGACGGATCCGCATCGGTCAGCGCCAGGAAGTGCTGCTCGAGGTCCTGGTGGGTGACCACCATCGACCGCGGCGGCACCCCGGCCAGCACGAGCGCCGTGGCCAGGTCCTCGGGGTGCGCCACGGCGTGCGGCTGGTCGCACTCGAGGACGCCGTCGACCCCGGACGCGGTGAACCCGGCGGCCGCGAGGGCCTGCTCCGCCTCCGACGCACGAAGCGGGTCCGGGAGCGTGATCCGGACGCGGCCTGCATCGAGCGACTGGAGCCGGCCGGAGTCGAGCTCGTCCACGAGACGTCCCTGGTGCAGCACCCCGACCCGGTCGGCCACCCTGGCCACCTCAGCGACGAGGTGACTGGACATGAGGACGGCCGCACCCCCGTCAGCGAGCTCGCGCAGCAGGTGGCGGATCTCGACGACGCCTGCGGGGTCCAGGCCGTTGCCGGGCTCGTCGAGCACGACCACCGCCGGGGCGTGAACCAGCGCGAGGGCGAGTCCCAGCCGCTGACGGTTGCCGAGCGACAGGTGCCTGGCCTTGACCTGGAGCTGACCCCCGAGCGCGAGCCGCTCGACCACGGCAGCCAGGGCCGCGGGTGCCAACCCGCGGTAGGACGCCGCCACCGCGAGGTGGTCCGCCACCGTGAGCTCCGGGTACAGACCGGGCCCCTCGACGAAGTAGCCGACCTCGGCCCACACCTTCTCGTCCCCCCGGGTGCCGACGCGGTGACCGAGGATCTCCACCGAACCCGAGGTCGGCCGCAGCAGGCCCAGGGCCATCCGGATCAGGGTCGTCTTGCCCGCGCCGTTGCGTCCGAGCAGGCCGTAGACCTCCCCCGCATCGAGCGTCAGATCGACGTCGTCAACGGCCACCAGGTCACCGAACGCCCTGGTGAGGTTGCGCGCGCGGACGGTGGTCATGACGACGGCTCCGGTCCGACGAGTGCGGTCCGCAGCACGGGCGTGAGCCAGGTCTCCACCTCGTCGGCCAGATCCGTGCCGATGTCGCGCCGGTGCCAGCCCACGAAGAACAGCGTCCGCAGCAGCCCGAGCAGCACCGCCTGCGACGCCGACGGACGCAGCCCCGCCTCGTCCAGCGCGGCGAAGGCCCGGGCCACCATCCGTTCGTCACGATGGAGCATCTCGTCCTGCTGCTGGGGCGACAGACCGCGCAGCACGGCGAGCCCTTCGTCCGACATCAGCACGGCCAGGAACGGGTACTCGTCGGCCGCTCGCAGCGTCGACGTCAGGAGGACCTCCAGTCCCCGGCGGGGATCACGCCGGACGGCGGCCTCGACCGCCGCATGGGTGCGGAGCTCGTACTGCTCGACCAGGGCGAGGAAGACCGCCTCCTTGGAGGCGAAGAACGCGTAGAACCCGCCCTTGGAGATCCCCGCGGCCCGAGCCAGCCACTCCACGGTGGTGCCGCGCAGGCCACGGATGGCGAACGAGTCGGCGGCGGCCAGCAGGATCCGATCCCTGATCTGGGCGACTTCGTCCGGGGTGAAGGCTCGTGACATGCGAGGAGGCTACGGCGCTATGACCAATCGGGTCAATACAGTCATAGACCCTTTCGTCGACCGGGCCGACGCAACGTCGTCGATCTCGTGGGCGGGCTGCGCGAAGAGGTCAGGGATGCGTGAAGGGCGTCGCTCGGGCCGCTAAGGCTTCGCGAAGGCCGGCGCCGCCGCGGACCCCGGCGGGTAGGACTGAGGGGTGCACAGGCGTGCACCGGACCGCGGCCGCTCTTCGCCGCTCGTGACCGATGGAGAAGGTATCGACATGGCCGACCTGGCCTACATCCTGGTGACCCTGGTGTTCTTCGCCGCGGTGGCGCTCGTGGCCCGTCGAACGGACCGGTCGTGACCGGGGAGGACTGGGCCGGCCTGGTGGTGACCGCCGCGCTCCTCGTCTACCTGTTCGTGGCCCTGCTGCGTGCGGATCGGCGGCCATGAGCGCGGGATGGATCGCGATCGGCCAGATCCTGGTGCTCGTCGGGGCGCTCGCGGCGGTGCACGTGCCGCTGGGCGGGTACATGGCGCGGGTGTTCACCTCCCCGCGGCACCTGCGGGTGGAACGGGCGGGGTACCGCGCGCTGCGCGTCGACCCCGACGCCGATCAGCGCTGGAGCACGTACCTGTTGTCGCTCCTTGGGTTCTCGATGGCATCGGTCCTCGTGCTGTACGCGCTGGAGCGCCTGCAGGACCACCTGCCGCTGTCCCTGGGGATGTCGGCGATGGACCCCGCGGGGGCCTGGAACACCGCGGTGTCGTTCACGACGAACACGAACTGGCAGTGGTACTCCGGTGAGGCGGCCGCCGGCCACCTCCTGCAGATGGCGGGCTTCGCGGTCCAGAACTTCCTGTCCGCCGCCGTGGGCATCGCGGTCGTCGTCGCGCTCATCCGCGGCCTGGCCCGGTCCGGTGCCGACGGGCGGGTGGGGAACTTCTGGTCCGACCTGGTGCGGACCGTGGTGCGGATCCTGCTGCCGCTCGCCTTCGTCGCCGCCGTGATCCTGGTCGCGATGGGCGTCATCCAGAACCTCGCGGCCCACACCGAGATCAGCACGCTCACCGGCGCCAGCCAGAGCGTCCTGGGCGGGCCGGTGGCCTCCCAGGAGGCGATCAAGGAGCTCGGCACCAACGGGGGCGGGTTCTTCAACGCCAACTCGGCCCATCCGTTCGAGAATCCCACCCCGCTGAGCAACCTGTTCGAGATCTTCCTGCTGCTGGCGATCCCGTTCTCGCTGCCTCGCACGTTCGGCATCATGGTCGGCGACCGGCGCCAGGGCTGGGCGATCGTGTCCGTGATGGGCACGCTGTGGGCCGGGGCCGTGGGCCTGCTGACCTGGGCCGAGTTCGCCGGACCGGGCCTGGTGCCCGCCGCCGCCGGCGGCGCGATGGAGGGCAAGGAGACCCGCTTCGGCGCGGCCGCCAGCGCGCTGTTCGCCGCCTCGACCACCTCGACGTCGACGGGCGCTGTGAACTCGATGCACGACTCGTTGACCGCGGCCGGCGGCGGCGTGGCGATCTTCAACATGCAGCTCGGCGAGATCTCGCCGGGCGGCACGGGGTCGGGCCTGTACGGGATGCTCGTGCTGGCGGTCGTGGCCGTCTTCATCGCCGGGCTCATGGTCGGGCGCACCCCCGAGTACCTCGGCAAGAAGATCGGCCGTCGGGAGATCACGCTGGTCGCGCTGTACGTCCTGGCGACGCCGGCGATCGTCCTGATCGGTACCGCGGTCGCGATCGCCACACCGGCCGGCCAGGCCGGCATCCTCAACGCCGGGCCGCACGGACTGTCCCAGGTGCTGTACGCCGTGACCTCGGCGGCCAACAACAACGGCAGCGCCTTCGCCGGGCTCAGCGTCGGGACACCCTTCTACAACACCCTGCTCGGGCTGGCGATGCTGGCGGGCCGGTTCGTCCCGATCGCTCTCGTGCTGGCCCTGGCGGGCCGGTTCGCCACCCAGACGACCGTGCCTCCGAGCGCCGGAACCCTTCCCACCCACCGGCCCCTGTTCGTCGGCCTCCTGCTGGCGGTGGCCCTCGTCGTGGTCGGCCTCACCTACATCCCCGTCCTCGCTCTCGGCCCGATCGCGGAGGCCCTGTCATGAACCCGACCGTGCTGGATCCCGCGGGGCAGTCGACCGACCCCACGCCCACTCCCTCGACGGCCGCACGGACCCGGTCCGCCGGACGTCAGTCGCTCGGCCCACGACAGCTGGCGGCTGCGCTGCCCGCGGCTCTGCGCAAGCTCGACCCGCGCGAGCTCTCCGGATCACCCGTCATGTTCGTCGTCGAGGTGGGGGCGGTCGCGTGCACCATCCTGTCGGTCCTGCACCCGAGCGTGTTCGCCATCTCCATCACCGCGTGGCTGTGGGCCACGGTGGTGTTCGCGACGCTCGCGGAGTCCGTCGCCGAGAGCCGCGGCAAGGCCCAGGCCGCCAGCCTGCGTGCGTCACAGGCTCAGACGACGGCACGCAAGATCACCGCCCCCCGCGACACGCTGGAGTACACCAGCGGTCTCGCGGACCTGCCCACCACCGAGGTGCCGTCCTCCACGCTGCAGGTCGGCGACGTCGTCGTCATCGTCGCGGGCGAGACGGTCCCAGGCGACGGGGACGTGATCGAGGGCATCGCCAGCGTGGACGAGTCGGCGATCACCGGAGAGTCCGCCCCCGTCATCCGGGAGTCGGGCGGTGACCGGTCGGCCGTGACGGGCGGCACCACCGTGCTGTCGGACCGGATCATCGTGCGCATCACCGCCCCGGCCGGGCACACCTTCGTCGACCGGATGATCGCCCTGGTGGAAGGCAGCGAGCGGCAGAAGACCCCCAACGAGGTGGCCCTCAACGTGCTGCTGACCTCGTTGACCATCATCTTCGTGCTGGCGGTCGCCACGTTGCAGCCGTTCGCCGTCTACTCCGGGTCGCGTCAGTCCATGGTCGTGCTGGTGGCGCTGATGGTGTGCCTCATCCCGACGACGATCGGGGCGCTGCTCTCGGCCATCGGCATCGCCGGGATGGACCGCCTCGTGCAGCGCAACGTGCTGGCGATGTCCGGTCGCGCGGTCGAGGCCGCCGGCGACGTCGACGTGCTGCTGCTCGACAAGACCGGCACGATCACCTTCGGCAACCGGCAGGCGGCCGCGCTGATCACGGTCGATGGCGTGGACCCGATGGCGCTGGCCGACGCGGCGCAGCTGTCCTCCATGGCCGACGAGACGCCCGAGGGGCGCAGCGTCCTGGTGCTCGTCAAGCAGGAGTACGGGCTGCGTGCCCGGGAGTCCGGCGAGCTGGTCGGCTCCACCCTCGTCCCGTTCACCGCGCGGACCAGGATGAGCGGGCTCGACCTCCTGGACCCGGAGCTCGGGGCCGACGGCGCGGTGCGACGTATCCGTAAGGGGGCGGCCGCGGCCGCCACCGCGTGGGTGCACTCCACGGGCGGCCACACGGGCACGGACACCGCACGGGTGGTCGACGCGATCAGCTCGTCCGGCGGCACGCCCCTCGTCGTGGCCGAGCAGATCGGGTCCGCACCCGCACGCGTGCTCGGGGTGATCCACCTCAAGGACGTCGTCAAGCAGGGTCTGCGCGAACGGTTCGACGAGCTCCGCGCGATGGGCATCCGCACCGTGATGGTGACGGGCGACAACGCCGTCACGGCGCGCGCCATCGCCGCCGAGGCCGGGGTCGACGACGTGCTGGCCGAGGCCACGCCCGAGGACAAGCTCGCGCTGATCCGTCGTGAGCAGGCCGGTGGTCGGCTGGTGGCCATGGCGGGCGACGGCACGAACGATGCGCCGGCACTCGCCCAGTCCGACGTCGGGGTGGCGATGAACACCGGCACGACGGCGGCGAAGGAGGCCGGGAACATGGTCGACCTCGACTCGAACCCGACCAAGCTCATCGAGATCGTGCAGATCGGCAAGCAGCTGCTGATCACCCGCGGGGCGCTGACGACGTTCTCGATCGCCAACGACGTCGCGAAGTACTTCGCGATCCTGCCGGCGATGTTCGTGGTCGTGTTCCCGCAGCTCGCCGTGCTCAACGTCATGCGGCTGTCCAGCCCGCAGTCCGCGATCCTGTCGGCGGTCATCTTCAACGCGCTGATCATCATCGCGCTCATCCCGCTGTCGCTGCGCGGAGTGCGCTACCGGCCCGCGGCCGCCTCCGTGATGCTGCGCCACAACCTGCTCGTCTACGGCGTCGGCGGGCTCATCGTCCCGTTCCTCGGCATCAAGCTCATCGACCTGTTCGTCTCCCTCCTCCCCGGGATCAGCTGACATGACCAGCACCTCGACCGCGCTCCACACCCCGACCGCCCAGTCCTTCGGCGCGATCGTCCTGCAGTTCAGCCGGCAGACCTGGGCCGGTCTGCGGGTGCTGCTCGGGTTCACGCTCGTGCTGGGGATCGTCTACCCGCTGGCCGTCATGGCGGTCGGGCAGATCGCATTCCCGTGGCAGGCCAACGGCTCGCTCGTGACGTCCACCGGCGAGCACTCCACCTCGGTCACCGCGACCGGCGCGGACGCCGTGGTGGGTTCGGCGCTCATCGGGCAGGACTTCACCGGCCCGACGTGGTTCCACCCGCGCCCGTCGGCGGCGGGCGACGGGTACGACACGCTGGCCTCCGGCGGGTCGAACCTCGGCCCGAACAACCCGGACCTGGTCGCCACCGTCGAGCTGCGCCGTGCGCAGGTCGCCGCCGACAACGGCGTCGACCCGGCCGCCGTCCCGCCCGACGCCCTCACCGCCTCCGCGTCGGGGCTGGACCCGGACATCTCCCCCGCGTACGCCCGCCTGCAGGTCGCCCGCATCGCCGCCGCACGAGGGATCCCCGAACAGCGCGTCGCCGCACTCGTCGAGGACGCCATCCAGGGCCGCACCTGGGCACTCCTGGGCGAGCCGCGGGTCAACGTGCTCCGCCTCAACATCGCCCTGGAGACAATGGCCCCGTGAGCACACCCCCGACGGACCGCGCTCGCAAGGGCCGGCTCACGGTCTACTTCGGCGCCGCCCCCGGCGTCGGGAAGACGTACGCGATGCTCGACGAGGCGCACCGGCGCGCTGCCCGCGGGACCGACGTCGTGGTCGGGCTGGTGGAGACCCACGGCCGGGCCGGCGTGTCCGCCCAGCTCGAGGGGCTCGAGGTCATGCCCCGGCGGGTCCTGGACTACCAGGGCAAGACGTTCACCGAGTTCGACGTCGACGGCGCGTTGCGCCGCGCGCCCCAGGTCGCGATGGTCGACGAGCTGGCGCACACCAACATCCCCGGTTCGCGCCACACCAAGCGGTGGCAGGACGTGCTCGAGCTGCTCGAGGCGGGCATCGACGTCGTCACGACGGTGAACGTCCAGCACCTCGAGTCGCTGAACGACGACGTGGAAGCCATCACCGGCGTGCGCCAGCGGGAGACCGTCCCCGACCACGTGGTGCGCGACGCCGACCAGATCCAGCTCATCGACCTGCCCCCGACCGCGCTGCGCCGACGGCTCGCGCACGGCGCCATCTACCGGGCCGAGCAGATCGACGCGTCGTTGTCCTCGTACTTCCGGGTCGGCAACCTCACGGCACTGCGGGAGCTTGCCCTGCTGTGGCTCGCGGACCGGGTCGACGACGCGCTGACGACGTATCGGCGCGACCACCGGATCGAGCAGCCGTGGCCCGCGCGCGAGCGCATCGTGGTGGCCGTCACCGGTGGGCCAGAGAGCGAGACGCTCATCCGGCGCGGTGCGCGGATCGCCCAGCGCGCCGCCGGATCGGAGCTTCTGGGCGTGCACGTGCTCGCCACCGACGGGCTGCCGAGCGCACCGCCCAGGGCGATCGCCGAGCAACGCGTCCTGGTGGAGTCCCTCGGAGGGGAGTTCCACACCGTGATCGGCGAGGACGTCGCGGCCGCGGTCGTCCACTTCGCCACCGCCGTGAACGCCACCATGGTCGTCGTCGGCGTGTCGCGACGGAGCCGGTGGCGCGAGGCGCTCTCGGAGAGCAACGGCGTCGAGATCGCCCGGCTCGCCGAGAACGTCGACGTCCACCTGGTGAACCACGAGGACGCGCGGACCGGCGGGCGCAGACCGACCCGCTCGACGACGCAGTCCGCGGGCCGCAACACCGCAGGCTGGGTGCTGGCCGTCCTCGGCCCGGCGGCGCTCACCGGGGTGCTGGCCCTCGGCCCGGGCGACGTCGGCCTGCCGACCGCCCTGCTGCTGTATCTCGCACTGACGGTCGCGGTCGCCCTGGTGGCGGGCCTCTGGCAGTCGATCCTCAGCGCCGTCATCGGCTTCGTCGCGTTGAACTACTTCTTCACCCCTCCCACGGGCCGCCTCACCATCGCCGAACCCGAGAACGTGCTGGCCCTCGTCGTCTTCGTGCTGGTCGCCGTCGCCGTCGCATCCGTGGTCGACCTCGCAGCCCGGCGGACCGCCGAGGCCTTCCGCGCCAGGGCGGAGGCTTCGGCGCTGGCCGCGGTGTCGCGATCCGTCCTCACGGGTGAGGACACCGCCCAGGCGGTCGTTGCGCGGCTGCGCGAGACGTTCAGCCTCGAGGCCGTCTCCCTGCTCGCCCGCGACAGCACGCACGGCCCTTGGCACGCGCTCGCCACGGACGGAACCGACCCCGTGCTCGACCCCGACGCCGCGCAGACCGTCGTCACCATCGACCCGAACCGCGTGCTCGCCCTGCGCGGACGGGTGCTGCACGCCAGCGACCGCAGCGTGCTCGAGGCGTTCGCCGGTCAGGCGGGGCTCATGCTCGAGTACCGGCGACTGCGTGAGCAGGCGGATCAGGCCCAGGCGCTCCAGCAGGCCGACGCCGCACGCAGCGCCCTGCTCGCCGCGGTCTCCCACGACCTGCGCACACCGCTGGCGACGATCCGTGCCGGGGTGGACGGGCTCGCGTCACCGGAGATGCAGCTGAACGACGAGGACAGGGCGGCCCTTGTCGACACCGTCAGCGCGGCGACGGCCCGCCTCGAACGGCTGATCGAGAACCTGCTCGACCTGTCCCGGCTGCAGACCGGTAGCGTCCGGCCCGCGCTGCGCGCGACCAGCCTCGACGAGGTCGTCCCGCTCGCGACCGAGGGCTTCGGACCCGACCAGGTGAACGTCGACGTGCCGGAGACGTTGCCCCTGGTCAGCACCGACCCGGGGCTGCTCGAGCGGGTGGTGGCGAACATCGTCTCGAACGCGGTGCGGCACTCGGTGAACGGTTCGCGCGTGCGGGTGCTCGCCTCCGCGACCCGGGACCACGTCGAGCTCCGCATCGTCGACACCGGGCCCGGGCTCACGGACGACCTCAAGTCCCGGATGTTCGAACCGTTCCAGCGGCTGGGTGACTCCTCGCCTGACGGACTCGGCCTGGGACTGGCCGTCGCGCACGGGCTGGCCGAGGCGGTCGGCGTCGAGCTCACGGCGGACGACACCCCCGGCGGGGGCCTGACGATGGTCGTCTCGATCCCCCGCGCGCAGGAGTCGATGACATGACGGATGCCAGGGTCCTCGTGGTGGATGACGAGCCAGGTCTGGTGCGCGCGCTGGCGATCAACCTTCGCTCCAGCGGCTGGGAGGTCGCCACGGCGCCGGACGGAGCCCGCGCGCTCGACCTCGCGGCGACCTGGCACCCCGACGTGGTCCTCCTCGACCTGGGCCTGCCCGACATCTCGGGCCTCGACGTCATCGCCGGCATCCGCGGCTGGAGCCGGGTACCGATCGTCGTGCTCTCGGCACGCCAGCACGGTGAGGACAAGGTCGACGCCCTCGACGCCGGCGCCGACGACTACGTCACCAAGCCGTTCGCGATGAACGAGCTGCTGGCGCGGCTGCGCGCCGCGGTCCGACGCGCCGCGCCCGGCGATGCGACGGAGGCGGTGGTCGACGCGGGCGACCTGACGATCGACCTGGCGCGGCGCCGGGTGCTCCGTGACGGCGAGGAGGTGCGACTGAGCCCGACCGAGTGGGCGCTCGTCGACATCCTGGTGCGCCACCGCGGCAAGCTCGTGAGCCGCGACCAGCTGCTGCGCGAGGTGTGGGGTCCCGCCTACGTCAGCGAGACCGGGTACCTGCGGGTGTACACGGCCAACCTGCGCCGCAAGCTCGAGCGCGACCCCTCCCACCCCCGGCACTTCATCACCACACCGGGGATGGGATACGTCTTCGAGACGACCTGAACGGCCGACTCCCGGCGTCAGATGAAGAAGGTGCCGTTGGACTCGTTGGCGTCCGCGAGGAAGCTCGCCACGCCGCCGAGCTCGACACCCTCGAGGAGGTCGCCCGGCGCGATGCCGAGCAGATCCATGGTCATCGTGCAGCCCACCAGGCGGGCACCGCCGCGCTGCGCCGAGCTGATGAGCTCGGGCAGGGAGGGCACCTTGTTGTCCTTCATGACCTTCTTGATCAGTGCCGTGCCGCCACCCAGCATGTTCATGGTGGAGAGCTTCAGGTGGTCCGCGCCGGCCGGCATCATGGCACCGAACATGCGGTCCATGGTGGAGCGTTGGCGTGCCGGCGGGTCCTGGCGGCGCAGGGCGTTGAGCCCCCAGAACGTGAAGAACATGGAGACCTCGTCGCCCATCGCCAGGGCACCGTTCGCGATGATGAACGAGGCGATCACCTTGTCCAGGTCGCCGGAGAAGACGACGAACGACTTCTTGTCCTTGATCCGTGCCGCCGCACCACTGAACGTCGCCGCGGACGCCACCGCGGGCTGCCCCTTGCGGATCCGCGCGGCGTAGCCGGGACCCTCCGGGGTGAGCGACAAGATCGTGTGCCCGTTCCGGGCGGCCCAGGCGGGCGCGTCGAGCCGGAACCCCGCATCGGACACGTGCGCGACGAGCTCGTCGCCGGGCGCGAGCGCCGTGATGGTCTCCTGGAGCTTCATGATCGGGCCCGGGCACGCGAGCCCGGTGCAGTCCAGGTCCACCAGGACCCCCGTCGACGTGGCCGGCGCGACGACGGAACCCGCGCCGGTGACCTCCTCGGCGTACGACGTGGTGGGCAGCGGAGTGTCGATCACGCTCGGGGTCACGTCGTGGAACGCCCGGAACGTCCTGATCCCGCCGGACAAGGTCTTGACGTCGGTGAAGCCTCGCTGGACGAGGACCCGGTAGGCGAGGTAGCTGCGGAAGCCCACGGCGCAGTACAGGCGGATCGGGACGCTCCGGTCCCAGTCCACCTGCCGGAGGCGGAGCTCCTTGAGCGGCACGTTCTCGGCGCCGGCGAGGTGCCAGACGGCGAACTCGTCGGGGCCGCGGACATCGATGATCCGCGCCCCGTCGGTCGCCTCGGGGTACTCGTGCGCGTGCCACAGCTCGAGGTCCCCGCGCAGCGTGTTCGCGGCGACGAACCCGACCATGTTGACGGGGTCCTTCGCCGAGCCGAACGGCGGCGCATAGGCCAGCTCGAGGTTCTCCAGGTCGTAGACGGTCATCGAGGCGCGGATCGCGGTCGCCAGCACATCCAGGCGCTTGTCCACCCCGTCGAAGCCCACGATCTGGGCTCCGAGCACGCGGCCGGTGTCCGGGGCGAACACCAGCTTGATGCTCATCATCGCGGTGCCGGGGTAGTACCCGGCGTGCCCGTTCGGGTGCGTCTGGACCGTGCGGTAGTCCGCTCCGGCGGCGCGCAGCTGCTTCTCGGTGGCCCCGGTACCGCCGGCCACCATGTCGAAGATCTTGACGATCGAGGTGCCCTGGGTGGACTCGTACACGGTGTCCCGACCGCAGATGTTCTCCGCCGCCACCCGGCCCTGCCGGTTGGCGGGACCGGCGAGCGGGATCAGCCACGAGCCGGGGAGCACGGTGTGCGCGACCTCGACCACATCGCCCGCGGCGTAGATGTCCGGGTCGCTCGTCCGCATGTGCTCGTCGACCTTGATGCCCCCACGCGGGCCCAGCTCCAGGCCGGCGGCGACGGCGAGCGCGGTGGCCGGGCGGACCCCGGCCGCGAGCAGCACGAGATCGGTCTCGATCACGTCGCTGTTCTTCAGCTCGACGCGCACCCGCGCCCCGGGACCTGCGGCGAAGGCGGCCGCCGAGGTGCCCAGGTGGAGCCCGATGCCTCGGTCCCGCAGATAGTTCTCGACCGCGGTGGTGAGCTCACGGTCCAGCGGCGGCATGATCTGGTCGGCCATCTCGACGACCTCGACGGCGATGCCCCGCTCGTGCAGGTTCTCCGCCATCTCCAGGCCGATGTACCCCGCTCCGATGATCACCGCGTGGGCGATCCCGCCGACCCGGTCCTTGCCGCCCGCTCCGTCGACCGCGGCCTTGATGACGTCCATGTCCCCGATCCCGCGCAGGACATGGACGGCCGGAAGGTCGATGCCGGGCAGCGGTGGCCGCACGGGCTGTGCCCCGGGCGCGAGCGCGAGCTTGTCGTAGGCCTCGTCGTACTCCGCACCGGAGTCGCGCTCACGGACCCGGACGGTCTTGGCCGCGCGGTCGATGCTCAGCACCTCGACGGCGATCCGCACGTCGATGTCGAGCGACTCGCGCAGGCTCTGCGGTGTCTGCAGGAGCAGCCGGTCGCGCTCGGTGATCACCCCACCGATGTGGTACGGCAGGCCGCAGTTCGCGAACGAGACGTGATGTCCGCGCTCGAAGACGACGATCTCGGCGAACTCGTCCAGCCGCCGAGCGCGCGCGGCGATCGACATCCCCGCTGCCACTCCGCCGACGACGACGATCTTCATGGGTGCATCCTCAGCTCGGAAACGGGTTGGCTTCGACCGTAGGAGTCGATCTCCGGGCCGGGACGGGACCAACGTCGCATACCCAACCGGGTATGGCATCGAGGCCCTTTCGCCGGCGCCTCCGCCGACTAGGGTCGAGGCAGGACTGCCGGGAGCGGAGGGAACCACATGGTCCAGCAGCGCGGCCCCACCGACGGCCAGCCCGCCGCCACTGGCCTGCCCGCCGCCACCGGACCGCACGACGTGGCGACCGCCCGCGCTCTGGTGGGCGCGCAGTTCGCCCTGCTCGCTGCGATCGCGCTGCTGCCGGCCCGCAGCGACTGGCCCGTCCCTGCGGGACTGATGGCGATGAGCGTCGCCGGCGCGGTACTCGGGTTGACGGTGATGGTGCTCGGCGCGACTGCGCTCGGACGGGGCCTGACGGCCCTGCCGTTACCGAACGCGCAGGCGCAGCTGCGCACCGGTGGCCTGTACCGCTGGGTGCGCCACCCCATCTACAGCGGCCTGCTGCTCACTGCGGCGTCGATCGCCGCGAGCTCCGGCAGCGTCCCGCGCGCGGTCGCGTTCGCCCTGCTCGTGACCCTGCTGACCATCAAGGCCCGCTGGGAGGAGGCTCGCCTCCAGCGCCGGTTCGAGGGGTACGCCGAGTACGCCCGCCGGACGCCACGCTTCCTTCCCCGACGACGACGGAGTCCGCTGCCGCCGCGGTGACGCTCAGGCGAGCGAGAGGAACATCTTCTCCAGTCGCTGCACGTCGGGCGTCTGCGCGCCGTCGCCCTCGGCGAGACACTGCTTCATGCCGGTCGCGATGATGGCGAACCCCGCCTTGTCCAGCGCGCGGCTGACCGCCGACAGCTGCATGACGACGTCCTCACAGTCGCGGCCGTCCTCGAGCATCCGCACCACGCCGGCCAGCTGGCCCTGGGCGCGCCGGAGGCGGTTGACAACCTTGCCCATCTCGGCCGGGTCGAGATTCATGACCAGCTCCCTCGTCGTCGCCTCCCGGCACGATACCCCAGTGGGTACTACCGGACCAAGAACGCCTCCTCCACCCGCCGGCCCGGCGGCCCGTTCCGATACCCCGTGGGGTATAGTCGACGCAACGACAAGGAGCCCCGATGACCACCTCACCTCCCGCCCCCACGAGCCTCTTCGCCCGCGTACGCCGCATGTTCGGCGGCGCAGCTGACGACGGTCAGCTCCCGGCAGCTGTCAGCGCCACCCGCGCCCTCGAGCTGGTCAAGGAGGGCGCGACCCTCGTCGACGTGCGCGAGAGCAGCGAGTGGAAGTCCGGCCACGCACCGCGCGCCGTGCACATCCCGCTGGCCCAGATCGAACGGGGCGCGGGCCGGCTCGCGAAGGGCCGCCCGGTCGTCGTCGTCTGCGCGAGCGGCATGCGTTCACGCACCGGGGCCAAGCAGCTGCGCAGCCTCGGCTACGACGCCACGAGCGTGTCCGGCGGGATGGCCGCCTGGCAGCGCTCCGGTGGGGAGGTCCGGCGATGAGCGAGCCACGCACCATCGTGGTCGTCGGCGGGGTCGCCGGCGGCATGAGTGCCGCCGCCCGGGCACGACGCCTGGACGAGCGCGCCCGGATCATCGTGTTCGAGCAGGGCGACTACGTGTCGTTCGCCAACTGCGGCCTGCCGTACCACCTGTCGGGCGAGATCGTTCGGCGCGAGTC
>Ga0302291_10000150_pt1 | contig 17929 bp, 11 predicted proteins | sample III_Fen_N1_4_FD_194548 | JGI IMG/M metagenome (GOLD analysis project Ga0302291, IMG submission 194548) | Peat permafrost microbial communities from Stordalen Mire near Abisko, Sweden - III_Fen_N1_4 | ecosystem: Environmental > Terrestrial > Soil > Wetlands > Permafrost | place: Sweden: Abisko... | reverse complement strand
CGCGGCGGATCGCCGCCACCGTGCGCGCGGCCCGCGCGATCCCCGGCGTGGACCTGGTGCTCGTCGTCGACGACGGCTCGGAGGACACCACCCAGCACGTCGCGCGGGACGCCGGCGCCGTCGTCGTCCGGCACTCGCACAACCGGGGCAAGGCCGCCGCGATGGAGACGGGGGCCGCCGTCGTCGCAATGCGCGACGCCCCGGACCGCCCGGCCCGCGTGCTGCTGTTCATCGACGGCGACCTGGCCGAGACCGCGGTGAACACCGCGCCGCTGGTGGCGCCCGTGCTCGCCGGGGAGGCGGACCTCACGGTCGCCCTGCTGCCGCCGCAGCCGGGCGCGGGCGGGCGGGGCATCGTGGTCGGCGCCGCACGTCGCGGGATCGCCCAGCTGACTGGGTGGACGCCGACGCAGCCGTTGTCCGGGATGCGGTGCCTCACCCGCGAGGCGTACGAGGCGGCGACGCCGCTGGCGCGCGGCTGGGGCGTCGAGGTCGGCATGACCATCGACCTGCTGCGCCGCGGGTTCCGCGTGCTGGAGGTGCCGTGCGAGCTGCGGCACCGGCCGTCGGGCAACTCGTGGGCCGGTCAGGTGCACCGCGCCGCGCAGTACCGCGACGTCCAGCTGGCGATCAACGCTCGGCGGGCACGGGCCACGGCCGGCGCCGTCCGCGACACGGTCACCACGCGCTCGTTCGGGCGCCGCAAGGAGCGCTGAACCGGGCGCAGGTCCGCTGAGTGCGGCGCTGGCACCGGAGTGCGGCGCAGGCCCGCTGAGTGCGGCGCCGAGCGCGTCGAGTCCGCTCGCCGTCGGGTGCCGCGGGGACGCCCGGCAGCCCGTCCGGCGGCGCGGCTGCGTAGTCTGGCGCCGTGCCGCGCCCGCGACGAGTCCTCGTGCGCGCGGTGCTGCGCGTCGGACTGGGCGCGACGCTGGTGGCCGGGATCGCGCTCGCGAGCGGGCTCGCAACGCCCTGGTGGGCGACCGCCGCGGCAGCCGCCGGGCCTGCGACCACCACCGCGACCCACGCCGACTCCTCCACGGCCACGGGCACCGCCGCCAGCACGGCCACGGCCACGGCCACGGGCACCGCCGCCGGCACGGCTGACGGGCTCGTCGTCGTCGGCGTGGGCGGCCTGCTGTGGGACGACCTCGACCGGGCGACGACTCCCACCCTGTGGCGCCTGGTCGGCGAGGGCTCGGTGGGCTCCGTCTCGGTGCGCACGTCCACCGGCTCCACGTGCGCCCTGGACGGCTGGCTCACCGTGTCGGCCGGCGTCCAGACGCCGGCGTCGCGGGACCGCACCGGCGCCGGCTCCGGCACCGGGGAGCAGCCCGGCCCGGACGCGACCACCGACTGCCCCGTCCTGCCCGAGGTGGTGCGCGACTCCGCCATGGCCGGCAGCGGTGCGACGGTGGCCGACTGGGCGTCGCTGCCGGCGCCGCCGGTGGGATCGGACGTGCCCAGCGCGGCGCCGGGCCTGCTCGGAGCCGCCGTGACGGAGCGCGGGGCGTGCTCGCTCGCCGTCGGCCCGGGCGCCGCGGTGGCGCTCGCCGACGCTGCCGGACGGGTCGGCCGTTACGCCGAGCACCCGGCCGACCTCACCGATGCCGAGCTGACGGCCTGCCCGGTGGTGGTCGTCGACGCGGGTGAGCTCACCGACACCGGAGCCCGCCGCGTCGCGCAGCTGCGCACGCTCGACGCCATGCTCGACGACCTCGTCGCACGGCTCCCGGACGGCTGGCGGCTGGTGGTGACCGGTGTCGCCGACACGTCGGTGCGCCAGCACGAGTTGGAGGTGGCCCTGGACTGGACCGCCGGTGCGCCGACGCGGGGCTGGTTGACCTCGGGGTCCACCCGCCGCACCGGTCTGGTCACGCTGACCGACCTGACGGCGACGGCGGTGGCGCAGGTCGGCGGTCCGACGGACGCGCTGGACGGCGCCCCGCTCGAGGTGCAGGCGGACCGTCGGCTGACCACCGACCGCACGGTGGAGAACCGCCGCTACCTCACCCAGGTGACCAGCACGGTCAAGGTGGTGATGCCCACTCTGGTGGCCCTCGTGGTGGCGGCCGCGCTCGCTGCCGCCGGGGCGCTGGCCCTCGCCCGGCGCCGGCCCCGAGGCGCCTCGCCTGCGGTGTCCCGGGTCGCGCTGGCCACGCTGCTGCTCGCCGTCTCGATGCCCGCCGGCGCATTCCTCGCGGCGCTGACCCGGTGGTGGACGACGCCCGAGCCGCTGGTGGTCGCGGCAGCGTCCGCGGTGGTGGCGACCGTGGTGGTGGCCCTGGTGGCGCTGGGGGTGTCCCGACTGCTGCCGCCCGGACCGTGGCGGCTCGCGGCCGCGGCCGCGGGCCTCACCTGGCTGGTGCTCACGGTGGACGGGCTCACCGGGACCACGCTGCAGCAGGGCAGCGTGCTCGGCTCGATGTCCACCCTCGGCGCCCGCTACTACGGCTTCAGCAACACTGCGTTCTCGATCTACGGCACCAGCGCGCTGGTCCTCGCCGGCGCGCTGGCGGCGATGCTGGCGGGCCGGTCGCGGCGCCTGACGGTGCTCGTGGTGGCCGGACTGGGCCTGGTGAGCGTGGTGGTGGACGGCTGGCCGGCCTTCGGAGCGGACTTCGGCGGCATCCTCGCGCTGGTGCCGGCGTTCACGCTGCTGCTGCTCGGGGCGCTCGGGATCGCGGTGACGGCGCGGCGGATGGTGGTGGCTCTGCTCGCCGGGGTGGTGGCGGTGGCGCTGGTCGCGACGATCGACTGGCTGCGGCCCGGCCCGGGCTCGCACCTGGGCGCGTTCGTGCAGCGGATCGTCGACGGGGACGCGCTCGCGACCGTCGCCGGGAAGGCGGTCGCCGCCTGGGGCACGCTGTGGAACCCCCTGGGCGGGCCCGTCGCGGTGGTGTGCGTGGTGGGCGTGCTGGCCCTGGTGGGGCCGCGGCGCCGACGGCCGGCCGTGATCGCCGAGGCCTACGCACGGGTGCCGATGCTGCGCCCCGTGGCGGTGGCGGGGGTGACGCTCGCGCTGGTGGGCGCGGCGCTCAACGACTCCGGGGTGTCCGTGCTGGCCATCGTGCTGGCGTTCGGCGCGGGCCTGATCGGCACCTCGCTGGCTGCGCACGGCAGCCGGGCCGGTCCCGACGAAGGGCGTCCCGACGCCGGGCGGCCCGACGAAGGGCGTCCCGACGCCGGGCGGCCCGACGAGTTGGCCCCTCACGCCGGGCGTCCCGACGACGCCGGGTCGCCGGCCCACCGGCCGGTCGCGGTGCTGGTCGCGGTGGGCGGCGCCCTGCTGGCCGTCGTCGTGCTGGCCACCTCCCTGGCGCCGACCGCGACGGCGCGGGCGGGCGACGTCACCGGACCGCTCGATGGCGTGCTGGTCACCAGCGCCGCGCCGACCGTCGTGGTCGGCGTCGGCGGGCTGCGCTGGCAGGACGTCACCCCCACCGGCACGCCGACGCTGTGGGGTCTGCTGCGCGACGGCGCTGCTGCGGCGGCGATCACGCCGGGCGTCGGCGGTGTGAACGCCTCGTGCGAGGCCGCCGGCTGGCTGGCGCTCTCGTCGGGCCGGGCGCCGGTGACCGGAGCATCCGCGGGCGGCACGTGGCGCTGCGAGCCGTGGTGGCTGACGACGCCGGCGGGCGGGGCAAACGTCCAGGGCTGGGACGCCCTGGTCAGCGCCCAGGCGCGCTCGTCCTTCCACCCCCAGCTGGGCACCCTCGGCGACGCGCTCGCCGAGGCCGGGGTGTGTCGCACGGCGATCGGACCGGGCGCCGCGCTCGCGCTGGCCGGCGCGGACGGCCGGTTGCCGCGGTACCGGGACCTGGCCACCGCGCTCGACGACCCCGAGGAGGCCTTCAGCTGCCCGGTGACCGTGGTGGACGCGGGCTCGGCGCCGTACGACCCGGGCGCCCTGGACACCGACGTGACCGCTCTCGCCGCGCGGCAGGCGGAGCTGGCCGCGGCGGACACCGTCGTACGGCGCGTACTGGCTGCGGCCCCGGACGGCGCCACCATCGTGGTGGTCGGCGTCGGCAACCCGGTGCGCACCACGGCGTGGCTCGGTGTCGGGCTGGTCCGCGCGCAGGGCGCCCCGGCCCAGCGGTTCGCCGCCTCCGCCGCGACGCACTGGGAGGGCGTGGCCCGGCTGCTCGACGTGCCCACGTCGCTGACGGCCGCCTACGCCACCGCGGTGCCGGCCGAGTTCACCGGCGCCCCGCTGGCCTCCGCCCGCACGCGCGGCAGCGACGCCGCCACCGTGGTCGACGAGCTGGCGGGCCTGTCCACCCGGGACCACGTGCTGCGCGCCGTCGCCGGGTCCTCGACCACCGTCCCGACGCTGATCTCCCTGGCTCTGCTCGCGCTGCTGCTGTGGTGGCCCACCGCGCGCACGCGCCGGCGCCGTGCCCTGGACGGCGTGCTGCTGGTGCTCGCCGTGCTGCCGGCGGGGCTGTTCTGGCTGTCGGCCTGGTCGTGGTGGCGGTTTGCGCCGTCCTCGGCGACGCTCGGCGCGGCGGCTCTGGTGAGCGTCGCGTGCCTCGCGGGGGCGGCCGCGCTGGCGCCGCGCCGACCGGTGTGGGCGGCGCCGGGCCTGATCGCCGGGGTGACGTTCGTCGTGCTGAGCATCGACGCCGCGTTCGGCACCCCGCTGCACCGCGGCAGCCCGCTGGGCCCCGCGGTGACGTCGGGTGGCCGCTACTACGGCTTCGGCAACCCGACGTACTCCGTGTACGTGGTCGCCGCGCTGGTGCTGGCCGCAGCGCTGGGCACGGCGCTGCTGCGGGCCGGGCGCCGGGGCGCCGCGATCGTCGCCAGCGCCCTGGTGGGGGTGGTCGCGCTCGCGGTCGACCTGCTGCCCTCGCTCGGCGCCGACATCGGCGGCGGTCTGGTGCTGGTGCCGTCGACCGCGGTCGTCGTGCTGGCCGTCGCCGGGGTGCGCGTCACGTGGCGGCGCCTGCTGGGGCTCGGCGCTGCGGGCGCCGCCGTGGTCGCCGTGATCGGGCTGGCGGACTGGTTGCGGCCCGTCGAGCAGCGCACCCACCTCGGCACCTTCGTCCAGCAGGTGCTGGACGGGACCGCCTGGGAGACCGTCTCCCGCAAGGCCGGTTACGCGGCAGGGACGCTGACCAGCGGCCCGGTGGCGTGGCTGACGCTGGCGGTGCTGGTGGCCACCGGGGTGGTCGTCTGGCGCGCCGGCCGCGGCCACGTGGGACGGCTGACCGCGGTGGAGCGGGAGTGGCCGCTGGTCCGCCCGCTGCTGGTCGCGCTGCTGGTCGCCGCGGTGGGCGGCGCGCTGCTCAACGACTACGGGCTGCGCATCGTCACGGTCATGCTGTTCGCGGCGGTGCCGCTGGCCGGCCTGGTGCTGCTGCGCCTGGCGCCCGGCCCGGAGCCGCTGCCCGCGCCCGAGCCGCTACCCTGCGACGAGATCGCCGCACCGGCGGCCCCCCAGGAGGAGCGATGAGCGACCGTCCCCGGTACGCCTACCTCGGGCCCGCCGGCACGTTCACCGAGGAGGCGCTGCTCCAGGTCGTCTCCCCCGACGAGGTGGACCTCGCCCCCCAGGTCGACGTGGGCTCGGCGCTGGCCGCGGTGCGCTCTGGCGCGGCCGACTACGCGGTGGTCGCCATCGAGAGCACGGCCGAGGGCGGCGTCACCGCCACGCTCGACTCCCTGGCGAGCGGCAGGCCGCTGGTGCTGCTGCGCGAGATGCTGGTGCCGGTGCAGTTCGCCCTGGTGGCGGCGCCGGGAACGGCGCTCGCCGACGTGCGCCGGGTCAGTGCGCACCCCCACGCGTGGGTGCAGTGCCGGCGCTGGCTCGCCGAGCACCTGCCGGGCGCGGTGCACGTGCCCGCGACCTCGAACACCGCTCCGGCGGCGCTTCTCGCGGAGCGCGCCGCCGACCCGACGCTGCCCGCGCCCGCCTTCGACGCCGCGCTGGTGCCGTCGGCGGCCGTCCGGACCTACGGCCTGGTGGCCCTCGCGCGTGACGTCGCCGACAACCCGGAGGCGATGACGAGGTTCGTCCTCGTCGGGCACCCGGGGCAGGTGCCGGCGCCCACCGGGCGGGACAAGACGACGCTCGTGGTGCACCTGCCGGACAACGAGGCCGGCGCGCTGCTGGTGATGCTCGAGCAGTTCTCGGTCCGCGGCGTGAACCTGTCCCGCATCGAGTCGCGGCCCATCGGCGACGGCATCGGCCGCTACTCCTTCTCCATCGACGTGGAGGGCCACATCGCCGACGAGCGCGTCGGCGAAGCCCTGATGGGCCTGCACCGACGCTGCCCGTACGTGCGATTCCTCGGCTCGTACCCGCGCGCGGACCGCGTCGCACCGACGATGCACGCCGGGGCGTCGGACGACGAGTACGTCGGAGCCCGGGGTTGGCTGGCCGCCGTCCGCGACGGCGTCGCCACCTGACGCTGTCGGTTGCGGCGTGCCTCCGACGCCTGCCGTCTGCCGTCTGGCGTCTGGCGTCTGGCGTCTGGCGTCTGGCGTCTGCCGTCTGGCGCTTGCCGTCTGGCGCTTGCCGTCTGGCCCCCGCCCGGAGCTCCTCCCCGCGCAGGTGCCGGAGGGCCCGCCGCTCCGCATCATGGGGGTATGACGACCACCAGCGACCGCGGCCCCGCGCGCCCGGCCCGACCTCTCGCCGCATCCACCCCGGACGCGCCGCCCACCGGCGCCGACCGTGTCCGCCAGGGCGTCGTGCTCGTCGGGGCCCTGCTGGCCGTGCTCGGCGCGGCCTGGGGCTCCGGTGCGTTCGGCGGCACGACGATGCCGGAGGTGGCCGACGGCGCCTTCGCCCCGTCGTCCAGCCCGCTGACGCCGGCCACCGGCGCGTTCTCCATCTGGTCGGTCATCTACCTCGGGCTGGTGGCCCTGGCGGTGTACCAGGCGTTGCCCCGGTCTGCGGCCGCCCCGCGGCTGCGCGCCACCTCGTGGTGGGTGCTCGCCTCGCTGGTGCTCAACGCGGTGTGGATCGCCGTGGTGCAGGCGGAGTGGTTGTGGGCGAGCGTGGCGGTGCTGGCCGGGCTGCTCGCAGTGCTCGCCGTGATCACGGTGCGCCTGGTGCGCACCCCGTCCCGGTCGGCGACGCAGTCCGTGCTGCTCGACGCCACGCTGGGCCTGTACACCGGCTGGGCGTCGGTGGCGACGCTGGCCAACGTCGTCGCCGTGCTGGTGCACGAGCGGGTGGTCGACCTGCCGCCGGTGGGCGGCACAGCGACCGTGGCCGCGGTCGTCGTGCTCGTCGCGGGCGTGGCCCTGGCGTGGGCGTGGGCGGCGCTGACGCGGGGCCGGCCGCTGCCCGCCTGGACGATCGCGGCCGCGATGGCCTGGGGGTTCGCGTGGATCGCGGTCGCGCGCACGACGACCGAGCTGACCTCGACGCCGCTCGCGGTGGTCGCGGGCGCCGCCGCGGTGCTCACCCTGGCCGCGCCGCTCGTGGTGCCCCGCCGGTCCGTGGTTCCCCGCTGACCTGCCGGAGCGTCGTCCCCCGGTGACCCCGCCGCTCTGACCGAAACCCGGCCGGCCGGCGGGCCCGGGGTCCGTCGTCCCCGGCCCGTCCGGGCTGCGTTGGTCAGGCGACCCGCACCACGAGCGCGTCGGGGTCCACCCGCGCCGACAGCCGGTCCACCCGCCCGAGGATGTCGCCGTCCACCTGCACGTGCTGGCCACCGGCGATCCGCACCTGGATCTGCCGGGCGCGGATGTGGTCGATCCGGCCGATCTTCGCCGGCAGCTCGGTGTGCACCCCGACGCCCTGCAGCAGCACCTCACCCAGGAGCTGGGCCCAGCCGGCGACGCCACCCCGGGTGTCGATCGCGGCGACGTCCAGCCAGCCGTCATCGAGCACCGCGTCCGGCAGCAGCGTGATGCCGCCCGGCAGCCGTCCGCAGTTGCCCACCATGAGGCTGCGCAGCCGCACCTCGGTCCACGGCCGGTCGTCCACCTTCACCCGCACCCGCAGGCGCCGCCCGTGCAGGTGCCGCACACCGGCGACGAAGTAGGCGAGCCAGCCGACCCTCGCCTTGAGCTGCTCATCGGCGCCGGCCACCATCGCCGCGTCGAAGCCGACGCCGCCGATCACCAGGAAGATGTGGTCGCTCGGCTCGTCCAGGAGCTCGGGGCCCGCCTCCCGGCCATCGGGCGACGATGCCGCGGCCGGTGCCGGCTCGGTGGCGTCGTCGTCCTCCGCGACCCGGCGCTCCACCCGCAGCCAGCCGACGTCGATGGTGCGGTTCCGGCCCTCCAGCGCGATCGCTAGCGCCGCCGGCGTGTTGTTCAGCGGCAGGTCGAGGTTGCGCGCCAGGAGGTTGCCGGTGCCCAGCGGCAGCAGGCCCATCGGCACCCCGGTGTGCGCCATGGCCTCGCTGACGGCGCGCACGGTGCCGTCCCCGCCCACCGCGACCACCACGTCCGCGCCGCGGGCCAACGCGGCCCGCGCCTGGCCGAGGCCCGGGTCCGCCACCGTCGTCTCCAGCCACAGCGGCTCCGGCAGGTAGCGCTCGGCGCACGCGCGGCGCGCCTCCGTGCGCACGGCGGTGACGTCCGGCTTCGAGGGGTTCGCGACGAAGGCGACCAGCGGGCCGCGCCGCACCGGCTCCGGCGTCGGCTCCCCGACGTCGGCCGGGTCGAGGTCGTCGAGCCCCAGCCGGGCCACGATCCGGGCCTGCTCCCGGGCCAGCCGCAGCGCGACGACCACGGCGATGATGGCGAGCACCGCGGCAAGGACTGCGACCCACTCCTGCCACGTCATGTCCGGAAATGTACGCACCCACCTGTGGGGGCGCGCATCCACCTGACGGTGGACAGCCCCGGCCGCCGCACGTCCGCCACGCGTCCGCGGTGCGTCTGTCCCGCGGCCGCGGAGCGTTCGCCGCGCGTCCGCGCTGCGCCTGCCGTGCGTCCGGCGACCGCCGGGTTGCGTCTGCCGTGCGTCCGGCAATCGCCGCGCTGCGTCTGCCGTGCGTCCGGCAACCGCCGGGGCGCGCCCGACCGCCGCCGCAGGACGGGCGGCACGCGCCCGAGGACGGGCGGCTCGATAGGCTCGAACCGTGATCGACCTCAAGCTCCTGCGGGAGGACCCCGACGTCGTGCGTGCCAGTCAGGTCGCGCGCGGCGACGACAGCGACCTCGTCGACGCGGTGCTGGACGCCGATGCCCGCCGCCGCGCGGCGCTCACCCAGTTCGAGACGCTGCGTGCGGAGCAGAAGTCCCTCGGCAAGGAGGTGGCGCGAGCCACCGGCGAGAGCAAGCAGCACCTGCTGTCCCGCGCCCGGCACCTGTCCGACGAGGTCAAGGCCCGCCAGCTCGAGGCCGACGAGGCCGAGCGCACCGCGGACGAGCTCGTCCGCCGCATCGGCAACGTCGTCGAGCCGGGTGTGCCGGCCGGCGGCGAGGACGACTACGTGGTGCTCGAGCACGTCGGCACCCCGCGCGACCTGGCGGCCGAGTACGGCCCCGACTTCGTCGTCAAGGATCACCTGGAGCTCGGCGAGCACCTGCGCGCCATCGACACCGAGCGCGGCGCCAAGGTGTCCGGTGCGCGGTTCTACTACCTGACCGGGCTCGGCGCCCGCCTCGAGCTGGCGCTGCTCACGGCGGCGATGGACCGCGCGATGGCCGCCGGATTCACGCCGGTGATCACCCCGACGCTGGTCAAGCCGGAGATCATGGCCGGCACCGGCTTCCTCGGCGCGCACGCCGACGAGATCTACCGGCTCGAGGCGGACGACCTCTACCTCGTCGGGACCAGCGAGGTCGCCCTGGCCGGCTACCACAGCGGCGAGATCCTCGACCTGTCCCGCGGCCCGCTCCGCTACGCCGGCTGGAGCGCCTGCTACCGGCGGGAGGCCGGCTCGTACGGCAAGGACACCCGCGGCATCATCCGGGTGCACCAGTTCCACAAGGTCGAGGCCTTCAGCTACACCACGGTGGAGGACGCGGCCGACGAGCACCGTCGCATCCTGGGGTTCGAGAAGGAGATGCTCGCGCTGGTCGACCTGCCCTACCGGGTGATCGACACCGCCGCGGGGGACCTCGGCTCGTCGGCGGCCCGTAAGTTCGACTGCGAGGCGTGGCTCCCCAGCCAGGGCCGCTGGCTCGAGCTGTCGTCCACGTCGAACTGCACCACCTATCAGGCCCGCCGGCTGGGCATCCGTGAGCGCACCGCGGACGGGTCACCCCGGGCGGTGGCCACGTTGAACGGCACGCTGGCGACCACCCGGTGGATCGTCGCCATCCTGGAGAACCATCAGCAGTCCGACGGATCGGTACGGGTGCCCGAGGGGCTCCGTCCGTACCTCGGCGGCCTGGACATGCTGCGGGCCCCGGAGGGGTCATGAGTCGCATCCGGCTGGTCGCGCTCGACGTCGACGGCACACTGCTCGACTACGACGGCGCCGTCTCGATCCCCGCGCGGGACGCAGTGGCTGCGCTGGTGGCCGCCGGGATCCATGTCGTGCTCGCCACCGGGCGGTCGCTGCCCGCGGCCGTCGAGGCTGCAGACATCGTCGGGCTGACGGACGCCTGGATGGTGTGCTCGAACGGCGCCGTCGTCGCACGGCTCGACCCGGAGCTCGACGGCGGCTACGAGCTGGTCTCGGTGACGACGTTCGACCCCGCGCCTGCCGTCCGGGCGATCGCCCTGGAGATGCCGCACGCCCTGTTCGCGGTGGAGAAGCTCGGTGTGGGGTTCCTGGTCAGCGGGGACTTTCCGGTGGGCGAGCTGGCGGGCGAGGTCGAGGTGGTCCCCTTCGACGACCTGCTGGCGTCCCCGGTGACGCGCGTCGTCATCCGCAGCCCGAAGTCCACCCCGGAGGAGTTCGGCGGGCTCGGCGAACGGGTCGGCCTGCATGAGGTCAGCTACGCGGTGGGCTGGAGCGCCTGGCTGGACCTGACGCCCGGCGGCGTCTCGAAGGCCAGTGCGCTGGAAGAGGTGCGCCGCCGGCTCGGCGTCGAGCCGTTCGAGACGATGGCGGTCGGGGATGGCGGCAACGACGCCGAGATGCTCGCGTGGGCGGCGCGAGGTGTGGCGATGGGCCACGCCCCGGCGGCACTGCGCGCAGTGGCCGACGAGGTGACCGGGACCATCGACGACGACGGCGTGGTCGCAGTGCTGCGCAGCGTCCTGGCCTGACCGGCGGGTCCAACCCGGGCATCCGGCGCCCCCGTCACCGGCGGTCGGCGACCAGTTCGAGCAGTCGCCCAGGTGGGCCATCGGCGTCCGGTGGCGGCGCGCCACCGTAGCGGCGACCGTCGGGATGACGGTGCTCGAAGGACCCGTCGGCTCTGCGGGTGATGCGGAGGTCCAGCCGATGGATCTCGTGGTGATGGAAGCTGCACTCCGGTGCGCAGTGCGCCGGATCCGTCGGCCCGTGATCTCGACCCCACCACGTCATGTGGTGCAGCTCGGTGAATCCCAGCGGCATCTCGCACCCGTCCACCGCGCAGGTTCGCCGGCCGGAGGCGTAGAGCGCCAACCAGTGCGCCCGAGTGAACAGGCGGCTGTCCCGGCCCACGTCCAGCGGGTGACCGGCGCTGGCGAGGACGGCGCGGGTCAGGACGCAGTCGCACAGCGCACGTGCGATCTCCGACGCGGGCCAGGCGGAACCGCTCTCGTCGACCACGGGTGCCGTGCCCCGCAGCGCGGCGACGACATCGGCCGCAGAGCCGGCGGACGGGACCGCATCCTGGTCGCGGCGGGGTTCGCGCAGCGCGGCCCAGGTCGACTCGTCGAACGTGATGAGTGCCTGCACCGGCGCCAGCACGCCCGCGGTGCCGGCCCGGTCGGCCAGCGCGCGTTCCACCACGACCATGAGCGCGTCGGCCTGCCGCTGGCCGTGGTCTCGCTCGTCGTCCACCGCAGGACGCGGGGTGAGCGCATCGAGGGCCTTGGCGAGCTTGTGCCCCGCCACCGCATCCAGCTGTCCCCGGAGCAGGGTCCCACCCGGGGTGTGCGCCAGGTGCAGGTACCGAGTAGCGCGCTGCTCGTCGTGCGACCGCTGCCGGGCCGCCGGGTCCAGGCCGGCGCTCATCCGTGCGAGCTGCTTGCCGAACTGTGAGCCGTCCAAGCGGTGGGCCATCCCCACCACCTGGGCCTGGCCCTCGTCCGTCGCGAGATGTGCGGCGAGCGCTGGAGAGGCCGCGGTCGCCTTCGTGATCTCGGTGACGTGGTTGGTGGTCAACGGACCCGCCGCCAGCGCCTCGGCCACGGCGGGCATCGCGTTCAGCGTCGCCGCCCGGCCCACGGCCGCGAACCCGGCCCCGCGCCCCTCGTGCGACACGCGTCCCGCGAACGCGGCCAGGTCGCGGTCGCCCTTGAGCGCCCACGTCCCAGCCTCGCGCTCGGCGGTCAGCACGAGCCCCTCGACGAGCGACACCCGGTCCCTGTGCTTGGCGGTCCAGGCCAGGACCGCCGCTCGCGTCGACGCGTCCCACGCGCCCGCCCGCCCTGCGGCCGCCAGTGCGGAGCGCATGGCCGCCTCCAGGGCGACGAACGCGGCCGGCAGCGGTGCCGGCGCGGTGCGCGGGGCGGCCTGCAGGGGGACACGCCCGTCCGGCAGCGGTGCTGGCGTGAGGGGGCGCCGCTGCTCCGTAGTCATCGCACCCCCTCTGTCGCACGTCGTACATCTGTTCGAAGAGTACCGCAGCCGCAGCGTCGTCGCAAGCGCGATTGTGGCTCTGACCTGCGGTGATGCCTGTGGAAGGAGATGCGCGGACCGAGGCTGTGGGCGGTTCGCCGATCACCCCGGGCCGTCGTGCGCCCCCGCCGCGCCGCGCCGATGCCCGCCCCCGTCCCGCCGCCGCCCCCACCGCCGACGCCACCGCGTCCCACCGCCGCCCCACCGCCGACGCCCAGGAGCGCGGGGCCCGGCCGCCTACCAGGTCCGCGCTGCGCACCGACGCCGTGGGGTTCCGTGCATCTGCGCTGGCAGTCCGGCTTCGTAACCCAATCGTGACCGATATATACGGTTCCTCCGGTTGCGGGCCCTCGTCGGCGGGCGTCCGATCGGACCAGGTGCAGCGATGTTGCTGCTCCTGCCGGTGCCTGTGGGCGCCGACCATCGCGACGTGGAGGTCAAGATGAGGCGTACTGGCGCACGAAGGTGGACCGCAACGGCGGCAGCGACGATGGGCCTGGCCCTGGTCCTGGCGGCGTGCTCGGGCTCCGGAGGCACCACCCCGACGACAGGCGGTACCGCCGCCGGCACGGGGAGCGCGGAGTGCGCCGACTACGCGAAGTACGGCGACCTCACGGGCAAGACGATCACCATCTACGCGGGCATCGTCACGCCCGAGGACACGCCGTACATCGAGTCGTTCAAGCCCTTCGAGAAGTGCACCGGTGCGAAGGTCGACTACCAGGCTGACAAGCAGTTCGAGCAGCAGATCCTGGTGCGCGCGCAGGCGGGCAACCCGCCGGACATCGCCATCGTCCCGCAGCCTGGCCTGCTGGCCCAGCTCGTGGCGACCGGCAAGGTCGTCAAGGCTCCGGACGCCGTCGGCGCGAACGTCGACAAGTTCTGGGGGGCGTCCTGGAAGGCGCTCGGCACCGTGGGCGGCGCGTTCTACGCGGCACCGTCCGGCGCGAGCGTGAAGTCCCTGGTCTGGTACTCGCCGAAGACCTTCGCCGACAACGGGTGGAAGGTGCCGACCACCATGGCCGAGCTCACGGCGCTCACCAAGACGATCGCCAGCGCCGGGAAGATGAAGCCCTGGTGCGTGGGCATCGCCTCCGGTGAGGCGACCGGCTGGCCGCTGACCGACTGGGTGGAGGACTTCGTCCTGCGCACCGCCGGACCGGACGTCTACGACCAGTGGGTCTCGCACAAGATCCCGTTCAACGACCCGAAGATCGCCAAGGCGCTCGACGCGGTCGGCGCGATCATCAAGGACCCGGCCAACGTCAACGGTGGCTTCGGGGACGTGTCCACCATCGCCACGACGGCGTTCCAGGACGCCGGGCTGCCGATCCTCGACGGCACCTGCGCCATGCACCGGCAGGCCTCGTTCTACGCGGCCAACTTCCCGTCCGGCACGCAGATCGGCCCTGACGGCGCCGTCTACGCGTTCTACCTGCCGGCCGAGTCGGCCACGGACAAGCCGGTGCTCGGCGCCGGCGAGTTCGTCACCGCGTTCGCCGACCGCCCCGAGGTCCAGGCGCTGCAGGAGTTCTGGTCCACCGACACGTGGGCGAACCTCAAGGCGAAGGCCAGCTCGAGCATCACCAACGGTGGCTGGATCACCGCCAACAAGGGCCTCGACCCGGCCAACCTCGTCAACCCGATCGACAAGCTGTCGGCGACGATCTTGCTGGACCCGAAGTCGGAGTTCCGCTTCGACGGCTCGGACCAGATGCCGGCGGCCGTGGGGTCGGGCGCCTTCTGGAAGGGGATGACGGACTGGGTCCTCGGGGCGTCCACCTCGAGCACGCTGGACAAGATCGAGGCGGCGTGGCCGACCTCGTGACGGCCTGCACCTCGACCTGACGCACGACGCCCCCGGGACGGGCACGACCCGTCCCGGGGGCGTCGCGCCGCCGCGAAGTCCCTCGTCGACACCCCGGGAGGGTGCATGAACGTCGCCGACAAGTTCCTCGTGATGGTCGCCGCGCTGCTGATCTTCGCCGCGATCATCGGGCTCGTGCTGTTCGTCGTCGCGCTGCTGGAGAAGCGCGGCGCCCGCTCGGTCGGCTGGTTCTTCGTCGGACCGACCGTGCTGCTGCTCGTCGTCGGGCTCGCGTACCCCGCGGTCCGCACGGTGGTGCGTTCCCTGTACAACGCGGCCGGGTCCGCGTTCATCGGGCTCTCGAACTACACGACGATCTTCACGTCGGGCGACATGCTCGTCGTGCTGCGCAACACCGTGCTGTGGGTGGTCATCACCCCGTTCGTCGCCACCGCGGTGGGGCTGCTGTACGCCCTCGTCGTGGACGGCGCGCGGGGCGAGGCGGCCGCGAAGTCGCTGATCTTCCTGCCCATGGCCATCTCGTTCGTGGGCGCCGGGATCATCTGGAAGTTCGTCTACGAGTACAAGTACTTCGACCCCACGCTGGCCAACAACCCGCGGCAGATCGGCCTGCTCAACCAGGTGCTGGTGTGGCTCGGGATGCAACCGAAGCAGTTCCTGCTCAACCAGCCCTGGAACAACCTGTTCCTCATCGTCGTGATGATCTGGATCCAGGCCGGCTTCGCGATGACGATCCTCTCGGCCGCGATCAAGGCGATCCCGCTGGAGACCACCGAGGCGGCGCGGCTCGACGGCGTGAACGCCGTGCAGCTGTTCCGCTTCATCACCGTGCCGAGCATCCGGCCGACCCTGGTGGTGGTGCTCACCACCATCGCCATCGGCTGTCTGAAGGTGTTCGACATCGTCCGGACCATGACCGGCGGCCTGTACGGCACGTCGGTGGTGGCCAACGAGTTCTACACGCAGAGCTTCACCGCCGGGAACCAGGGGCTGGGCGCCGCACTGGCGGTGCTGCTGTTCGTGCTGGTCATCCCGATCATCGTCTACAACATCCGACAGCTTCGACGGGCGGAGGCACGATGACCGTCATCGGACAACCCCTGGACATCTCCGGGGTGAAGCCCGCCCCGGGTGCGGGCGGATCGGGCGGATCGGGCGGCTCGCCGCGCCGGGAGCCGGTGGCGGCCGCCGCGCGCCGGCGACTGTCCCGGCCGTGGGCCACCCTCACCGCGATCGTGCTGGCGGCGCTGTGGACGCTGCCGACCTTCGGGCTGCTGGTCACCTCCTTCCGCGACAGCAAGGCGATCAACACCAGCGGGTGGTGGACCGCCCTCACCGGGCCCTTCACGCTCGACAACTACCGGCAGGTGCTCGACACGTCGAACACCCAGTCGCTGGCGCCGTTCGTCGTCAACTCGCTGGTGATCACCGTCCCGTCGGTGGTGCTGCCGGTGTTCCTCGCGACCCTCGCGGCGTACGCCTTCGCTTGGATGCGGTTCCCGGGCCGGGACATGCTGTTCGTCGCGGTGTTCGCGCTGCAGGTGGTTCCGATCCAGGTGACCCTCATCCCGCTGCTGCAGCTGTACGTGCAGATGGGGGTGGCGGGCACGTTCTGGGCGGTGTGGCTGTCACACACGGCGTTCGGCCTGCCGTTGGCGGTGTTCCTGCTGCACAACTTCATGCGGGAGATCCCGGGCGACATCATCGAGGCCGCCCGCGTCGACGGTGCCGGGCACGTGACGATCTTCTTCCGGCTGATGCTGCCGATGCTCAAGCCCGCGCTCGCGGCCTTCGGCATCTACCAGTTCCTCTGGGTGTGGAACGACCTGCTGGTTGCATTGACCTTCGCGGGCTCGTCCAACTCGGTGGCTCCCATGACGGTCGCGCTGTACAACATGACCGGGACCAGGGGCTCCCAGTGGTACCTGCTGTCAGCCGGCGCGTTCGTCTCGATCCTGGTGCCGATGGTCGTGTTCCTGTCCCTGCAGAAGTACTTCGTGCGCGGGCTGCTGGCCGGCTCGGTCAAGGGGTGACAAGGGCCGACGGGCGGCCTCGCTAGCCTGGTGCGGTGCCGGCGCCCCTGCTGTTCGTCCTCTCGGGGCTGACGCAGTACGCCGGTGCCGCGATCGCGGTGGGGCTGTTCGGCCGGGTCGATCCGACGGCCGTCGCCTGGTTGCGGATCGCCCTGGCCGCCGTGGTGCTGGTGGCCTGGGCGCGCCCGTGGCGCGGCAGCTGGGACCGGCGCCGGTGGGTCACCACCGCGGCGTTCGGGCTGGTGCTGGCGGCGATGAACGTCTGCTTCTACGTGGCGATCGCGCACCTGCCGCTCGGCACGGCCGTCGCCCTCGAGTTCTCCGGCCCGGTGGCGGTGGGCGCGCTGACCGGCCGTGGCTGGCGGGAGCGGTCCGCGATCGCGGTCGCCGCGCCGGGGGTGGCCCTGCTGGCCGGGGTCAGCCTGCGGCTCGGCCCGTCGGCCCACGTGGGCCTCGTCGCGATCGGCCTGGCCGCCTGCTTCTGGGCTGCCTACATCCTGCTCGGCCGACGGGTGGCCACCGGCACCCAGGGGCTGTCCGGGCTCGCGGTGGGCATGGCGGTCGGCGCGTTGGCGTTCGCGCCGTTCCTGGCCGGCGGCGCCCGGCCCGTGCTGGGCGACTGGCGGCTGGCGCTCGCGGTGGTGGGCGTCGCGGTGCTCTCGTCGGTGGTGCCGTACGCCATCGAGCAGGTGGTGCTGCGGCGGGTGAGTGCCGCGACGTTCGCGGTGCTGCTGGCGCTGCTGCCCGCCACCGCGGCAGTGGTGGGAGCGGTGGCCCTGCGGCAGATACCCCACGGCCTCGAGCTGGTGGGCCTCGCGCTGGTGTGCGGCGCGATCGCGCTGACCGCGCGGCGTGCCGAAGCCGGCGTCGAGGCGCCGCCGCCGGCCTGAGCGCTGCTGCCGACCCGGCTCGCGCCGCCGGCCTGAGCGCTGCCGCCGACCCGGCTCGCGCCGCCGGCCTGACTGGTCCCGGCGCGGGCCGCTACAGGTACTGGCCGGTGCTGCGGTGCGGGTCGGACTCGTCGTCGGTCGCACCCTGCACGACGAGCGTGCCGCCGCCCCCGACCGACATCCCCGGGGGAAGTGCGCGGCGCATGCCGGTCAGCTGGGCCTGGGCGGCCATCTGCTGCGCGACGAGCGCGGTCTGGATGCCGTGGAACAGGCCCTCCAGCCAGCCGACCAGCTGCGCCTGGGCGATCCGCAGCTCGGCGTCGGAGGGTGCGTCGTCGGTGAAGGGCAGCGTGATGCGGTGCAGCTCGGCCACCAGCTCGGGGGACAGGCCGGCCTCCAGCTCGCGCAGCGACCGCTCGTGGATCTCGGCCAGGCGGGCGCGGGCGGCGTCGTCGAGCGGCGCGCTGCGCACCTCGTCGAGCAGCTGCTTGATCATGGTGCCGATCCGCATCACCTTGGCCGGCTGCTCGACGAGCGAGC
>Ga0302291_10000144_pt1 | contig 18255 bp, 14 predicted proteins | sample III_Fen_N1_4_FD_194548 | JGI IMG/M metagenome (GOLD analysis project Ga0302291, IMG submission 194548) | Peat permafrost microbial communities from Stordalen Mire near Abisko, Sweden - III_Fen_N1_4 | ecosystem: Environmental > Terrestrial > Soil > Wetlands > Permafrost | place: Sweden: Abisko... | reverse complement strand
CGCCGCAAACCGCGCCGCAAACCGCGCTGCCGACCGTCGCCGCCGCGCCGACGGCCTTGCGGAGCGCGGCATCCCCGGCCGCGACGAGTGCGAACGCGCGTGCCGACTCGGCCGAGCCGGCGGCGCGGATCGCTCCGCCGCCGTCCACGTCATCGGCCGGATCCGCGCCCGCTGCCCGGCGCGGATCGACGCTCGTCATCGGTGGCCTGGCCGCGCTGCTGGTCGCGGGCGCGGCGGGCTGGGCGCTGCTGCACCGCGCGCCGGACGCCGTGCCGGCTGCGGCGACGGCATCGCCGTCAACGTCTGCGCCCGCGCCCGTCGCCGCGCCGGCCGCCGGCATTCCCGCGCCGATCACGCCCGCGCCGGCAAGCGCTGTCGCGACGCCGGCGCTCGCTCCGGCACCGACGCCTGCACCGATCGAATCTCCCATCACCGCACCGCCCGCCAAGCCCGTCACCGCCACCGCCACCGTCCCCGCGCCGACGCTCGCCCAGCCCGCTGCCGCCGCTCAGAAGCGCCCGTCCGCCGCCAATCCGGACGGGAAAGACAGCGTGGTTCCCGCCACCCGTTCGGGCTACGCTGGAGCGGACGCAGCAAGCAGCCGGCGGCCGGCGCGCTGCGGCGATCTGGTGCTGAAGGCATCGCTCGAATCGCTCACCGCCGACGAAACCGCCTTTCTTCGCAACGAGTGCAAATGATTCGCCCGAGCCTCACCTCCCGCTTGCCCGCCGCCTTCATCCCGGCGCTGCTGATTCTTGTGATGACCGTGCTCGGCCTCGCCGGCTGCGCCGCGCCCCAGGCCACCGCCGTCACCGAAGAGCTCGCCTTCGACCAGGCCGTCAACCAGGCGACCGACGGACTCTCGGCCCAGGTGCTCAAGCTGCCGGCCTTCCTTACCGCCGTGGAATCGACGATCGGCCGGCGCGGCGTGGTGGTCGATCCGATGCTCGACGCCAGCACCGGCCAGCAGACCGCGCTGACGCGCCAGCTCGAAAAGCGCGTCAGCGACCGGCTCGCGACCAAGGAAGTGTTCGAGCCGCTGGCGTTCAAGTCGGCCAACCTCGGCAAGGCGCAATACCTGCTGACCGGCTCAACGACGACGATCGACGGGCGCCGCAACATCCTCAAGATCAACCTCGCGCTGACCGAGCTGAAGAGCGGCAAGGTCGTCGCGCAGTCGTCGGCGGTCGCGCGCGGCGAGGGCCTTGACGCCAGCCCCACGGCCTACTACCGCGACAGCCCCGTGCTGCTGATCGACAAGATCACCGAGGGCTATCTGCGCACCTGCACCACGGCGCCGGGCCAGCCGGCCGACGCCGCCTACTTCGAGCGCATCGCGACCGCCACCGTCATCACCGAGGCGACCGCGCTCTACAACGCCGAGCGCTACCAGGAGGCGCTGGCGCAGTACAAGTCGGCCGCGTCAACGCCGGCCGGCGAGCAGTTGCGGGTGCTGAACGGCATCTATCTGACCAACTGGAAGCTCGGCAACATGGTCGAGGCCGAACGCGCGTTCTCGAAGGTCGTGGCGCTCGGCATCGCCAACAACACGCTCGGCGTGAAGTTTCTGTTCAACCCGGGCAGCACGCAGTTCTGGTCCGACCCGCGCATCAGCGGCCCCTACGCGATGTGGGTGCGCCAGATTGCGAAGGAAGCGTCGGCGGCCAAGGTGTGCATGAACATCGTCGGCCACACCAGCCGCACCGGCTCGGAGCAGGCCAACGAGCAGCTGTCGCTGCAACGCGCGACCGCCATCCGGCAGAAGCTCGAAGCCGAGTCGGGCGAGCTGGGGCCGCGCATCAAGGCGGCCGGCAAGGGCTTCCGCGAGAACATCGTCGGCAGTGGCACCGACGACGCGCGCGATGTGCTCGATCGGCGCGTGGAATTCAAGATCGTCGGCTGCCAGGGCTGATCGACACGACGCAGGGCTGCGCCCTGCCGCCGGTTCCCCACCGGCGCTGCATGACCGAGGCCCGGGCCGCGCACTGATCGGCCCGCTCGCCTCACCCATCCCCACGACATCTATCGAGACCGCGCGCCGGATCGATCGGCACGTTTGCGCGCGGCCACGCCGCCCCTGAAACCGCTGTTCATGCGGTCAATCACGCTCGCCTTGACGGCGTCAAGCCAGTCAGTTCGGCCCGAGGCAGACAGTTTCGAAACTTTCAATTACATAAGCAACTTCGTCGCTGATCGCTGAACTGCGCTTTTTCCAGATGAACGGTTGGTTTCATCGAGCGAGGCAGTTGCTTGTTCCACATCGTGGCCTGCGGCGGCAATTCCAATACCAACAAGCACCGCGCACCACGACGGAAGCCTTCGCGGCAATCCGCGAGTGCGCAGGCACATCAGATGGCTCCGATTCCGATGGCTTCACTGCGCGCCGCTCCGTTCCGTTTCCTGCAATGGCCGGTCTTCATTGCGCTGCTGCTGGCGCTTGCCGGCACGTTCTGGGCGCCGGCCGCGCAGGCCAAGCGGCTGGCGCTGGTCATCGGCAATTCCGATTACATGGACCCGATGCCGAAGCTGCCGAACCCGGCGCGCGATGCCGACGCCATCGCCAAGGCGCTCCGCGACGTGGGCTTCGATGTGACGCTTCGCATGAATCTGCGTCAGGCCGACGCGCCCAAGGTGCTCGGCGATTTCTACGCCCGCATCGCCGTCAACGACGAGGTGCTGTTCTATTACGCCGGCCACGGCACCCAGTACGACGGCGAGAACTTCCTGCCGCCGGTCGATCTGCCGATGGTCGACAAGGGACCGATCATCCGGTCGAGCATCCGGCTCAATGACGTGCTGCAAGGCATCGGCGACCGCAAGCCGGCCATCACGCTGATCTTTCTCGACGCCTGCCGCGATGCGCCGGCCTCGTCGTCGCGCAATCTCAAGGTCGAGGCCGGGCGTGGCTCGGTCTCGGACACCGGCCTCGCCGAGGTCAAGACCCAGACCGGCGGCACGCTGATCCAGTACGCGACCGCGCCCGGCGAGACCGCCAGCGACGGCGCGCCCGGCGACCGCAACGGGCTTTACACCAAGCACCTGCTGCGCCACATAAAAGACCCGTCGCCGATCGACCGGATGCTCAAGGATGTCAATTTCGGTGTGCGCGAGGAATCCACGCGGCTCGGCAAGGTGCAGGCACCGTGGAAGCACGACAGCCTGCCGGAAGACTTCTGGTTCAACCGCGAGGCGCAACGCGTCGCGGGCGCGCGCAGCGCGACCGGGCCGGGCGCGGTGGTGTTCCGGACCGAGCCGGGCACCGAGTTCTCGCCCTGCGATCGCTGCCCGAAGATGAAGGTCATCCCCGGTATGGAAGCGCCAGACGGTGGCCAGATCCGCATGGCGCTCAGCATCACCGAAGTCACCTTCGACGAATGGGATGCCTGCAAGGCCGCAAAGGGTTGCGGCCCCGCCACCGCCGACGACGAAGGTCTGGGGCGCGGCCGCCGGCCGGTCGCCAACGTGTCGCTCGAAGACGTGGCCGCCTATCTGCTGTGGCTGAACGAGAAGACCGGGCGCCAGTACCGCCTGCCGACCGAAGCCGAATGGGAATTCGCGGCACGTGGCGGCAAGCCGACGCCCTACCCGTGGGGCGCATCGGCCGCTGGCGGCGCGTTCGCGAACTGCAAGGGCTGCGGCGCGCCGCTCGACGCGGAAGGTCGCGCCACGATGGAAGTGGCCTCGTTCCGCGCCAATGGCTACGGCCTGTTCGACGTCATCGGCAACGCCGAGGAATGGATCGACGCCTGCGGCACCCGCGCCGGCTGCACGGCGGCGCGCGTGCGCGGCGGCAGCTTCAAGACCCAGGGGCGCGACGCGACCACTTCGTACGGCCGCAACGTCAGTCCCGGCGCGACCAGTCCCGCAATCGGGTTCCGGGTGGCGCTCACGCTTTGACGAGGGTGTCCCACCCGCTCATCAGCTTCATCCGCCTTACCCGCCCAATGCTTCGTCCATTCAACCGCCACGCATCAAAGAAAGCCGCCCCATGAAAATGTCATTCGTCCGCGTTGCGCGCCCGGGCATCTCGTCGCTCACGCTGCTGGTCAGCACCGCGCTGGTGTTCCTCGGCGGTTGCGACGCGGTGCCAAAAAAGCAGGAGGACCGCCCGGTCGAAGGCACCTGCTATCTCGGTTCATGCGTTCCGTTCGTCACGCCGCCGAAAATTGCCGAGGCGCTGACCTTCCACACGCTGAAGATCAAGGCGTCCGGCGACTGGGCTCGAAGCCTTGGCGACGACATGCAGGGGCGACTCTCCAAGGTAGCGATGGAAGGTAAGCCCTACTACACGATCCTCGATGACGCGAGCCGCGCGACTCCCGACGGGACGATCACGATCACGTCGCCGGAGCCGAAGTTCGAGGAGTCGAAGGACGCGAACGAATGCGTCGTGCGCAAGGTGACGGTGGTCGGCAACGTCAAGCTCGTCAATGGTCAGAACCGGTTGATCGCGTCGACCAACCTGCACGAGAACGCGAGCAGCACCCAATGCCCGCGAGCCGGTGACAAGGTCGGCGACAAGTTGCTCGGCAACGCTCAGGGCACGCTGGCCACGAAGGACGAGCTGATGGCGCAGGCGCGCGAGAAGGTCGTCATGGAGATGCGCAACATGATCGGCGTGAAGATCGAGTTGCAGCGGGTGCGCTTCATCAACGATCCCGATAGCGTCAAGGATCCGGCGAACAAGCTGCGCTTCAAGGAGGGCATCGAGTTCGGCCGGGCGAACCGGCTTGACCGTGCCTGCGCGATCTTCGATGACCTGAAGGATGCCGAGCCCGATTCGCCAGCCGTCCTTTACAACCTCGGCTATTGCAGCCTTGCAAAGGGCGAGTGGGTCACGGCGGGCCAGCTGTGCCGCCAGGCCGACGGCTTGACGACCAAGCCGGTCGCCGAGATCGGCGACTGCATGGAAACCACCGCGGCGGTCTGGCGCGACTACGTCACCCGAAACGCCGTCGTGGGCGCACGCGACGCGGCGACCTTGGGCGCCGGCAAGTTCGCAGGCAACGCGCTGGGCACGGCGACGACTTCTAGCAGCGCTCCTGCAAGCACAGGCGCCGTCAAGGTGAAGCCAGCAAAGCCGGCACTCCCCAAGCCGTCCGTCACCGGCTCGGTCAATTGAGGCCGGCCAGGTCAGGCGCACCTTGCTTGCTCCCCGCCGAGCGGCTGTTCGCCGCGCTCGGCAGCTGTGCCATATCGCAGCCGACCGTGCTCCAGCGCGCCGACGGCCTCGTCGCGATCTCGGCGGCGGACATGCGGGTCGGGCTGAACGTCGGCCCGGCCGTCACGCCGCAGGGCTTCGTGCCGACGCTCGACGTGATGTCGAACCGGCCCGGCTTCGCCTACGTGTTCCTGATCGATGCGGCCTCGAACCGGGGTCGCCTCGTCTACCCGGACAGCGTGCACAGCAAGAACTGGCTCGATACCGGCGAACTGCACCTGCCGCGCGGCGGCTGGCGTGCCGCGCCCAAGGGCGAACCGGTGTCCGATCACGTCCTCGTTACGGTCGCCGCCAAGCCGCAGGACAGGGTCCAGCTGGCCAACGACGTGGCGCAGCGCGGCGTCTTCGTCGTGCATGGTGACTTTGCCGCCGCGCTGACCGCGACTGAGCCGCGCAACCTTCTCCCACGACAAATCCAATGACAACCCTGAAACCTTTTGCCCGCCTTGTGCCGTCGGCGCTTGCGCTGCTGCTGGGCCTGACCTGCGCACCCGCGCGGGCCGAAAACCACGCGCTGATCCTGTGGATCGGCGACTACGCCGAAGCGTCGATGCGCCTGCCCGGCATCAATCAGGACGCGGCCATGGCCCGCAAGATCGCCGCCGGCATGGGCGTGCGCGAGTCGAACATCATCGAGCTGAGGAACCAGACGCTCCGGCGCGACGGCATCAGCGCCGCCTTCGCCACGCTCGCCAGCAAGATCAGCGACGGCGACAAGGTGTTCATCTACTACTCGGGCCACGGCGCGCAAGTCGTCAGTCCCGACGGCCAGAGCAAGTGCATGGAAGGCATGGTCTCGTACGAGCCGGCCATCTACGACGACCGCCGGCTCGAAGCCGATTTGCGCAAGGTTGCCGAGCGCGCGAGCCAGGTCGTGATGATGAACGACTCGTGCTTCTCGGGCGGCGCGGCGACCACCGCCAGCAAGTCGCGCTCGATGGGCGACGCGCCGGTTGCGAAGGTGTATCCGCTCAGCGCCAAGCTGGGCGATGCGATCGCCGATTCGTCGGGCGCGAAGTGCGGCGACGCGGTCAACATGAAGCTGTCGCGCAGCCTTGAGGTGGTGCGCAACGAGCGCGGCATGCAGATGCTCTACATCGCGGCGGCGGCCGAGAACGAGGTGTCGTTCGCGACCCAGCGCGGCAGCACGGCGACGCTGGCCTGGGCCGCCTGCCTGTCGTCGAACGCTGCCGACTACGACCACAGCGGCACCGTCAACGGCGAAGAGCTGCGCCGCTGTGCGCAGGATCGGATCGACACCGCCAAGGGTGGCCAGCGGCAGACCATCACCTTGCGCGGCAACGCAGCGCTGCCGCTGTCGTTCGCAACCGCGCCCGTCGCCGCGCCGCCCGCGGTTGCCGCCAATAGCGCCACGGCGCCGAGCGTCCCCGGAGCCACGAGCGCCGGTGCGGCGGCCGCCGCCGCGCCGGTGAACCCGGAGCGCGCGCTGGAAGACATCCGCGCCAGCGCCGACCAGAACATCCAGGTCGCGCTGACCGCACCGTCGACGAACCTGCGCATCGGCACCGACATGCTCGACTTCTCGGTCAGCACCAATCGCGCGGGCTATCTCTATCTGCTTCAGGTCGGCAGCGACGGCAAGACCTTCAACCTGCTGTTCCCGAACCGCGAGGACAGCGACAACTTCATCGGCGCCGGCACGTTCACCTTCCCGCGCGACAGCTGGCGGCTGCGCTCGGCCGGCCCGGAAGGCACGAGCCATCTGCTGGCCATCCTGTCGCCGACGGCGAAGGACATCGGCAAGGGCATGGACCGCACCGACGTGTTCGCGACCGCGCCGACGACGGTGGCGCAGACGCGCTCGCTGGTCGTCGAATCGACCGGGGCGCGCGCTGGCGGCTCGGGCCGGTTCGGCGCGAGCGAAGTGCTCGTCATCCGGGAGCGCAAATGAGCCGGCAACCGGGCCGCACGGAGGCATTGAAGAATCGTGCAGGCCGGCTTGCGCTTGCCGCATTGCCGGCCGCACTGGCGGCGCTGCTGGCACTCGCGGCCGCACCGGCCCGCGCGGAGAACCACGCGCTGATCATGTGGATCGGCGAGTACGCGGTGCCGCAGGCGCATCTGCCGGGCATTGCGCAGGACGCCGCGCTGGCGCGGAAAATTGCGCACGGCATGGGCGTGGCTGACGCCAACATCGTCGAGCTGAACAACGAGGCGCTGGCGCTCGACAGCATTCGTGCCGCTATCGGCGGCTTGGCCGGGCGCATCGCGGACGGCGACAAGGTCTTCCTCTATTACTCGGGCCACGGCGGGCAGGTGAACAGTCCGGACGGCCAGGCCAGGTGCATGGAAGGCCTGCTGACCTACGACGCGAAGCTCTACGACGATCGCCTGCTGCGCGACGACTTGCGCCACCTCGCCGAGCGCGCAAGTCAGGTGATCGTGATGAACGACTCGTGCTTCTCGGGTGGCGAGGGCGAACTCGGTGGCGAGACCGCGAGCAAGGGCTTGTCCGACGCGGGTGCGAAGCCGAAGGGCATGTCGCTGGCAAAGCTCTGGGGCAGCGCCGGCGCGACCACGCCGGCCGCGTGCGGCGACGCGGTCAACAAGGTGGCGCAAAGCCTTGCTCTGGCCGGACGCGAGCACGGCACGCAGGTGCTCTACATCGCTGCGGCGGCCGAGAACGAGCTGTCGTGGGCGACGCGCCAGGGCAGCGTCGCGACCGCCGCCTGGGCCAGCTGCGTTGATCCGCTCAAGGCCGATTACGACCACAGCGGCGTCGTCAACGGCGAGGAGCTGCGCCGCTGCGCGCAGGACCGCATCGACCGCGAGAACGACGAGCGCCACCAGACCATCACGCTGCACGGCAACGCGGCGCTGCCGCTGTCGTTTGCCGCGCTGGCGAGCGTCGACAAGCGGCTGGAGGTGGTGCCGGTCGATCTGTCGCGCGCGCTCGAAGACGTGCGCGCCGGCAGCGACTCGAACATCCGCGTCGAGCTGAAGGCGGCAACGACGACGCTGACCATCGGCGCCGACATGCTCGATTTCTCGGTCAGCACCAGTCGCGACGGCTATCTCTACCTGCTGCAAGTGGGCAGCGATGGTCAGGCGGTCAACCTGCTGTTCCCGAACCGGGAAGACGCGGACAACTACGTGAGCGCCGGCGCGCATCGCTTCCCGCGCGCCAACTGGCAGTTGCGCGCGGCCGGGCCGGCAGGTACGAGCCGATTCCTGGCGATCCTGTCGCCGGTGCGCAAGGACATTGGCAGGGGCATGGACCAGACCGGCGTGTTCGCATCCGCGCCGGCAACGGCGGGCCAGACGAAGTCGCTCGTGGTCGAGGCGAGCGGGGCGCGGGCCGGCGGCACGGGCCGCTTCGGCGCAAGCGAAGTGCTGGCGATCCGCGAAGTGCGCTAATCGCGGCGTGCGGCGGTCAGCCGGGTGCCACGCGTCTCGGCACCACCAGCTTCGCCGTCTGCACCTGCACGACCTCGTCGCGCTCGTTCTTCGTCTCGTTGCGCACCACAACAATCCCGCGATCGGGCTTCGATTTCGACGGGATCAGCTCAATCACCTCGCTTTCCACATGCAGCGTGTCGCCGGGGCGCACCGGGCGTGGCCAATCGAGCTGGACGCCGGCGCCGATATAGCCGCCCGCAAACGGCATGCCGCTGGTGACGATGAGCTTCATCGTCAGCGCGGCGGTGTGCCAGCCGCTGGCCGCGAGGCCGCCGAACAGCGTGGCGCGCGCGGCGTCGTCGTCGAGGTGGAAGGGCTGGGGATCGAACTCGGCGGCGAAGGCGGTGATCTGGTCGTGGCTGATCGTGACGCTGGCGCTGCGATGGCGGTCGCCGACGGCGAGGTCGTCGAAATGGAGCAGGGGGCTGCGATCGGTCATGCGGGGTCTCCGTCGGAGGCGGGGTTCTGGAAGTGCGCGCGGACAGCGGCGAGGATGTCGTCGGACAGCGCATCGCCCTCGGTGGCGCGCGCCAGCGTGAGCGCGCCGACGAGGGTCGCGACCTGCACCAGCGCGGCGCGGTGGCGTGCGTCGGGCGCGGGCTTGCCGGTGTCGGGCAACGGCGCCGCATCGGCCAACAGCGCCGCGTCGGTTGAAGCCGTCGTCCCGGATGAAGGCGCGGCCTCGGGCCTCAGCGCCGCCAGCGTGTCGACAAGCTCGCGCACGCCATCGGCATAGGCGGCGCGGACCGGCTTGCCGGCCGGCTCGCGCGCCACGTCGGTGGCGAGCGCAACGGCGGCGCAGCCGGCACCGGGCTGGTCGCGATGCTTGCTCGACAGATAGTTGTCGACGATGGCGGCGAGCCGCGCACGGTCATCGGCACCGCTTTTGGCGTGCTTGCGCCAGCGCGCGGCGCTTTCGCTGAAGGCGCGGCGGCAGGCGGCGGCGGCAAGCGCGTCCTTCGATTCGAAATGGCCGTAGAAGCCGCCGTGGCTCAGTCCGGCGGCGGCCATCAATTCGGCCACGCTGACGCCGCCGATGCCGCGTTCGCGGAACAGCCGCGCCGAGGCTTGCTCGATGAGGTCGTGATTCAGATCAGTCTGTTCGCGCGAGACGCGGGGCATGCGGGACTCCAGAAAGTTGGGCGGCGCAAATCAGGGTGCCGTCGCGGCCAGCGGCCGGAAGCGCGCCGCAAGGCCCTGCCGGATCGCGAGCACGCCGACGGCCGCGATCAGGCAGGCGGCGCCGGCAACGTAGAGCGCGGGCGTGTAGCTGAACACCACGCTGCGGACGAAGCCTGCGCCATAGGCCGCGACCGCCGCGCCGAGCTGGTGCGCCGCGAAGATCCAGCCGAACACGAGGCCGACCTTGTCGCGGCCGAAGGCGTTGGCGGCAAGCTTGACGGTCGGCGGCACGGTGGCGATCCAGTCGAGCCCGTAGAACATCGCGAACAGCCACAGGCCCTCGAAGCCGAAGCCGGAATGCGGCAGCCAGAACAGCGACAGCCCGCGCAGCGCGTAATACCAGCACAGCAGCTTGCGGCTGTCCCAGCGGTCGGACAGCCAGCCCGAGGCGATGGTGCCGACGAAATCGAAGGCGCCCATCAGCGCCAGCACCGACGCCGCCGGCACCGGGCCGAGGCCGTAATCACCGCAGAGCGAGATGAAGTGCGTCTGCACCAGACCGTTGGTGCTCAGCCCGCAGATGAAGAAGCTGCCGGCGAGCAGCCAGAAGGTGCGCGTCGCGGCGGCATCGCGCAGGGCGGTGAGCGGCGCGGTGAAGGGCGGCGGCGCGGCGCGGACGAGCGCCGCCGGCGCGCCGCTTTCGCCGAACGGCAGCAGCCCGACATCGGCCGGCCGGTCGCGCACCAGCAGCAGCGCGAGCGCGCCGACCGCCGCGCAGCCGATGGCGACCGGCAGCACTGCCATGCGCCAGCCGTGATGCTCGATCAGCCAGGCCGCGATCGGCAGGAACACGAGCTGGCCGGTCGCGGAACTGGCGGTGAGCATGCCGATCACCAGCCCGCGATGCGCCGTGAACCAGCGGTTGGCGACGACCGCGCCGAGCACCAGCGCGGTCAGGCCGCTGCCGCCGCCGAGCATCAGACCCCAGACCAGGAACAGGCCGCCGAGCGTGGTGACGCGCGTCGCCAGCAGCATCGAGCCGCCGACCAGCGTCAGCGCCAGCACGATCACGCGGCGCAGCCCGATGCGCTCGATGAGGATGGCCGAGAACGGCCCGAGCAGCCCGTACAGCACGAAGCGCAGCGCCAGCGGCGACGACACCTGGGCCACGTCCCAGCCGAATTCCTTGCCAAGCGCTGGCAGCAGCGCGCCGGGCAGGCCGAGCGCGGCGGCTGTCATGAGCATGGTCAGGAAGGTGACCGCCGCCATGACCCAGGCGTAGTGGATGCGGCGCCGGGCAAGCCAGCCGGCTAAGGCGAAATCGGACATGGCGGCGCTCCGGCGCAGTTGCGATCGGCGTCACCATAAAAGATATTCATCATTTATTCAATGATGACGAGCGTCATGTAACGGCGACTTCAGGGTTGCAGGTCGGGCAGGACGGCGAGGTCGTCGAGCGTCATCTCGGTGACGTTGCCGTTCGCCTCGGTGTAGCGGATGCGCGCCGGCAGGAAGCCGATGCGCGGCGCAAACCAGACCTCGACGCGGCTGTCGCGGCTGTCGGGGCGCGGCTCGCGGACGATGCGGCGCGCTTCCATCGGACCGAGGCCGGTGGCGATGGTTTCGGTCTCGGCGACGGTCAGCGTCCAGGTTTCGGCGCCGCGCACGCCCGCGAGCAGCACATGGAAGCGGGCGCCGGGGCGCATCTCGGCGTCGCGGCTGGCGAACAGCGTGGCGAGCTGCATGACGATGCTGGCGCGGTCCTGCGCGCCCGGCTCCAGCGGCAGCACGGCGGTAGTGGCCGAGAAGCTGATGCTGTTGTGCTCGGGGTCGCGGTTGAAGTTGGTGGCGACGAGGGCGCGGGTGCGGGTCTTTTCGGTGTAGCGGATCGGTTCGAGGCCGTGCTCGGAGAGCAGGCCGGCGCTGGTCGAGTTCTGCAGCCGCAGCGTGGTGACGAGCAGGTCGAGCGCGACGTCCTGATCGAGCTGATAGCGGCCGGCGCCGATCTGCCAGCGGATGGCGCCCTTGCCCCAGTAGTCGTGGCCGCCGATGACGCCGTGGGCGCTGAAATCGAGCCGGCGGCTCGGCGGCACGGCGCGCATTTCGGCGCGCGTGCCGGGCACGGGCGAGGGGCTGTCGACGGGCGGCGGATCGGCCGGCGCGGCGGCTTGGGCGTCGGCTTCGGGTTGCGGCGTGGCGGTCGCGGCTTGCGCGTCGGGCGCGTCGCGCGGGGTGTCGGACGGCGTGGATGCAAGCCGGGGCATCGGCGCGGGATCGGGGTCGGCTGGCGCCGGAGCGCGTGTGGCGGGATCGGCCGGCGCATCGGCGGCGCTCGCGGGCGACCTGGGCGCGGCTCGCGGCGTCGCGGGCGCAGCGGCTGCGGCTGCCGGCGCCCGCACCGGGCGCGGGGCATCCGGCGTGCGCGCCGTGTCGGGCGGCGCAGCCGGCTCGACCGGTGTCGGCGCGGCCGGCTCGGCGACCTCCGCCGCCGGATCGACCAGCTCGACCACGATGGCCGCATGCTGGTCCGCGCCATCGGCGCCGAACTCGCTGCGCCAGCGCAGGCCGCCGATCAGCGCCGCATGCAGCAACGCCGACAGCGCAATCCACCCTGCCAGCCGCACGCCGCGCTGCCAGCGCCCGCGCGCCGGGGTCGCAGCGCCGGCGCGCAAGGGCGCGGCAGCGGGCGTGTCGGTAGAGGCGGACGGGATCGGCACGGCGTTCGGGCGGAGGAGGCGGGGACGTGAGGCGAGGGCGGAAGGCGTTGGCGGGAAGTGTCAGCCAGGGGCTTGGGAGCGAGCGCGATCGACGCTGCAAATCGCGCACCGACGCCGCAAGCGACGCCGCCGCACCGGGCGCGCGTCGCCGGACGGCATGGTAGCGAAGCCTCCGCAGCCCCGGACTTGCCCTGTCGCGTTACCGGTATTCGCACTGGTCGCAGGGACAGAATTTGCTCGCATACTGCCGTCGAGCGTCGGCGGCGGCCCCCCTTGCCGCGACCGTCGACCCGAAGACACAAGGAGACGCCATGAGCACCAGCGACAAGACGACGGAAGGTTTCACGGGCTTCGGCCTGCCCGGCTTTTCACTCCCCAAGCCGCTTGGCGGCGAAGGCGGCAATCCCATGGTCGGCGGACTGGCCTCGGGCGTGGAATTCCTGCGCAATTTCTGGGGTCGGGGCGGCGCGGGCGCGTCGCCATTGCCCGGATTCGTGCTGCCGTCGTTCGATGTCGAGGAGCTGGACAAGCGCATCACCGACCTGCGCGCGGTCGAGGGCTGGCTCGACACCAACCTGTCGATGCTGCACACCGCAATCCAGGCGCTTGAGGTGCAGCGCAACACCGTCGCGACGCTGAAGTCGTTTGGCGAGGCGATGAAGGGCGGCAGCGGCAAGGCCGCCGAGCCCGAGCCGACCTCGATGCTCGGCGCGATGTTCGAGGCGATGAGTCCGCGCCGCGCCGACGCCGCATCGGCGCATGCGCCGGCCACGCCGCACGTCTCGCCCGACTGGCCGATGAACACGCCGACCGCGCGCCATCACGCCAAGCCCGAGCCCGAACCCGAGCCGGCCAATCCGGCAAACGCCGCCGCCACCTGGGCCGCCGACTCGATGCGCGCCGCCGCCGAATGGCCGGGCGCGATGGCGGCGGCCTTTGGCTGGCCGCGTCCGGGCGAGGCTGGCGCCGAGGCCGGTGCCGCCGCCGCCAGCGCTGCGCCGACCGCGCCTGCCACCGCCACGCGCGCCGCCACGCCGCCGGCCGCGACGAAGCGCAAGGTCGAGCCGGAACCCGATCCGGACGCGATGGAGGAAGAGGAAGACTTCGACGCGCCGCCCGACGTGGCCGCCGAACAGGCCGCTCAGGCCGCGCCGCAATCAGCCGCGCCCGCTGCCGAAGCTGGCGCCCCTCCGGCCGGCGCCGATGCCGCGCGCTTCATGCAGGAACTGGCGAGCAACGCGTCGATGGCCAACGCCTCGGCGTGGTGGAACCTGATGCAGGAACAGTTCGCCCGCGTCGCCAGCGCGGCGATGCAGGGCGCGACGACCGCCGCCGATGCCGCCGCTGCCGCCGTGCAGACCACTTCGGCGATCGTGCCAGGCGCCGAAGTGGCGGCGCATGCGATGAAGCAGGCCGTCGATGCCATCGGCGCGGCCGCCAGCGAATCGGTCGGCAAGGCGTCGTTCCCGAAGCCGGCGGCGGTCAAGCCGTCAGCCAGCGCCGGGTCGGCATCGGCCGGCGCGGCCAATGGCGGATCGGCCGCCAAGCCCGCCGCGCCGCGCAAGCCCGCCGCCCGCAGCGCGAGCGAGTCGGCCTCGGCGGGCAGCACCGCCGCGCGCAAGACCACGGCAGCCAAGTCGGCCGCCGCCACGCCCACGCGCGCCCGGCCGCGCAAGGCCTGAACGCCCGCCACCGCCGCCACCGAGATGTCCGCACCCGCCCAGCCCTCGCTCCCGCCGCACGTCAGCCCCGGCCGTTTCCGCCACGGGCATGCCGTGCATCCCAACTGGCGCATGGTCACCGAGCTCTGCCTCGCGCAGATCGATGCGCAGTCGCGCAACCCGGCCTACGCCAAGCGCGCCAGCCTCGGCTTCGCCTATCTCGGCGACCAGCTCACGCCGTATGCGAGCGAAATCCTCGCCTTCCTGCGCGTGCGCACCGGCGTGCCGGACTGGGTCGGCTCGGTCGGCGTCGGCGTCTGCGCGCCCGGCATGGGCTATTTCGACGAGCCGGCGCTGTCGGTGATGCTGGCCGACCTGCCGCCGAACTCGTTCACGGTGTTCTCGGGCACGCGCCCGATGCCGTCGCTCGACGCGCGCACGCCGAGCGGCGCGATCGCCGCGCACACCGCGCTGGTCCACGCCGATCCGGCCGCGCCCGACATCGCCGGCCTCGTCGCCGACATGGCCAAGCGCGTCGAGTGCAACTGGCTGTTCGGCGGCATCACCTCGTCGCGCGGGCCGGGCGTGCAGCTTGCCAACGAGACGCAATCGGGCGGCGGCCACGCGTCGAACGTGTATGGCAGCGGGCTTTCGGGCGTGGTGTTTTCGAGCGAGGTGCATCTCGCCTCGCGCGTCGCCCAGGCCAGCGCGCCGTTGGCCGGCTCGCACGCGGTCACGCGCAGCGAGGGCAACGTCGTCTATGAACTCGACGGCCGGCAGGCGCTCGCCGTGCTGCTGTCCGACCTCGACGCCGACGAGCCGATGACGCTGGTGCGCCATCCGCGCCTTGCGCACGGGCTGTTCGTCGGGCTGCAACTGCCGGGCGCCGCGCCGCACGACATGCTGCTGCGCAACGTGCTGGCGGTCGATCCGCGCGAAGGCTCGATCGCGCTTGCCGGCAGCATCGACGCCGGCCGGCGGCTGGTGTTCTGCACCCGCGACGGCCCGTCGGCGATCGTCGACCTGCGCCGCGCCTGCGCCGAGCTGCGCGAGGACATCGAGACCGACGCGCCGGCGCTGGCGCTCGAAGCGCCGTTCGCGTCGGCGCCGCTCGACGGCCGGCGCCGCATCCGGGGCGCGATCTACATCAGCTGCGTCGCGCGGCCGGGCCAGCTCTTCACCGACCCGTCCGACGAGCTGGCGCTGATCCGCGAGGGCCTCGGCGACATCCCGCTGACGGGCTTTTTTGCCAACGGCGAGATCGCCCGCGACCAGCTTCACACGCACACTGGCGTGCTCACGCTTTTCGTTTCCTGAGCCGCTTTGCCGAAATTCGCCATGTTCACTGCACCGCTTTGCCTGATCCGCCCGTTCCGCCCGCTCGCTGCCATCGCCGCGCTGGGCCTGCTGCTCGCCGCGCCCGCCGGCGCCGAGGGCCTGAGCCTCAACGCCGATGTCGGCACGCTTGGCGCCGGCGTCGGCCTCGGCTATGCCGTCACCGACCGCGTCGGGCTGCGCGCCAGCGTCAACGGGCTCGACGTGAACCGCAGCTACGACAGCGGCGGCAACCGCTACGACGCCGCGCTCAAGCTGCTCAGCTTCGATCTGCTCGCCGACTGGTACTTCACCGAGGGCTTCCGGCTCACCGGCGGCGCGCTCTACAACCGCAACCGCGCCGACCTGCGCCTGCTGCCCGGCCCCGGCAGCAGCATCAGCCTCAACGGCACCGACTACCCCGTCGCCGGCGCGCGCGGGCAGGTCGATCTGGGCCGCAAGCGGCTCACGCCCTATGTCGGCATCGGCTGGTCGAGCCAGCCGCCGGGCCATGCCGGCCTCGGCTTCCATGCCGATGTGGGCGTCGTGTTCCAGCAGCCGACGGTATCGATCGATGTCGATGCGCCGGCCGCGCTGCTCAACGATCCGGCGTTCCAGGCCAATCGCCGCGCCGAGGAAGAGCGTCTGCGCGACGACCTGCGCTTCGCGCGCACCTGGCCGGTGATTTCGATCGGGCTGAACTGGGGCTTCTGAGCCGCGCCGGCCGCGCTGCGGGTTTCTGGAGAGTCGCGCGCTGACGGGCGGCTGCATCCGCCGCATCGCGCAAGCGCAGATTGGGGATCGGCGCTGCCGCCGTCCATCCGCACCGGTTGCAGTTCACGCCATCGTTTCCGCAGTCCGTCGCTTTCGGGTCGAAGCGGTGGGCGGCGCCTCGCACAGTGCGGTCCATCGAGCGGCGCCCGCCGCCAGTTCTCCGAAAGGACCCCGTCATGAGCGCCATCCTGTCCCGCATCGCCAGCCTGCTTTTCGTCCTCATCGCCGCCTTCGTGGTGGTCGCGGTCTCCGCCTCGGCGGTTCACCTGCTCGGCGCGGTCGAGACCGGCAAGCGCATCCACAGCGAGGAAGTCGCCGCCCGCACGCGCCAGATCGACCCGGCCACGCAGTTGCCGCGCGTGATCATCCAGAAGCCCGTCGCCGACGCGCGGCCCGCCGCCTGAGCGGGCGCTTCCCGCCAATCGCCCGCGATTCCACCCGGCCGCAGGCGATTGGCCGGTCCGGTTGCGCGGCGGCATCGACCGCCGCGTCGTCAGCTTCATCCCGTGCCATTCCGCCGTCCGCGCGGTCCCGCCGCCGGACGGCGTTTTGCTGCGCGCCAGCCGATGGCCGCAGCCCCACCGCGTCGCGCTAGATTCCTCCGATGACCCAGGACAATTCCGCTTCCCCGCCGGGGCCGCAGTCGCCGCCGCCCGCGCCGCCGCCGCAGCAGCAGCCGTCACCGCAACCACCGCCCGATTTCCCCGCCCGCGCGATGCATTTCCTCGACCGCGCCGTGCGCGCGCTCGGACGCGGCCTGCGCGCCTATTCCGACTGGCTCGCGTCGATCACCTGGAAGCGCTTCTTCCTGATCTGGGGGCTGGCGATCGCGGCGCTGCACGTCTTCATCGACCTGCCGGTGTTCCGCGATCACAGCCCGCGCCCGGCCCACGGCGTGCGCTACAAGGTGCACATCGACCGCGACGGCACGGTGGACATCCGGCCGATCGCCGCTGGCGCTGCCGGCGCCGCGATGCAGGCCGATATCACCGGCGACTTGCCCGACAACCGCGCCCGCATCTCGATCGGCGCCGACGGCCTGCGCATTGAGGCGCGCGACGGTCGCGACCACACCCGCGTCCGCATCGACGGCAAGGGCGTCAGCGTCGACGACAAGGACGACGGAAAGAACGACGAAAGCAGGCACGACGACGGCAAGCACGACGACGGCAATCACGACAGCGACGACGACCGCGCCGTCGTCCTGCCGCCGGTTCCGCCAGCCGCGCGCCTCGACCCGACGCAGCCCGGCAAGTCACCATCCGCCGTCGGCGGCACCACCGCCATCACGCCGATCAACCTCTTGGCCCTCGACGACGACAAGGCCGACGAAGTCCGCGCCGCGCTCGGCGACGTGACCGAGCGGCTCGACAAGCTCGCCGCCGACGGTCGCGGCCAGCGCAGCAACTCGGCGCTGCGCGAGACCCTCGGCGGGCTGCCGATCGTGTTCGGCCTGCTGTCGATCCTGCTGAAAGTGGAGGCCGGCCGGCGCCAGCGCGTCGAGGTCAAGGCGGCCGCCGCGATGGAACTGGCCGGCGACGAGCAGCTCAAGCGCCAGCTCGCCGAGGCGCGCATGCAGACGATGCAGGCCCAGGTCGAGCCGCACTTCCTGTTCAACACGCTGGCCGCGATCGACCACCTGATCGAGACCGATCCGGCGCGCGCCTCGGCGATGCAGAAGCACCTGATCCAGTACCTGCGCGGCGCGCTGCCGAGCATGCGCGAGCGCGCCACCAACCTCGGGCGCGAGGCCGACCAGATCACGAGCTACCTCGAAATCCTCAAGGTGCGGATGGAGGACCGGCTCGCGATCCGCATCGACGTGCCGGCCGGCCTGCGCTCGGCCAGCTTCCCGCCGCTGATGTTGCAGACGCTGGTCGAGAACGCGATCAAGCACGGGCTCGAACCGGCGCCGGCCGGCGGCAGCCTCGCGGTGACGGCCGAGATCGTCGATGGCGCGCTGCGCGTGGCGGTTGCCGACACCGGCGTCGGCTTCGATCCGGCCAATGTGCGCACGCGCGGCACC
>Ga0302291_10000142_pt1 | contig 18351 bp, 18 predicted proteins | sample III_Fen_N1_4_FD_194548 | JGI IMG/M metagenome (GOLD analysis project Ga0302291, IMG submission 194548) | Peat permafrost microbial communities from Stordalen Mire near Abisko, Sweden - III_Fen_N1_4 | ecosystem: Environmental > Terrestrial > Soil > Wetlands > Permafrost | place: Sweden: Abisko... | reverse complement strand
CCCGTCCGGGCTCCACCGAGAACCGCGGCAGCGGCGTGCCGAGCTCGGCCGCCGCCTCCGCCACGGCCGTGGCCAGGTCTTTCGCCACCCGCTCCGGGTCCAGCGGCACGTCGTCGGGCAGGTAGGCGATGCCGTACCCGCCGCCGAGGTCCACCTCGTCGAGCAGCACCCCGGTGCGCCGCGCGATCTGCGCGCGCAGCTCCAGCACCCGGCGGGCGGCCACCACGAACCCCGACGGGTCGAGGATCTGCGAGCCGATGTGCGAGTGCAGGCCGATCAGCCGCAGCCCGGGGCGTGCCAGCACGGCGAGGGCCGCGGCCAGCGCGGGGCTGTCCTCGTCGTCCGGCCCGGCCGCCAGCGACAGGCCGAACTTCTGGTCCTCGTGGGCGGTGGAGATGTACTCGTGGCCACCGGCGTGCACCCCGGTGGTCACCCGCACCATCACCGGGACGACGACGCCGCGCGCCGCCGCGGCTGCGGCCAGAGCGTCGATCTCGACCCGCGAGTCCGCGACGATGCGGCCGACGCCCGCGTCGAGCGCGGCCGCGATCTCGGCGTCCGACTTGTTGTTGCCGTGCAGCCCCAGGTGCGGCCCCGGCACACCCGCCGCGAGCGCCACGGCCAGCTCGCCACCGGTGGCGGTGTCCACCCGCAGGCCCTCGGCGTGCACCCAGCGTGCGACCGCGACCGAGAGGAAGGCCTTCCCGGCGTAGTACACGTCCACCGGCGCGCCGACGGCCGCGAAGGCGCGCTCGAACGCGATGCGCCAGGCGCGGGCGCGGGCCCGCAGATCGGCCTCGTCGAGCACGTACAGCGGCGTACCGAACCGCGTGGCGAGGTCGGCGACGTCCATGCCGGCCACGGCGACCGAGCCGTCGAGCAGTCGCTCCGTGCCGGCCGACCAGGGCGGGCCGAGCGTGCCCGGCCCCGTCGTCTCACCGGAGGGCGCCGGCAGGGACCCGTTCACATCCGCTCCGGCGCGCCGACCCCGAGCAGGTCCAGGCCGTTGGCCAGCACCTGCCGGGTCGCGTCGTTGAGCCACAGCCGCGTGCGGTGCACGTCGTCGACCGGCTCGTCGCCCAGCGGCAGCACGCGGCGCTGGTCGTACCACTTGTGGTAGGCGCCGGCCAGCTCCTCGAGGTAGCGGGCCACCCGGTGCGGCTCGCGCATCACGGCGGCCTGCTCGACGACGCGCGGCAGCTCCGCCAGCTGCCCGAGCAGCACCGCCTCGGTCTCGTGGTCCAGCAGCGTCGCGTCGAAGCCGTCCTCCCGGCGCACACCGGCCTGCTCGGCGTTCCGCGCGACGTTCACCGTGCGCGCGTGGGCGTACTGCACGTAGTAGACGGGGTTCTCGTTGGTCGCCTTCGCCAGCAGGTCCAGGTCGAGGTCGATCTGCTGATCGGCCGACGACCGCGCCAGGGAGTACCGGGCCGCGTCCACCCCGACCGCCTCGACGAGGTCGTCGATGGTCACCACGGTGCCCGCGCGCTTGCTCATCCGCACCGGCACCCCACCGGAGACGAGGTTGACCAGCTGCCCGATGAGGATCTCCAGGTGCACGTGCGGGGTGTCCCCGAACGCGGCGCAGACGGCCATCATCCGGCCGATGTACCCGTGGTGGTCGGCCCCGAGCATGATGACGACGCGGTCGGCGCCGCGCTCCCGCTTGTCGAGGTAGTACGCGACGTCGCCGGCGATGTACGCCGCCTCGCCGTCGGACTTGATGAGCACGCGGTCCTTGTCGTCACCGAACGTCGTCGTGCGCAGCCACACGGCACCGTCCTGCTCGTACACGTGCCCGAGCTCGCGCAGCCGCGCGATCGCCCGGTCCACGGCGCCGGAGGTGTGCAGGGAGTCCTCGTGGAAGTACACGTCGAAGTCGACGCCGAAGTCCCGCAGCGACGTCTTGATCTCGGTGAACATCAGCTCGACCCCGGCCGCCCGGAACGCCTCGAGCGCCTGGTCGTCGTCCAGCGTCGTCGGGTCGGGCGCACCGGCGGCGAGCGCGTCGGCGACCACCTGCTCCGCGATCTCGGAGATGTACTGGCCGCCGTAGCCGTCCTCCGGGGCCTGCTCGCCGCGCGACCGGGCCAGCAGCGAGCGGGCGAACCGGTCGATCTGCGCGCCGTGGTCGTTGAAGTAGTACTCGCGCACCACTTGCGCACCGGCCGCCTGGAGCACGCGCGCCAGGCTGTCCCCCACCGCCGCCCAGCGCACGCCGCCGATGTGCAGCGGCCCGGTGGGGTTGGCGGACACGAACTCGAGGTTGACCGTCAGGCCGGCGAACGCCTCGCCGTGGCCGTACGCCGGACCCTGGTCGACGATGGTGCGGGCCAGCTCGCCGGCCGCCGCGACGTCCAGGCGGATGTTGAGGAAGCCGGGCCCGGCCACGTCGACGGCCGCGATGCCCGGCACCGCGACGAGTCGGCGGGCCAGCTCCTCGGCGAACGCCCGCGGCGGCGTGCCCGACTTCTTCGCCAGCTGCATCGCGACGTTCGTCGCCCAGTCGCCGTGCTCGCGCTGGCGCGGCCGCTCCAGGTGCACGGTCGCGGGCACGTCGCCGGCATCCAGGGCGAACGTTCCGTCGTCGACGGCGTGGGCGAGGGCGGCGCGGACCGCCTCGGCAAGCTGGGCGGGAGTCACCGGGACAGCCTACCGATGCGGGGTTCCGGGCCAGCCGGGGCTCGTCGGGCCTCCTCGGGCCTCGTCGGGCCTCGCCGGGCCACCGACGAGCCCGGCTCGCGCCCCGGAATCGGCCCGGCGACTGCTGATCGGGCAGCCTCCGGTCGTGTCGCACGCCCGGTCCTGGCGTCCGCCACGGCAAACGTGTTCACTTCTCGCATGGTGGGACGACTCGCAAGCCCGGCGGGCGTCGCTCGACGCACCAGCCTCATCGAGACCGCGGTGGAGGAGCTCCGTCGCCGGATCGCCGACGGCGAGTGGCCGGTGGGATCGCGGATCCCACCCGAGCCGGCGCTCGTCGAGCTGCTCGGGGTGGGTCGCAACACCGTCCGCGAGTCCGTGCAGTCCCTGGTGCACGGCGGGCTGCTGGAACGCCGGCAGGGCTCCGGCACCTACGTGCTCTCCGCCTCCGAGCTGACCGTCAGCATGGGCAAGCGGATCGCCGAGGCGCGCCAGCGCGACGTCGTCGAGGTGCGCCGCGCCCTGGAGGTCGAGGCGGCCCGGCTGGCGGCCCGCCGCCGCACGTCGACCGACGCGGCGGCACTGCTGTCCCACCGCGACGCGCGCTCGGCGGCCTACCTCGCCGGTGACCTCGACCGGATGGTCGACACCGACCTCGCGCTGCACCATGCGATCGTGCAGACGTCCGCGAACCCCGTGCTGCTCTCGCTCTACGAGAGCCTCATCGACGCGATCGGCGAGAACATCCGGTTCAACTTCGCGGCCGACACCCATGGCCACGACGCCCACGACGGGCTCGTCGAGTCGATCGTCGCCGGCGACGACGTGCGCGCGGTCACCGAGACGGCCGACTACCTGTCGGAGCTGATGGGCGAGGCCTGACCGGCGCGTCCCGCCGTGGGCCGCGCGGCCGGGGGCTGGTAGTCTCGGGCCTCGTCCTCGCCGCCCCTTGTGGGTGGCCGACGACGATGCGCCCGTAGCTCAGTGGATAGAGCGTCTGCCTCCGGAGCAGAAGGCCGCTGGTTCGAGTCCAGTCGGGCGCACGTAAAGATGCAGGTCACAGCCTCGAAGTTGAGGTCGTGCACTCTACGTGCACTTAGCCTCCTCGATTTCACCGGTCGATCGGGCGCAGCACACGGTCGACTTGTCCTTGCGCAGCCGGACGGAACGGCGCCCGACACGCAGCGCAGGCAGGGTTCCGGTGCGCTGCTCAGCAGCTCGAGGGGATCGCGACGGTGGAGCGGATCATCGGCGTGGGGTCGAGGTAAAGGAGGACCTGCCGTGTGATGCCCACCGCCGTCACGTCGAGCGCCACAGCGGTAGGCCCGTACGCCACGCCGGTGTTCGTCCCGGCGCAGCCAAAGCCGAGCACGAGCCTGACGCCCGCCGACTCCCCGGGCGCGAGGGTCACGCTTCTTGCGCCCGCGGCTTCGACCGCAAAATTCAACGGCTGCTCTTCCCCCGATCGCACGAAGTCGGCGGCCAGCGTGTAGCCGGGCTTGTCGGCGGACATGGTGATCGTGGCAGGGACGGGTCCGTCGTTGTGCACGACGTACACGGCGACGGCGGCACCCGGGGCGGGGTCCTCGGCCACGGACAGGCCGGGCTCCGCGCCGAACCCCATCAGGGAGCTCCCGGTGAGCTGCAGGTCGACGCGCGAGCGCACGCCGAGCCAGCCCGCGGCCGCCGCGACGGCCAACGCCAGGGCAACGAGCGCGACGATGACGGCGCGTCGCGGCAGCCGCCGGGGTGCGATGGGCCGACTGGAGGGGAAGGCGTCGACGTCTGCGGCTGTCATGCGTGCCTCCGGTGGGATTGCCGGAGCGCAAGGCGCCGGCGTTCAAAGATGCGTCGTCACCCCGAACCTAGGGCTTCGCTCAGCGCCGTGGGCGTCGTTCGGCGCCAGGTGGCCGACGATTTCGCGTCACTCCAGCGGCCGACCCGGACGCGGCGGGGAGTTCGGCGTCGGCAGCCTCCACGGCCGGCGACCCGCGCTGACAAGCGTGTAGTGTGTTCCTTGTACTGACCGGTCAGTTCAAGGGAGTGTCCCGATGACACACGCCACCATCACCGCCCCGCGCGTCGACAGCTCGCCCGTCGAGACGTCGGACCTCGCGCTCTACGCCCGCGGCCTGCAGCTGCACGGCCGACGCGGCGTCGTCTACGGGCCGGTCGATGCGGACGTGCGCCCTGGTGAGCTGGTCGTCGTCCAGGGACCGCAGGGGGCGGGGCGCTCGAGCCTGCTGCTGACGCTGGCCGGGCGGCTGGTCCCCGATCCCGGGGGCGAGCTCGTCGTGCTCGGCGAGCCGCTGCCGGCCCGCCGCCGCGCCGTCCAGCGTCGCGCCGCGATCGCGGGCTTCGCGGGGATCGACGAGCTCGACGAGAACGTCACGGTCGGCGTCGCGCTGCGCGAGCGGCTGGCATGGACCTCCCCGTGGTGGGCGCGGGTGCCCCGCGTCGACCAGCGGACCTTCGCCCGCCATGCCGCCCCGGTGTTCGGCCCGCGACCGCTCCCCCAGGTCGACACCGTCGCCTGGGACCTCGACGAGGTCGACGCCATGCTGCTGCGTATCACGTTGGCGATGGTCACCCGCCCTGACCTGCTCGTGGTCGACGACGTCGACCACGTCCACGACTCCACCCGGCGGCAGACCGTCTGGTCCGCACTCGACCGGCTGTGCGCCGGCGGCGTCACCGTCGTCGCCGCAGTCGCCTCGCTCGACGAGGTGACGCGGATGAGCTGGGACCGGCCGCCCGTGCAGCTGACCCTGGCGACCGGTCCGCACGCCGTCCCCGCCGCCTGACCGCCGCCTCTTCCGACGTTCGAAGGACTTTCATGCTCTCCGTCATCTCCACCGGCACCGAGCTGCGCCGCTTCCGCCGCGGCGCGCTGCCGCGGCTGGCCGTCGCCGCGATCATCCTCATCCCGCTGCTCTACGGCGCCCTCTACCTGTGGGCGTTCTGGGACCCGACGGGCAACCTCGACAAGCTGCCCGTCGCTCTCGTCAACGCCGACACCGGCGCCATCATCGGCGGCCGCGAGCAGCACGCCGGCCAGGACGTCGTCGCCCAGCTCACCGCGTCGAAGGACCTCGACTGGCAGGTCACCGACGCCGCCGACGCCGACAAGGGCGTGCGGGACGGCACCTACGACTTCGCCGTGACGATCCCGGCCGAGTTCTCCACCGACCTTGCCTCGGCCGCCGGCTCCGACCCGACGCCGGCCCGGATCGACGTCACCTACAACGACGGCACGTCGTTCCTGGCCTCCACCCTCGGCCACTCGGCCATGCTCCAGGTCGAGCAGGCGGTGTCCGCCACCGCCGGGCGGCAGGCCGTCGGCACGGTCCTCGTCGGGCTCGGCTCCGCGCGCGACGGGTTCGCCAAGGCCTCCGACGGCGCCGTCACCCTGCAGACCGCGGCCGGCACCCTGGGCGACGGTGCACGCCAGCTCGCCGACGGCGCCTCGTCGGCCGCCGACGGCGCGGGATCGCTGGCCACCGGAGCGCACGGCCTGGCGACCGGCGCGGACACGCTCGCCGCCGGCACCGCCGACCTGTCCGCCGGTGCGACGACCCTCACCGCCGGCAGCGCCACGCTCGCCACCGGTGCGTCGGCCCTGTCCACCGGCTCCGCGACACTCTCCGCCGGGACCACCCAGGTCGCCGCGGGTGCCGCCAAGCTCGCGACTGGGGCCGCCGCCGCGTCCACCGGGGCGCACGACCTGGCGACGGGCACCGCCCAGGTCAGTGCAGGCGTCGGCCAGGCAGCCACCCAGGTGACCGCGATGGCCGGCAAGCTCGCCACCCTCAGCTCGGTCGCCGCCTACCTGAAGTCCCTGGCGTTCGACCCGACGACCGGGGCGGTCGTCGACCCCACCGCAGCGGCGCAGCTCGCGACCCTGGCCGCCGCCCTGCCGACGCCCGCCGACAGCGCGGCCCTGGCCGGCCAGCTCGCGCAGCTCCAAGCAGGGGCGACGCGGGCCGCCCAGGGCGCCGCGACGCTCGACGCCGGGCTGACCACGCTCGCCACGTCGTCGACCACGCTGAGCGCCGGCGCCACGAGCGCGGCCGACGGCGCCACCAGCCTCGCGACCGGCGCAGCGAACCTCGCCGACGGCGCCTCACAGGTCGCCTCGGGGGCCGCGGCCCTCGCCACCGGCAGCGGCACGCTGGCGACGGGTGCCGCGTCCCTCGACCACGGCGCGGCCACCCTGGCCACCGGCGCCGACGCGCTGGCGGGCGGCACAACGACACTGGCCACCGGCACGGCGCAGGTCGCCGACGGCGCCGGCCGGCTGGCCGACGGCACCGGGCAGCTGTCGACCGCGCTGGCCGCCGGCGCCTCGGCGATCCCCGACGACACCGCCGCGCAGCAGACGGCGCGCGCCGCCACGATCGCCACGCCGGTGACGCTGCACGACGACCACATCGTCCAGGCCGAGGGCTTCGGCGAGGGGTTCGCGCCGTTCTTCATCCCGCTCGCGCTGTTCGTCGGCTCCCTCATCACGTGGCTGCTCATGCGGCCGCTGCCGTCCCGCGCCCTGGCGGCTGCCGTACCGGGCTGGCGCACGACGATCGCCGGGTTCCTGCCGGCCGTGCTGCTCGGCCTCGGCCAGGTGGCAGTGATGCTCGCGGTGGTGCACTACGGGGTCGGGCTGCAGATGGCGAACCCTGCCGGGACCGTCGCGTTCACGGTCCTGGTCGTCGCGGCCTTCCTCGCGCTGCAGCAGATGCTCATCGCCCTGCTCGGCCCGTCCGCCGGCAAGGTGGCGGTGCTCGCGCTGCTCATGCTCCAGCTCGCCTCGTCGGGCGGCACCTACCCGGTCGCCACCACACCGGCGTTCTTCCGGGCCGTGCACCCGTGGCTGCCGATGAGCTACGCGGTGGACGGGCTGCGCCTGCTCATCACCGGCGGCGCGGACGCTCGGCTGGTGCGTGCGACCGCCGTGCTGGCACTGACGCTGGTCGGCTCGTTGGCCGTCACCGCGTGGCGCGCGGGCCGGATGCGCACCTGGAGCCTGGCCCGGCTGCACCCGTCACTGGTGATCTGACACAGTGGACACCGTGACGTCGGTCCGCGAACAGATCATCGACGCGGCACTTGCCCTGGTCGCCGACCGCGGGATCGCGGCGACCTCGATCGACGACATCGCTGCGGCCGCGGGCGTGGCCAAGGGCAGCATCTTCTACAACTTCGGCTCGAAGTCGGGGCTGTTCGCGGCCATCATCGGCGAGGGCGTCGCCCGCCTCACCACCGCCCTGGGGGACGCAGCCGACTCCCGCACCGGCCAGGACGCCATCGACGCGCTCGTCACCGAGCTGCTGCGCCAGATCTGCGACCACCCCGACTTCGCGAAGCTCGTCATCACGGAGATCTTCCGGCGCGGCCGGGACTGGCAGGAGTCGATCGGCACGATCCGCGACGAGGCCATCGGCACCTTTGCCGCGGCGGCGCGCCAGGCCTGGCCGGAGCGCGACCCCGACCTCACCGGTGCGGCGGTCTTCGGCGCAACCCTGCTGGCCGGCCTGGACTGGCTGGTGTTCCAGCCGGAGCGTTCCCTCGAGGACGTGCGGCGCGCCGTGCTCGCCACCGTTGTCACGGTCAGCGCACGTCCCACCGATCAAGGGATCGTCGAGTGACCCGCTCCGCTCAGCTCGCCCACGCGTTCTGGCGCCCGCGCCCCGCCGTGCCGGGGATGCGGATCCTCGATCCGTCGCGCACGCGCATGCGGGTGCTGCTCGCCGACCTCGACCTCTACCGTCACGTCAACAACGGCATCTACCTGCGCTACATGGACGTCGCCCGGGTCAACTACCTCGCCGACATGGGCGCGCTGGGCAAGCTCTCCGCGAGGTCCTGGTACCCGGTGGTGGCCGCCACCACCATGAAGTACCGGCGCTCCCTGACCTGGCTCCAGCCGTTCTCGATCACCACCCGGGTGGTCGGCTGGGACGAGCGCATCGTCTACATGGACCAGGTCGTCGAGCGCGACGGCGAGCACGTCGCGCGCTGCTGGGCCGCCCTGCGCTTCCTCGCCCGCCCGTGCGAGCGGGTCGCCGCCTCGGCGGTCATCGAGTTGCTGGGCGACGGCGAGTCGGCACCCACGCTGCCGAGCAACGTCGCCGCCTGGGCCAGCGCCATCGACGTCGCGGCGCGCTAGCGACCTGCCCAGGCCCCGGCGTCCGCGTCCGCGTCCGCGAACGCGTCAGGAGGCGACGTCAGTAGGCGACGCCCACGTGGGCCGGGTGCGGCTGCGTGCTCTCGATGAGGTCGACCACCGCGAGGGCGAAGTCGGCGCCGGAGACTGCGCCGACGCCGTGCCCGTCGACCAGCGCCACGTCGTCGCCGAGGCGGTAGTGCCCGAGCCGCTCGCCCGGGACGTAAGCGCCGAACGTGGCCGGCGGGCTGACGAAGGTCCACCGCAGGGACGCGGGCGCCTGGGGCAGGTCGTCGGTGAGCACGGCCGCGACCTCCCGCGCCTCCGCCTCGTACGGCGCGGGGATCTCGCCCTCGAGGAAGCGTGGGGCGCCGGGAGCCGGCCGCAGGGCGTTGAACCCGCCCACCACGACCAGCTCTGCGCCGGCGTCGGCGGCCACCTGCGCGACGGTCCGGTAGACGGGACGCAGCCTGCCCGCCAGCGCGCCACGCGGCGAGAGCGCCGCCACCACCGCATCGGCACCGGCTATCACGGAGCCCAGCACCTCGGTGTCGTCGGCGGAGCCCTGGACGTAGCGGACCCCCTCGACGGGCTCGGTGGGCACCGACCGGCTCAGCGCGGTGACGTGGTGGCCGCGCGACGCGGCCTCGGCGACGACGGCGGACCCGACGTAGCCGGTGCCTCCGATGACAGTGATCAGGGACATGCGGACGGTGCCTCTCTCGGTGCTCGGTGACGGCAACCGCCATCGTAGTTACCATAGGAGAGCATCTCTACTTCAGGAAGAAGGCACCTTGTGGTAACCACTGCCACCGACGTCGCGCCTCCTGGCAACCCGTACCGCGACGGGTGCCCCAGCCGGCGCATCCTGGACCGGATCGGAGACCGCTGGACGGTGCTCGTCGTGGGCGCGCTCGGCGACGGGAGCGTGCGATTCTCCGAGCTGCTGCGCCGCGTGGAGGGCATCTCGCAGAAGATGCTCACCCAGACCCTGCGCGGGCTGGAGCGCGACGGCCTGGTGGCCCGGACCGTGTTCCCCGAAGTCCCGGTGCGGGTGGAGTACCGGCTCACCCACGCCGGCCGCACCCTGCGCGAACCGCTGACCGCCCTGCGCGAGTGGGCGGTCGCCCACCTCGGCGAGGTCTCGACGTCCCAGGCCGCGTACGACACGGGAGCCTGACCGCACCCACCAGCCCCCGCGTTCGCGCTATCGGGTAGAAGCCGCGAAGGGTCCCCCCGCGACGTCGGTCGCCGCTGCACGAATCCCCCTCGCGACGGCGGGCCTGGCCATCGACTACCTCGGGATCGCCCTCTACGTCGTCGTCCTCATCGGCGTGATGGCCTCCTGATCGACGCGCGCGGCGCATCGTCCCCGTCATTGGTGGGATGATTGCGCGGGGCCTCGGACCCGATCGAGGCTCCGCCGCAGAGCTGATCGGAGCACTCCTCACCATGAGCACCGTCACCCGCACCCAGACCGACCGCCTCCTCGAGCTGGTCCACCGCGCCACCGGCCGCAGGCACCGGTCCTTGAGCCAGGCCGCCCGCAACTTCGGCATGAGCGGCGGCGCGGTCGTGCGGATCAGCGACGCCCAGGCCGACGCCCTGATCGAGGAGTGGGCGACCAAGCCCGAGTACGTCAAGCCGGTCGCCACCGGGTCGGTGCCGGGTGAGGGCGCCATGACGACCGCGCAGGCCGCGTCCGTGCTCGGCCACGAGGTGTTCGTCACCACGCTCGACGCACCGGACGGGCTGACCCTGGTCCCCGATGCGATCGAGCTGCTGGACGACGGCACACCGGCGCTGCGCGCCCGGGTCGCCCTGGCGGGCATCACCTCGTGGAGCACACCGTGAACGCCGGCCCTGCGCGCACCTGACGCCCGCCGACGTACGCGAAGATGGAGCCATGACGTACTCGCTCGCCATCTTCGACCTCGATGACACGCTCGCCCCGTCGAAGAGCAGGGTCGACACCTCGATCGTCGACCTGCTGGTCTCTCTGACCTCGGCCGTCGACGTGGCCATCATCTCCGGCGGGCGGTTCGAGCAGTTCGACGCCCAGCTGCTGTCCCTGGTGGACGACGACGCGGCCCTCGCCCGGTTCCACGTGCTGCCGACCTGCGGCACCCGGTACCTGGTGCACGAGGCGGGCGGGTGGGCGGAGGTCTACTCCGAGCCGCTGACCGACGACGAGCAGGGCCGCGCGGCCACCGCGCTCGAGGCCGGCGCGCGCGCCCTGGGCCTGTGGGAGGCGCACACCTGGGGTCCGCGCATCGAGCTGCGCGGCAGCCAGGTGACGTTCTCCGCACTGGGCCAGGAGGCCCCGGTCGACGCGAAGAAGGCGTGGGACCCGACCGGGCGCCGCAAGGAGGGCCTGCGCGCGTGGTGCGCCGAGCGCCTGCCCGATCTGGAGGTGCGCTCCGGCGGCTCGACCTCGGTGGACATCACGCGACGCGGCATCGACAAGGCGTACGGCGTGCGCAAGCTGCTGGACCGCCTGCACCTGTCCCCCGAGCAGGCGGTCTTCTTCGGCGACCGGCTCGACGAGGGCGGCAACGACTACCCGGTGATCGCCACCGGCGTGCCGTGCATCGCGGTGGACGACTGGGAGGACACTCCCGCCAAGGTGCGCGCCGCCGTGCCGGAGGCCTTCGTCGGGGCGTAGGGCACGGCACGCGGCTGGACGGTGTGTGCACCAGGGCGCCGCGAGGGGGACACTGTCGTCCGTGCGCAATGGAAGTGATTCCCATTCCCCGTTGAGCGCGCGGCCCGGCGAGCCCGTGCTGCGGCTCGAGGACGCCGGACTGGCCTTCGGCGACCGGGTGCTCTGGTCCGGGCTCGACCTCGTCGTGTCCGCCGGCGAGTTCATCACCGTGCTGGGCCCGAACGGGTCGGGCAAGACGACCCTGCTGCGCGCACTGCTCGGCATGCAGCCGCTCTCGTCCGGGCGGCTCAGCATCCGCGGCGCACCGCCGCACCGCGGCAGCCGGCACACCGGCTACGTGCCGCAGCAGCGCTCGCTCGACCCGGTCACGCCCATCCGGGCGCGCGACCTGGTGCGCCTCGGCATCGACGGCGACCGGTGGGGCGTGGGGCGTCACGGTCACCGGGCCGAGGTGGACGAGCTGCTGGCGGCGGTCGGCGCGAGCGCCTACGCCGACGTGCCGGTGGGCCTGCTGTCCGGCGGCGAACAGCAGCGCGTCCGGATCGCCCAGGCGCTCGCCTCGCGGCCCTCGCTGCTGCTGTGCGACGAGCCGCTGCTGTCCCTCGACCTGCGCCGCCAGCAGGAGGTGACCGCGCTCATCGACGCCACCCGGCGGGCGACCGGGGCCGCCGTGCTGTTCGTCACCCACGAGATCAACCCGGTGCTGCCCTACACGGACCGGGTGCTCTACCTCGGGCCGCACGGTCACGCCGTCGGACCGCCCGACGAGGTGCTCACCTCGCCGCGGCTCACCGCCCTGTACGGCACCCCGATCGAGGTGCTGCGCGCGCAGGGCCGCGTGCTGATCGTCGGCGACGACGCCCATACCCATCACCTCGAGGAGGCCGGCGCATGACCTCCGTCGTCGACCCCGGGGCCTGGTGGTCGCGGTTGTTCGACTTCACCGACTACGGCGCGCTGCTGCCGCTGGTGCACAACTCGCTGATCGCGGGGGCACTGCTCGGGCTGGTCGGCGGGCTGGTCGGCGTGTTCGTCATGCAGCGCGACCTCGCGTTCGCGGTGCACGGCGTCAGCGAGCTGTCGTTCGCCGGCGCGTCCGCCGCACTGCTGTTCTCCGTGGACGTGGTGCTCGGCTCGGTGCTCGGCTCGCTGCTCGCGGCGGTGCTGATCGGCCTGCTGGGCGCACGCGCTCGGGACCGGAACTCGATCATCGGCGTGCTGATGCCGTTCGGGCTCGGCCTGGGCGTGCTGTGCCTCGCCCTCTACCCCGGCCGCGCCGCCAACAAGTTCGGCCTGCTCACGGGCCAGATCGTCGCGGTGGACACCACGCGGGTGTCCGCGATGGCGGTCATCACGCTGGTGGTGGTCGGCGGTCTGCTGCTGGTGTGGCGGCCGCTGACGTTCGCCAGCGTCGACCCGGAGGTCGCGGCGGCCCGTGGCGTGCCGACGCGCACCCTGTCGATGGTCTTCATGGTGCTGCTGGGCCTGGCGGTGGCGATGGCGGTGCAGATCGTCGGGGCGCTGCTGGTGCTCTCGCTGCTCATCACCCCGGCCGCGGCCGCGACGCAGATCAGCGCCTCGCCGCGGATGGTGCCGCTGCTGTCTGTGCTGTTCGCCGAGGTCGCGGCTCTGGGCGGGATCCTGCTCGCGCTCGGCGCCAGTGTGCCGATCAGCCCGTACATCACGACGATCTCGTTCCTCATCTGGGTGGTGTGCCGCTCCGTCGGCTCCCGCCGCACCCGACGTGGCTGGTCGCGCCGGGCCGCAGCGGCCGACGAGGTCGACGGGGCCGGGCACGCGCCCGTCGCGACGCCCCTCGGCTGACACACCGACGCCCCTCGGCTGACACGCCGGGGTCAGGCCGCCGGCACCCCCACCTCGTGGCGCACCACGCCGGTGCCGTCCTCGACGAGCACCGTCGCCAGCGCCTCCCGGCCCGGTGGCAGCACGCGGATCGTCGCGACGCCAGCGGCGACGCCGTCCACCCAGCCGGCCATCCGGGCCAGCACGTCGGCGGACAGGGCGGGACCGTCGGGATCGCCGTCGTCGAGCAGCACGACGCGTACCGCCCGCCGCCGGGCCCGGGTGCACGCCCCGCTCAGAGGCTCGGTGGCCAGCCGCCGCGCCCGCACCAGGTCACGGACCGCCGCCTCGACCGCCGCCAGCTCGACCTGGCCGTCCTGGTCGACCGGGTCGCCGCGCACCAGCCGGCGCAGCGGCGGGCCCGCGAGCTCGGCGATCTCCGCGAGCCGCCCCGCGGCCCGTGCGCTGGCCAGCTGCGCCGCGTCCCGCTGCACCTGCATCGACGCCTGGGTGTGGGTCTCCCGCCCCACCACCACGGCATCGCGTCCCAGCATCCGCCACCACGCGACGCCGAGGACCAGCGCGAGCAACGGCATCACGAGCACCGGTGGGACCTGCATCGTGCGGCCGGTCGCCACCCCCCACGCCACCAGCACGGCCGCCTGCGTGACGGCCGCCACCACCGCCGCGTGGATCCGACCCCGGACCGCGAGCAGGGCGCCGAGGTAGCTCGCGCTCTGGACGAGGGCGACCGAGCTCAGGGGGACGGCCGACGTCTGCGCCATGGCCGCGAGCGCCGCGACCGTCGGCGACAACGCGACCACGACGCACCCGACGACGCCCGGCGGGTGCCGGCGGGTCACCGCCAGCACACCGAGCAGCGCCCACGCCAGCCCAGCCGCCAGGACCATCGGGCGTGGCATCGTCGCGATCCCCAGCGCCGTGTTGGCCGCCACGGTCGCCCAGGTGAAGACGCCCGCCGTCACCGCGGCGGGGCCGGCGAGATCGGTGAGCACGGGCGACGGAGCCCGGGTAGCGGCGCTCACGGCCGCAACCAGCGCAGGGTGACGACCGTGCCGCCCGCCGGCGACGACTCCACCGTCCCGGCGCCCCCCGGCACGGCGCGGATCCGGCCGAGGATGCTGTCACGCACGCCCATCCGGCCCGGTGGCACGGCGTCCGGGTCGAAGCCGCGGCCGTCGTCGCGCACGCTCACCTCGACACCGTCCGCGATCGGCCGCACGTCGAGCCGACGGTGCACGTCGTCGCGGCCCGCGTGCCGCACGCTGTTGCGCACCGCCTCCCCACTGGCCGCCAGGAGGGCGGACAGCACCGCGGCGGGCACCTCCGGCCACGACGGCCGGTGGGCGCCCGCCACTCCGGGCGTCAGGGGCGCGGGGCCGGTCAGGACGACTCCGTGCTCGTCGCAGAGCCGACGCAGCCCGGCCATCAGGGCCGCGGCCGGGACCAGGTCCGCGGCGCCGAACGGTTGTACCCCGCGGTCCAGCAGCTCCACGCCCCGCGCCGCCGCCGCCCGCAGCGCCGGCGGCGGCGGGCCTGCGGTGCGCGCCGCCACGGTCAGCGTGCTGAGCACCTCGTCGTGCACGACGGCGGCGACCTGCTCCCGCCGCCGCGCCCACGCCTCCATCACGGCGAGCTCGCGCCCACCCTCGACCGTCCCGCGCGCGGCCTGCGCCACCTGCGTCAGGTGACGTCGCAGGGCGCAGAAGATCATGACGAACAGCACGTTGCCCAGGTGCAGCAGCGACTGCTCCGCCAGACCGGGTGGCACCGCCCCCTCGGCGAGCCACACCACTACCGGCACGCTCAGCGCGCCGATCACCGCGTACCCGACGGCGACCGGCGGCCGCCACGCGAACGCCGCCAGCCCGACGGCCAGCGGCTCCACCCCCCACGTCCACGCCGCCGGCGGTGCGCCGGGTGCCCGCGTGAGCACCCAGGTCACCGTCAGCGCCAGGCCCACCAGCGGGAACAGCGACCACAGGGCTCGCACGGCCGGGAGCGGCAGCCATGCCCCGGCCGGCGCGAGCAGCACGATCGCCAGCCCGTAGCCGATCGACGCGGCCCACCAGGCCGGGTCCGCCCAGGCCTGCTGATCGGCGGCCATCGGCAGCGACGCCAGGAGCATCAGCACACCCAGGACGGCCGCCATCGCCGTCACGCGCCGGTCCACCGAGCCCGGGACGGCGCCGCCCGCCGGCAACCCGTCGAGCACCACGTCAGCGCGGGTCCGGCAGCACGCCGTCCTCCACCGCGCGGCGATAGAGGTCGACCTTGGTGTGGGCCGGACGAGAGGCCCGCGCGTACTTGGCCCGGATGTTGCGCACGTGGTCCAGCACGGTGTCCCGGGAGATCCCCAGCTGGTGGGCGACCCGCTCGGCCTTCTCCCCGGACGCGTACAACCGCAGCACCTGGGTCTCGCGGGGAGTGAGTGCGACCGCGGCGAGCTCCGTGTCCGCGTCGATCGCGGCAGCCCAGTCCGTGGAGGCGACGACGTCGCCACGCAAGGCCGCTCGGACGGCCGCCACCAGCACGGACGGCGGCTCGGACTTGCTGATCATGCCGATCACGTCGGCGCGGGCCGCCTCCCGGACCAGTGCCGGGTTCTCCCCCGAGGTGTAGGCGAGCACCTCGGCGCCGCAGGCCCGGAGCCGGTGGACATTGTCCCCGGGGCGGCTGCCGTCACCGAGTCGCAGGTCGAGCAGGACGAGGTCGAGGTCGGCGGTCTGGCCGAGCACCTCGGCGACCGACCCTCCGGCGGCGACGAGGTGAAGGTCCGGCTCGGGCTCGAACAGCGCCCGCAGACCTTCCACCAGCAGGGCGTGGTCCTCGACCACACCGATACGAGCGCCGCTCATCGACCCTCCCTCGGGGCAGCAAGGCCGGACGAGCATACCGAGGACGCATCCTCAGTTCTGGCGGGTGTCCGCCTCGGGCGACCTCGACGGCGCTACGGTCGTCCCAGGCGCCGCGACGTCGGGTCGGGCCCCTGCGCTCTGCGAGAGGTGTGCACGATGTCGGACTTCTGGAGCTTCTTCTGGCTCGTCTTCGAGATCTTCTTCTTCTTCGCCTACCTGATGATCCTGTTCCAGATCATCGGCGACCTGTTCCGCGACCGGAAGCTGGGTGGGTTCGCCAAGGCCGTCTGGGTGTTCTTCCTCATCTCCGCGCCCGTGATCACCGCGCTCGTGTACCTCATCGCGCGGGGCAACGGCATGGTCGGCCGCCAGGTGGCGGCCGTCGCCCAGGCCGAGGAGGCGACGAAGACCTACATCAAGGACGTCGCCGGCTCGTCGCCCGCCACCGAGATCGCCCAGGCCAAGGCCTTGCTCGACGCCGGTGCGATCGACGCCGCCGAGTACGCCCAGCTCAAGGCCAAGGTGCTGGCCACCCAGGCCTGATCCTCCGGTCATCGTCTGGACCCCGGTCGGGGCCGGATCGGCATCACGCCGGCCCGGCCCCGACCGCTGTATCGTCCGTTCTGCACCGCTCCAGCGTCCGTCCTGCACACCGTCGTGGAGGTCACCATGAGCAGCACCACACCCCCTACCGAAGACAACGCGGTCGTCACCTTCCTCCGCGCCCGGTGGCTGTCCCTGCTCGTCCTCGTGCTCGCGGTGGTGTTCATCGCGGTGAACCGGGACGACGTGGTGATCTCGCTCCTCGTCGCCAGGGTGCACGCACCGCTGTGGGTGGTCCTGGCGGGCGTGTTCGTCGCCGGCTGGCTGGTCGGCATCGTGCGGACGCGCCGCAAGGCCCGCTAGGCGCTCAGGCCAGCGGCGCTCAGGCGACCAGAGACGCTCAGGCCACCGGCGCTCAGGCCACCGGCGCCGAGAACCCGACCGCCAGCTCCGCCAGCAGGCGGGCGCCGAAGCCCGTCGGGCCCTTGTTCACCCACCGGGTCGCGGCCGGCGACTGCCCGGTCCCCGCGATGTCGACGTGCGCCCACGGCGTCCCCGCGACGAACGCCTCGAGGAACAGCGCCGCGGTGATCGACCCGGCGTTCATGCCGCCCATGTTCTTCAGGTCGGCGATGTCGGAGTCCAGCTGCGGCCGGTAGCGCGCGATCAACGGGAGCTCCCACGCCGGCTCGTCGACCGCGTCGCCGGCGGCCCGCACCGCGGCGACCACCGCCGGGCTGTTGCCCATCACGGCGGCCACCTCCGTGCCGAACGTGCGCAGGGCCGCGCCGGTGAGGGTGGCGATGTCGACGATCGCATCCACGCCGGCCTCCACGGCCAGGACCAGCGCGTCGGCCATCACCAGGCGACCCTCGGCGTCGGTGTTGAGCACCTCGACGGTGGTGCCGCCGCGCATCGTCAGCACGTCGCCGAGCTGCATCGCCGTGCCGGACAGCATGTTGTCGGTGCACATCAGCCACGCCGTCACCTGTGCCGGGCAGCCCAGGGCCGGCAGCGCCACCATGGCGGCGAGGATCGCGCCGGCGCCGGTCATGTCGTTCTTCATCTGCGAGTGCGACTCGTCGGACGGCTTGAGGTTGATGCCGCCGGCGTCGTACATGATGCCCTTGCCGACCAGGCCGAGGTGGCCCGTCGGCGCGCCGGCCGGCGAGTAGGACATCCGGATCATCGCCGGCTCGCGGGCGCTGCCCCGGTTCACCCCGAGCAGTCCCCCGCAGCCCAGCTCGGTCAGCGCGGCACGGTCGGACACGGCGACGTCGAGGCCCACCGCCCCGCCGATCTCGACCGCGACCCGGGCCATCGCCTCGGCGGTCAGCAGGAACGCCGGGCAGGCGGCGAGGTCGCGGCTGAGCATCCCCACGCGGGCGGTGACCAGGCCGCGGGCCGCGCCCTCCTCCACGGCGGTGCGCTGACCACGCGGGGCGACGAGGACGAGCGTGCGCACCGCCACGGGGTCCGAGGGTCGCGCACTGCTGCGCAGGTCGAACCGGTAGCGGGCGAGCAGCACGCCTTCGACGATCGCCGCCGCCGCATCGGCCGCGGCCAGCGCCGCCGTGTGCGGCACGCGGGTGGCCAGGGCGCTGTCCTGGGGCACGCTGCGCGCGAAGGCCGCGGCCGCGTCCCGCACCGCCGCCGAC
>Ga0302291_10000137_pt1 | contig 18477 bp, 15 predicted proteins | sample III_Fen_N1_4_FD_194548 | JGI IMG/M metagenome (GOLD analysis project Ga0302291, IMG submission 194548) | Peat permafrost microbial communities from Stordalen Mire near Abisko, Sweden - III_Fen_N1_4 | ecosystem: Environmental > Terrestrial > Soil > Wetlands > Permafrost | place: Sweden: Abisko... | reverse complement strand
CTGATGCGCGACGCCCACACCGTCAAGGGATCGGCCCGGCTCATCGGCATGGTCGACCTCGTCGGCCTGGCTCACCGCGCGGAGGACCTGCTCGACCGGATGCGCGACCAGCGCATCGCCGTGCGCTCCGACCTCGTCGACCTCCTGCTCGTCACCGCCGACGCGCTGCAGCGCTCCGTGCCGGGCACGGACCGACCGGTCGCACCGGCCGACCGGGCCGAGGTCCTCGCCGCGCTCGACTCGGCGCTCGCCGGCGCCGACCCGGTGGTCGTCCCTCGCCTGCTCGCCGTCGCCGTCGCGGCGCTGGTGGAGCAGGACTCCGACGCCGTCGACGACCTCGCGGCCGGCGGGACGGCGTCGCGCGCGGGGGACCACGTGCGGGTGCCGACGCGCCGGGTGCACGGGTTGCTCGACGTCGTCGGCGAGGCCGAGCTCGAGGTCCGTCGCATCGAGCGGCAGGTGCAGGGCACGACCGCCCTCCTGGTCGAGCACCAGGAGCTGGTGCGCGGCCTGCGCCAGGCACTGCTGCGGGGAGCCGGGCCGTCGGAGGTGTCGGACACCGCCACCGCGATGGTCGCCGTCGCCGACCGGCTGCAGGCCGCGACGCGGGACCTGCGAGCCCGCAGCGAGGACGCGACCGCACGGTTGGCCCGGGTCCGCGACGGCGCGATGGGGCTGGCGATGGTGCCGGTGCGCCGGGTCGTCGCGGGGTTCCCCGCGCTCGTCCGCGAGATCGCTACGTCGAGCGGCAAGGACGTCGCGCTGGAGACGGTCGGCGTCGACGTCGAGCTCGACGTGCGCGTCCTCGACGGCGTCGCCGACGCCCTGCGCCACCTCGTCACCAACGCCGTCGACCACGGGTGCGAGCTGCCCGAGGAGCGCATGGCCGCCGGCAAGCGGCGGCGGGCCACGGTCACCGTCAGCGCCAGGCAGGCGGGGTCGACCGTCGTGGTCGAGGTCGCCGACGACGGCTGGGGCATCGACGACGCCGCGCTGCGGTCGGCCGCGACCCGTCGTGGCCTGCTCCCCGCCGACTCCGCCGCGAGCGGGTCGGCGCTGCACCGGGTGCTCTTCGAGCCCGGCTTCTCCACCCGCACCGACGTGACCGAGACGTCCGGCCGCGGCGTCGGGCTCGACGTGGTGCGCACCGCTGTCGAGGGGCTCGGAGGCTCCGTCGACGTCGTCAACTCGCCGGGCTCGGGGACGCGGTTCGTGCTGACCCTGCCGGTGACGCTCGGGGTCGTGCGCTGCCTGGTCGTCCGCATCGGGCCGGAGCGCTACGCCGTCCCGCTCGCAGGCGTGGTCGAGACGATGGCGATGTCCGACGCCGAGGTGCACGAGATCGCCGGCTCGCTCGTCGTGTCGCGCCACGACGACCAGGTCCCGCTCGCCGACCTCGGGGACGTGCTCGGCGTCAGCGGTGCCCGATCTCCGCGGGCCCTCGTGCTGGCGAGGCTCACCGGCGAGCCGCTCGCCTGGTCCGTCGACGAGGTCGAGGGCGAGCGCGAGGTCGTCGTCAAGCCGCTCGGCGAGTTCCTCGGAGCCGTCCCGGGCACCTCGGGCGCGACGATCGATGACGACGGTTCCGTGCTGATCCTGGTCGACCTGCGCGAGCTCGCCGGCCGCTGGGCCGCAGCACCGCCCGTCGCCCACCTGGCGGAGCTCGAGCCCGAGGACGACGGTCCCGGCCGGGACACCAGGCGCGCGTCCGGCGAGGGGCGCCCGCGCGTGCTCGTGGTCGAGGACTCGATCGGCGTCCGCGAGCTGCAGCGCACCATCCTCGAGGGCGCCGGCTACGACGTCGTCACCGCCGTCGACGGGCTCGACGGCGCGGGCCGTCTGCAGCAGACGCCGGTGGACCTCGTCCTGTCCGACGTCGAGATGCCGGGCATGGACGGCTTCACCCTCACCCGGACCATCCGCCGCACGCGCGGCTGGGAGAACGTCCCCGTCGTGATCATGACCTCGCGCGGCGACGACGCGGACAAGCGCGCGGGCATGGATGCCGGCGCGGACGCCTACCTGCTCAAGAGCGAGTTCGACCAGCACGCCCTCGTGGACACAGTCCGACGCCTCGTCGGCCGTTGACCCACGCCCCCACGCAGCTCGGAACGCACGTCACGACCCGGAGGACCAGATGACCGAGACCAGGGTGACCGTCGTCGTCGCCGACGACAGCCCGACCATGCGTCGCATCGTCAGCGGCGTGCTGTCCTCCGCCGGCTTCGACGTCGTCCTCGCCGAGGACGGCGTCGAGGCGGTGCAGGCGGTCTTCCGCACGATGCCGGACGTGGTCGTCCTCGACGTGCAGATGCCACGCGTCTCCGGCTACGTGGCTGCCCGCCTGCTCAAGGACGACTGGCAGACGGCGGACCTGCCGGTCCTCTTCCTGACCTCGCTCAACGCGGCGAGCGACCGGTACTGGGGCGCCCGCGCCGGTGCCGAGCGGTTCCTCACGAAGGACTTCGAGGCGCCCGAGCTCGTCGACGCCGTGACAGCGGCGCTGCAGGCCGCGGAGCGCGCCCGTGGGGGGCGCGCTCCGCTCAAGGGTGACCCGCTCGAGCTCTCCAGCGACGACGTGCTCGGCCGCGTCTGCGACCTCCTGGACCGCAACCTGTTCGAGGCATCCGTGACCCAGGACGTCACGACCATCGCGGCCGACGTCCACGGCTTCGAGGAGACCGTCGCGGCCGTCCTGGAGTCGATGGAGAACATCGTCGACTGCGACCTGGTCGGCGTCATGCTGCTGGACTCGGACGGCGTCGCCCCCGAGGCCACCTACGTCTCGGTCGCCCGCGAGGTCACCGACCGTCAGTACCGCGAGTTCCTCGACGCCGTCGCGGACGCCACCGACCAGGCGACCGGTGGTGCGACCGAGACGGCCGAGCTCTCACCCATGCTGGCCGACTCCCAGGGCCGCCTCGGCGCCGCCGACCCGGACGGCGTGGAGAACCCGGGCATGGCGACCTTCCTCTCGATGCCCCTGCGGGCGGGCGGTCGCCTGCTCGGCCTGCTCGCCCTGTCCAGCGGCACGGCCAACGCGTTCGGCGAGTCGGCGCTGACGACCCTCCGGCTGGTCGCACCTCCGGCCGCGGTCGTGATCGACCACGCCCGCCTGTCCGGCGCGCGGGTCTGACCGCTCGCGCGCCAGAAGCCCGGCGGGTGATCGGGACCGACGGGACGTAGGGTCACCCGCATGACGGATGCGGCGCCCGAGCAGGTCCGGGTCGCGGCGGACGAGTTCCGCGCGGTGATGTCGCGCTTCGCCACGGGCGTCGTCGTCGTCACCTGCGTGCAGGACGGCTTCGACCACGCGATGACCGCGAACGCATTCGCGTCGGTCTCCCTCGACCCGGCGCTCGTCCTCGTCTGCGTGGAGAACGACTCGCGCTTCCACGAGGCGATCAGCCACGCGGAGCGCTGGGCGGTCAGCGTCCTGGAGGCGGGCCAGCGGGGCAGGGCGAGCTGGTTCGCCACCCGCGGCCGCCCGCTGGTGGGGCAGTTCGACTCGACGCCGACGACCCGGTCGGACCTCACCGGATCTCTGCTGCTCGACGGGGCGCTCGCGGTGCTCGAGTGCCGCACGGTGGCCGTCCACCCCGCCGGCGACCACGACGTCGTGGTGGGCGAGGTGCTGGGGATGCTGACACCGCGACCCGACGGTGACCCGCTGATCTACTTCCACAGCCGCTACCGCAGTCTCGTGGAGGGCACCGAGACGAGTTCGTGAGCCGCCGCGGAACTCCGCCACGCCAGGGTCGTCGCGGATTTCGCGCCGTGCCGCGGACCCCCGTAACCTGGACCCACCCCGTCCGTGCCCGCGGCCGGCGAGTCACGACGACGTGCCACGTCCCGCGGGCCATGCACGCCCGAGGACCCTCCCGTGACGACGACCCCCCCGACCTCGCTGGCCGAGGACCTCGCCGAGGCGAGCCGTCCGCCGCGACGTCGCGGCCTGCTCGTGGGCGCCATGCTCGTGGGCGCGCTCGCCGCGGTCTACCTCGGGCTCGTGGCCACGACCGGCGACGGGCTCCCGCGCGGCACCACGGTGCTCGGTATCGACGTCGGCGGGCAGAGCGAGACCGAGGCGGTCGGCACCCTGCAGGCGGCCCTGGCGACGCGTTCCCAGGCCGCGATCGACGCCCAGATCGGCACCGACCACGTGTCCGTCGCGCCGAAGGACGCCGGTCTCGCCTTCGACGCCACGGCCACCGTCGAGGGGCTCGCCGGCCGCATCTGGAACCCGGTGACCCTGCTCCGCTCGTTCACCGGCGGGCCGGTCCTCGACCCGGTGGTGTCGGTCGACGACGCCAAGCTGGCGGCGGCCGTGAAGGCTCTCGCCGCCGACTCCGACAGCCCGGCGGTCGAGCCGGTGGTCGAGGTGAAGGGCACCACCGCCTCGCTCAACCCCGGCAGCTCCGGCAAGGTCCTCGACCAGGCCGCTGCCGCGTCGGCGCTCACCGCCGCCTACCTCGTCTCGTCCGACCCGGTCACGCTGCCGGTCGTCGAGGAGGCGCCGACCGTCTCCGACGCCGCCGCGCAGAAGTCGCTCGTCATCGCGCAGAGCGCCGTCTCGAGCCCGTTCACCGTGCGGGTCGACGGCCTCACGGCCACCATCCCCGCCGCGACGATGGGGGAGGCGCTGCACTTCGCCGCCAACGGTGGCGAGCTCGTGCCGTCGCTCGACGGCGACGTCCTGCGCTCCTCGATCGCGCCCACCATCGCGTCGGTCGAGACTCCGGGCAACGACGCCGGCTTCACGATCGTGCGAGGCCGGCCCGTCGTCGTCGCGTCGAAGGTCGGGAAGGGCGTCAACGCCGACCTGCTCTCCAAGGACGTGCTCGCAGCGCTCACCACGGGCGACGGCAGCACGCGCAGCATCGACGCGCAGATCGGCACCATCGACCCCAAGCTCACCACCGAGCAGGCCAAGGCCCTCGGCGTCACCGAGCTGATGTCCTCGTTCACCCAGCACTTCCCCTACGCCGCCTACCGGGTGCAGAACATCGGGCAGGCCGCTCGCTCGATCAACGGGACGCTGCTGCTGCCCGGTCAGACCTTCTCGCTCAACAAGACCCTCGGCGAGCGGACCACGGCCAACGGCTACACCAAGGGCTTCGTGATCGGACCCGGTGGAGTCTTCAAGGAGGACCTCGGCGGCGGCGTCTCCACCTCGGCGACGGCCACGTGGACCGCGGCGTTCTACGCCGGGCTGCAGCGCATCTCCACCCAGGCCCACTCGATCTGGATCTCGCGCTACCGCGCGGGTCTCGAGGCCACGGTCGCGTGGGGCTCGTTCGACATGAGCTTCAAGAACGACACGCCGCACGCCGTCTTCATCACGACGATCATGAAGAACACGTCGATCACCGTGCAGATGTGGGGCACGAAGTCCTACGACTCGGTGAAGGCCGTCTCGGGCCCGCGCTACGACGTCACCCCGGCCGGCGGGATCCAGTACGACACGACCCCGACCTGCCACGCGCAGACGGGCGGCGAGGGCTTCTCGATCGACGTCTTCCGCGTCTTCGTCAAGGGCGGCAAGGAGGTCAAGCGCGAGAAGATCACCACCCGCTACCGCCCGAGCCCGTCGGTGGTCTGCCACGCCGACCCGGCGACGGTCACCGGTGGTGCCACCGGTGCCACCGGCGCCTCCGGCGCGACCGGCGCGGTTGCCCCGCCGAGCACCTCGGCCAAGCCCGCCACCTCCGCCAAGCCCGCCAAGCCGAGCGCCTCGCCCACGACGTCCTGAACCGGTCCGTCGCCGGCTGTCAGGTGCCTCCCAGGAAGTTCACAGGAACGCGCGCTCCACTGAGGGCATGACCGACCGATCCGCGTCCGAGGCTCGTGTGCTCGTCGTCGACGACGAGCCCTATATCGCCGACCTGCTCTCGACCGGGCTGCGCTTCGTGGGCTTCGACGTCCGCACCGCCGGCTCCGGCCTCGAGGCCCTCACCTCGGTGCGCGAGTGGAAGCCCGACCTGCTCGTCCTCGACGTGATGATGCCCGGCGTCGACGGCTTCGAGGTCACCCGACGGTTGCGGGCCGACGGCCGGGAGACGCCGGTGCTCTTCCTCACCGCGCGCGACGCCGTCGAGGACAAGGTTGCCGGCCTGACCATCGGCGGCGACGACTACGTCACCAAGCCCTTCAGCCTCGAGGAGGTCGTCGCCCGGGTCCGAGCGCTGCTGCGGCGTCGGGTGTCGACGCTGCCGGCGGACGACGGGCTGCTGCGCTACGACGACCTCGTGCTCGACGAGGACGCCCACGAGGTGAGCCGGGCCGGGGTTGCGATCGACCTCACCCCGACCGAGTTCTCGCTCATGCGCTACCTCATGCTCAACTCCGGCCGGGTGGTCTCGAAGGCGCAGATCCTCGACCACGTGTGGCACTACGACTTCGGCGGCGACGGCGCGGTCGTGGAGTCCTACATCTCCTACCTGAGGCGCAAGGTCGACGCGCCCTTCGACGTCCCGCTGATCCGCACCGTCCGCGGTGTCGGCTACTCGCTGCGCGGCCCGAAGGGGTCCGCGGCATGAACCGCGGCGCCTCGCTGCGCACCCGACTGGCTGTCGGCGTCCTGCTGCTCACGGCCCTGGGTCTCGCCGTCTCCGCGACCGTCGGGACGCTGCTGCTGCGCAACTACCTGGTCGGTCAGGTCGATCACCAGCTTGCGGGCTCCCAGCGCTTCGCCGACGGCGCCCTCCCGCAGCCGCCTGCGTCCGGGACCGGCCCGGCACCGGGCCAGGGTCGTGTGCTCCCGAGCCCGTTCGTCGTCACCCGGCTGTCGGCCTCGGGCGTGGTCGAGGACCAGGTGCGCGGCTCGCAGGTCTCGACCGCCCCGGCCCCCGACGTCGCGGGACTCACCCTCGCCGCGGTCGTGGCGACCAACGGCGCCCCGTTCGACGTCAGCGGCGTGGACGACTCCGGCTACCACTACCGCGCGGTGGCCACCCCGCTCGCCGACGGGTCGGGCAGCGTCGTCGTGGCGATCTCGACGGAGTCCATCGACGCCACGGTCCAGCGCGCGGCCCTCGCGGCCCTCGCGGTCGGCGCGCTGACCCTCGGCCTCGTCGGCCTGCTCTCCGGGATCGTCATCCGCCTCGGTCTGCGTCCCCTCGAGCAGGTCGAGCAGACCGCTGAGCACATCGCCGCGGGCGACCTCTCCCAGCGCGTCCCGGACATGCCCGAGGGCACCGAGATCGGCCGGCTGTCGGCGTCGCTCAACGGGATGCTGGGCCAGATCGAGACGGCGTTCCACGAGCGCGCGGAGAGCGAGGACCGGCTGCGCCGCTTCGTCGCGGACGCCAGCCACGAGCTGCGCACGCCGCTCACCTCGATCCGCGGCTACGCCGAGCTCTCGCGCTCGGGTGCGATCACCGACGAGGAGCAGCGCCGCGCGGCCGTCACCCGCATCGAGGCGGAGGCGGTGCGGATGGGCGTGCTCGTCGACGACCTGCTGCTGCTCGCGCGCCTGGACCAGCAGCGCCCCCTGGACTGTCGCCCGGTCGACGTCGTCGAGATCGTCGACGCCGCTGCGGCGGCACTGCAGGTGGCGGCGCCCGACCGGGTCGTCACGGTCGCGGTGCCCGAGTCGCTCGTGGTCGTCGGCGACGCCGCACGGCTGCGCCAGGTCGTCGACAACCTGCTCGCCAACGCGCGGGTCCACACGGCCGAGGGCTCTCCGGTCGAGGTGACCGTCTCGACCGACACCGACGGCGCGGTCCTGGTCGTGCGCGACCACGGCCCCGGGATGTCCGCCGAGGACGCGGCGCACGCCACCGAGCGCTTCTTCCGGGGCGACCCCTCGCGGACCCGCAGGCACGGTGGGGGCAGCGGCCTCGGGCTGTCCATCGTCGCCGCCATCGTGGCCGCGCACGGCGGGCGGCTCGACGTGGAGTCGAGCCCGACCGTCGGCACCACGGTGACGGTCCACCTGCCGGAGCTCGTCACGGTCCGCAGCGGCGACCTCGTGGGCGCCAGCGCCTGACGGTGCCCTCAGGTCAGCGTCGTACGGCGAGGAAGCGCAGCCGGACGTAGTCGATCCACCACCCTGGTTCACCATCGGGCCGGCGGTCGAGTCCGAGGTCGCGCGCATGCGCGTCGACCGCGTGGTCGAAGGACAACCGGGACGTGCGGGGGACGTCGTCGACGAGAGCGGCACCGAACATGCGCACCCAGTCCGCAGCCGTGCTCCCGGGCTCTAGCGGCGTCGTGCGGTCGTAGAGCGCGACGAGGCGGACGACGAACCCGTGTCGCTCGAGGCGAGCGGCCTGCTCGCCGGGCGAGGGGAAGGTCCACGACGTCGGCAGGTCGGGGTCGAGCCCGACCTCGGCGCGTGCCGCACGCAGCGCGGCGGTGATCCGCGCGACGTTGCCCGCGCCACCCATCTCGACGACGAGGCGTCCGCCGGGGCGAAGCACGGAGGCCAGCGCAGCGACGACGTCGTCCTGGCGCGTCATCCAGTGCAGCGCCGCGTTGGACAGCACCGCATCGAACGACCCGGCTCCGACGGCGGCCGTGATGGCGACGCCGTCCTGGGCGTCGACCTGGGCCACCACGAGACCTGGGTGCTGCGTGCGCGCGAGATCGAGCATGGCGGCGTCCGAGTCGACCCCGACCACCTCGACTCCCCGCTCGGCCAGCGCGGCCGCCTGATGGCCGGTGCCGCACCCCACGTCGAGGACGCGCTCCCCGGGCCGGGCGTCGAGCAGGTCGAGGAGCGGGGCGCCGTAGGCGGTGACGAAGGAGAAGGACGCGTCGTAGCCGGCCGCGTCCCAGCCGCCAGCGTCCGGGGTGTCCTGGGTCATGCTCCGATGATGGAGCAGCCCCGTGGATCGGGACAGATCGTGCCGAATGGCAAGACGGCCGCCCGACGCTCAGTTCAGCCGCGCCCGCGCCTGGCGGGCGATCCGGCGCGCGTGCTCGGCCTCGAGCGGCATGGGGCCGGCCACTGTCTCGGCGTACTCCTCGAGCACGCGCGAGGCCTCCACGTAGCGGCCGACCGCGATGAGCGCCTCGCCGTACTCCCGGCGCAGGCCGAGGTCGTGACGGGGGAGCACCAGACCGAGCTCGGCCGCCCACACCCGGTGCCGCGCGCGCTCGGGCGTCGAGGCCCAACCACGGATGTTGCCCAGCACGCGGTCGATGGTGTCGATGGGATCGTGCGGACGCAGGTGCTCAGGACGCAGCGACCGACCGGTCTCCGCGGCGATGTCCCGGGCCCGGTCGTAGGGCAGCAGCCGCCCGCCGGTGAAGGGGTCCACGAGCACGCGGGTGCCGTCCGGGTCGCCGACACCGACGACGAAGTGCCCGGGGATGCCGACGCCGTACGCCGGGACCCCGGCACGACGGGCGACCTCGGTCCACACCGTCGACAGCAGGATCGGCAGGCCGCGCCGGCGGCGCAGGACGTCGGGCAGCAGGCTCGACTCGAGGTGCGCGTAGTCCGACGACGTGCCCGCGAAGCCGCCGAGCACGGTGCGCAGCCGGAGGTCGTCCCGGCCGTCCTGCGGCACGTCCGCGGCCAGCGCGTCGAGCTCGCCGAGGCCGCGGGCGAGGAGGGCGTCGAGCCTGTCACCGGCGACCTCGTCGTCGGGCATCGCCTCGGCGGAGAGCAGGAGCAGCGCGAGGTCGAGCCGGACGTCGTCCGGGTCGCCGGCGGCACCGCCGGCCCGGCCCACCTCGGCGAAGCGCACGCGCGACCCAGCACTCACAGTGCCGATAGTGCGCGATCCCGGGCCCGATCGCGAGTCACGGCGCCCGGCGTGTCACGGCGGCGCGGCCGTTCCCGAGACCGTCGCCGACACCGGCACCGCGACCTGCACAGCGACCGGCTCGGGCGCGCGGTACTCGTAGGCGTGATGCACCTGGAACCCGAGCGCGTCGTAGAGGCCGTGCGCCGCCTCGTTGGCCTCGAGCACCTGCAGGTAGGTGCGCGGGCAGCGGTTCTCCTCCGCCCAGGCCGCGAGCTCGGCCATCACGGCGCGGGCCACGCCCCGTCGTCGTGCCGGGGGCGCCGTCAGGAGGCTCGTGACGCCCGCCCAGCGGCCCGCGGCCGATCCGGTCGCGCTCGCCCGCCCGGTGCCGAGCAGCGTCCCGGTGGCGCGGTCGCGGGCGGACACGAACACCACCTGGGACGGGCGCACCAGGATCCGGGTGAGCTCGTGGGGGTCGACGTCGGGCTCCACGAGCGCGAGCCACTCCGGTGAGGGCACCGTGGAGCGCACGACCTCCAGGCCCGTACCCGCCGTGGCCCGCCGACGGACGTCGGTGGTCGCGGCCGTGAGCAGGACCGTGCTGCGCACCACCTCCCAGCCCTGAGCGGCCAGCCCGGCGTCGTACGCCGACGGCACCGGCACCTGCACGAGCGGGGGCAGGCCCCGGTCGGCGTACCAGCGCTCGACCCGCTCGAGAGCCTCGTCGAGCGCGACGCCGGGGCGGCCGGCGACGCGGACCGAGTCGGTCCGACCGGTGACACCGCCGGAGGCGCGCAGCGTCCACCCGCCGAGCTCTGCCGTCTCGTCGGGCGGCCAGCCGGCCTGCGCCACGACCTGCATCGCCTCGGCCGAGAGCTCCGGCGGCACGACCTTCGCGGCCGCGACCGCGTCGGCGGCCACCGGGACGAGGGACCCGTCGCGCCGCTCGACCTCGAGACGTCCGTCCCACCCGCCGTCCCACGCCACCAAGGTGCCCACGACGTCGGTGAGCACCCCGTCCTGGAGCCGGTGCCGGACGGTCACGCGGCGCCCCACGTCGGCAGGGGAGAGCCGCACGGCGAGCCGGGCGGCCGGGCCTGCGGCGGGTGCGGGAGCCTCGCGGGACGACACGATCCCCACACTCCCACGCGCCTGGAGGCCGGGTCGCGACACCCGGCACGGCCGTGCGACGCTACGGTGTCGCCATCGGCCCCGTCCCCGGGACGGTGCCGACGACCACCTGACAGCTCCGGGATCGGGAGGATCCGTCCGTGACCTATGTCATCGCTCAGCCTTGTGTCGACCTCAAGGACAAGGCGTGCGTCGAGGAGTGCCCCGTCGACTGCATCTACGAGGGCGAGCGGATGCTCTACATCCACCCCGACGAGTGCGTCGACTGCGGTGCTTGCGAGCCGGTCTGCCCCGTTGAGGCGATCTTCTACGAGGACGACGTCCCGACCCAGTGGGTGGACTACACCGCGGCCAACGCGGAGTTCTTCGACGAGCTCGGATCGCCCGGCGGCGCCGCGAAGCACGGCCTCATCGCCAAGGACGCGGCGATCGTCGTCAGCCTCGAGCCGCAGGAGCACGAGGGTCACTGACCGTCGTCCGACCTGACCATGACGCGCCGTCGCCCACCGTGGTGGCGGCGCGTCGTCGTGACCGAAGCGAGGCAGGCATGACGCGACTGGCCGACCGGCTGCCCGACTTCCCATGGGACCTCCTCGCGCCGTACAAGGCGATCGCGGCCGCGCATCCCGACGGGATCGTCGACCTGTCGGTGGGGACGCCCGTCGATCCCGTCCCCGCGGTGGTGCAGGACGCTCTCGCGTCGGCAGCCGACTCGCCCGGATACCCGCTCACCGCCGGCACTGCGGCGCTGCGGGAGGCGGCCAGCGGCTGGGCGGCCCGCACGCTGCGCGCGTCGGTCGACCCCGATGCGATCCTGCCCACGGTCGGGTCCAAGGAGCTCGTGGCGCTGCTCCCGACCCTTCTCGGCCTCGGCGCCGGCGACACCGTCGTCATCCCGGAGCTGGCCTACCCCACCTACGACGTGGGCGCGCGCGTCGCCGGCTGCGAGGTCGTCGTCTCGGACTCCACCCACGCGCTCGGCCCGCAGCGGGTCTCGCTCGTGTGGGTCAACTCGCCGAGCAACCCCACGGGCCGGGTCCTGCCGGTCGAGCACCTGGCGAAGGTCGTGGCGTGGGCCCGTGAGCGCGACGCCGTCGTCGTGAGCGACGAGTGCTACTTCGAGCTGGCCTGGGACGCGGCGCCGGTGTCGATCCTCGATGAGCGGGTCAGCGGCGGCTCCCACGCGAACCTGCTCGCGGTCCACTCGCTGTCGAAGCGGTCCAACCTCGCGGGCTACCGCGCGGGCCTCGTCCTCGGCGACGGCGAGATCGTGCGGTCGCTGCTCGAGGCGCGCAAGCACCTGGGGCTCATGGTGCCGGCGCCGGTGCAGGCGGCGGCGGCGGCGGCCCTCGGCGACGACCTGCACGTCGCCGAGCAGCGGCACCGCTACGCGCGGCGCCGGGACCACCTGCTCTCGGCCCTGCTCGACGCGGGCCTGTCGATCGAGCACTCCGAGGCGGGCCTCTACCTGTGGGCCTCGCGCGGAGAACCGTGCTGGGACACCGTCGGCCGGCTCGCCGAGCTCGGCATCCTGGTGGCGCCTGGCGAGTTCTACGGCGTCGCCGGTTCCCGGCACGTGCGGGTGGCCCTCACCGCGACCGACGAGCGCATCGCCACTGCCGTGCGCCGCCTGGCCCGGGTCGCCTGAGGCCCGCCGTCGGTGGGTCGGCGGCTCGTCGCCCGACCGGCCTTGTGGTCCCCGTCACGGTTGTGACCGTCGGGGGACACGAGTGCGACCGGTGGGTACCGTTCGGTCATCGGGCGTCGGCGAGCATCCGCCTGCACGTCGACGATGAGCGCTGCGGAGGCCGACGTGTCGGACGTGACCTTGACCTACCCCGGGGGAGAGCTCCCCCTGGCGCGAGTGCCCGCGACCGACGGCAACGACGGGTTCGACGTCTCCTCGTTGCTGAAGTCCACCGGAGCCGTCACCCTCGACAGCGGCTTCACGAACACGGCCGCGTGCACGTCGGCCGTCACCTTCATCGACGGAGACGCGGGCATCCTGCGCTACCGCGGCTACCCGATCGAGCAGCTCGCGAAGCGGTCGAGCTTCCTCGAGGTGTCGTACCTGCTGATCTACGGCTCGCTGCCGACGGTGACCGAGCTCGCCGAGTTCGAGTCGCGGGTCAAGCGGCACACGATGCTGCACGAGGACCTGCGCCGGTTCTTCGACGGCTTCCCGCGCGACGCGCACCCGATGCCCGTGCTGTCGAGCGCCGTCTCCGCGCTGTCGACCTTCTACCAGGACTCGCTGGACCCGTTCGACGCCGGCCAGGTCGACCTCTCGACGGTGCGGCTGCTCGCGAAGGTCCCGACCATCGCGGCGTACGCCTACAAGAAGTCGGTCGGGCAGCCCTTCCTCTACCCCGACAACTCCCTCGACCTCAACGCGAACTTCCTGCGCATGACGTTCGGCGTCCCCGCGGAGGACTACGAGGTCAACCCGGTCGTGGCGAACGCGCTGGACCTGCTTCTCATCCTGCACGCCGACCACGAGCAGAACTGCTCGACCTCGACCGTGCGGCTGGTCGGCTCGTCGCACGCCAACCTGTTCGCGTCGGTGTCGGCCGGCATCAACGCGCTGTTCGGCCCCCTGCACGGCGGCGCCAACCAGGCGGTGCTCGAGATGCTCTCGAAGATCCATCGCAGCGGTGGCGGGGTGAACACCTTCATCCGCCAGGTGAAGAACCGCGAGGACGGCGTGAGGCTCATGGGTTTCGGCCACCGCGTCTACAAGAACTACGACCCGCGCGCGGCGATCGTCAAGGAGACGGCGTACGAGGTCTTCGCGGCGCTCGGCGTGAGCGACCCGCTGCTCGACATCGCGCTGCGCCTCGAGGAGGTCGCGCTCTCCGACGACTTCTTCATCTCTCGCAGGCTCTACCCGAACGTCGACTTCTACACCGGCCTGATCTACAAGGCGATGGGCTTCCCGACCCGGATGTTCACGGTCATGTTCGCCCTGGGCCGCCTGCCCGGCTGGATCGCCCAGTGGCGCGAGATGATCGACGACCCGCAGACCAAGATCGGCCGCCCGAGGCAGGTCTACGTCGGCGCCACCGAACGCGACTACACAGCGATCGAGTCCCGCTGACGCTCACGCCCGACCCCGCCTCCCTCGTCGGTCGAGCTCAGTCGTTGTGGTGGAGGTGGGCGGCCAGCCCGCCCCAGGAACCCATGCGGGCGCGGGCCTCGAGGGCACCGGTGACGCTGTTGCGCCAGAACTGCAGACCGTCCATCCCGGACAGGTCGCGTCCCTTGGTCACCTCGCCGTCGGGCAGGGTGATCTTCGATCCGGCGGTGACGTAGCAGCCGGCCTCCACCACGCAGTCGTCGCCGAGGGAGATCCCGACCCCGGCGTTGGCACCGATGAGGCAGCGCTCGCCGATCGTGACGACCTGCGTCCCCCCACCGGAGAGCGTGCCCATGATCGACGCGCCGCCGCCGACATCGGACCCGTCGCCAACGACGACCCCCGCGGAGATCCGCCCCTCGACCATCGACGTGCCCAGGGTGCCCGCGTTGAAGTTCACGAAGCCCTCGTGCATCACGGTCGTGCCGGCGGCCAGGTGCGCCCCGAGTCGCACGCGGTCGGCGTCGGCGATGCGGACGCCGGTGGGGACGACGTAGTCGACCATCCGCGGGAACTTGTCGACGCCGTGCACGGTGACGACGCGACCGTCCTTGCGCGCGTATGCCTGCACGGCGCCGAGCCGGTCGGTGGGCACGGGTCCGACCGAGGTCCACGCCACGTTCGCCAGCAGGCCGAACACGCCGTCGAGGCTCACCGTGCGAGGCGCGACCAGGCGGTGCGAGAGCAGGTGCAGCCGCAGCCACGCGTCGGCGGCGTCGGTCGGCGCCACCGACAGGTCGGCGACGGCCGTCGTGACGGTGACGGTACGCACGCCGCGCAGGTCGTCGGTGCGGTCGATCTCGCCGAGCCCGTCCACGGCGAGGGGAGTCGCTGAGAGCGCCGGCGCGGGGAACCAGGCCTCGAGCAGCGTGTCACCGGCGTACGTCGCGAGGCCGACGGCGGAGGCCGGCGAGGAGAGCAGCGTCATGCGCCCAACCTACCGAGACACCACGATCGTTAGGCTTCGGCCGTGACCGGGACCCCCGCGCTCGACCTGTCCGCCGACGCCGTCGACCTGCTGCGCGCCCTCGTCGACATCCCGAGCGAGTCCCGGTCGGAGGGACTGATCGCCGACGCCGTCGAGCACGCGCTGGCGGAGTACGACCACCTCGACGTCGTGCGCGACGGACACACCATCGTCGCCCGTACGCACCTCGGACACCCGGAGCGCGTCGTGGTCGGAGGACACCTCGACACGGTCCCGGCCAACCAGAACCTGCCCTCGCGCCTGGTCTCGGTCGACGGCGAGGAGCGGGTCTACGGCCTCGGTGCCTGCGACATGAAGGGGGGCGTGGCAGTGTCGCTGCGCCTCGCCGCCGCGCTGTCGGCGCCGACGAGGGACGTCACCTGGATCTACTACGAGGCGGAGGAGATCGACTCGAGGTTCAACGGACTGCGCCGTCTCGCCGACGAGCGCCCGGAGCTGCTCGCGGGGCAGTTCGCGGTGCTCATGGAGCCGTCCAACGCCGTGGTCGAGGCAGGGTGCCAGGGCACGATGCGCGTCGACGTCCGCACCACGGGCACTCGGGCGCACAGCGCCCGCCCGTGGATGGGGCACAACGCGATCCACGACGCGGGGGAGGTCCTGCGGCGGCTATCGGCGTACGAGCCGCGCGAGGTCGAGATCGACGGGCTCGTCTATCGCGAGGGTCTCAACGCCGTGGGCATCCGCGGCGGCGTCGCGGGCAACGTCATCCCGGACGAGTGCGTGGTCTCGGTGAACTACCGGTTCGCGCCGAACCGCAGCGCCGTCAAGGGCGAGGTCCACCTGCGCGAGGTCTTCGCGGGCTTCGACGTGTCGGTGGTCGACGCCGTCGACGGCGCTCTCCCGGGACTGTCGCACCCGGCCGCGCAGGCGTTCGTCGCGGCTGTCGGCGGTACACCGAGCCCGAAGTTCGGCTGGACCGACGTCGCCCGGTTCAGCGCGCTCGGCGTCCCTGCCGTCAACTTCGGCACCGGCAACCCCTCGCTGGCCCACCACCAGGACGAGTACGTCCCGGTCGCCGATCTCGTACGCGTCGAGGCCGGTCTGCGGGCGTGGCTCACGTCATGACCGACGACGAGCTCGAGGCGATGGTGCACACCGACCCGCCGCGCGGCTACCGGGCGCTGCTCGTCGCCTCGGTCGCCTCCGGCGTGCTCTGCTTCGGCAGCACGATCTGGATGTCGCAGCTGCTCGCTCCGCCCGACGCGTCGAGCGGGGTCGAGATCACCCCGCTGCTGCTCGTGCTGCTCGCGGTGTTCGCCGTGACGCTGGCCGGCTGCATCGCGATGGGCTACGCCGCCGCGCGCCGCAAGCCGCCGAGCGACTGAACCGGCTGCGCGAGGCAGCCCGCGTGGGCCAGGCTCGGGGCAGTGCACGGACCGGGACCCGTGCTTGGGGGAGGTGGTCCGGGTGGACGAGCGTCTCGCGACCCGCGTGAAGGCGGTGCACGACCTGAGCGTCGGCGCGGCCCGTTCGTGGGCCGGGCTCCACGAGTACGACGGCGTGGTGCAGGACCTCTCGCCGGCGGGTGTCGACGCGGGGCTGAGCAGGCTCGGCGGCGAACCGCTGGCGGATCCGCACGACGAGGCGCACCTGCTGGCGGCCGAGAACGGGCTCCGCGTCTTCTTCGGCGAAGCCCGCGCACATCGGTGGAACCCGTTGGTGCACCTGGGCAATCTCGATCTCTCGAGCTACGAGCGCGACTACGCGCCGGCCATCGAGCGCGCCGAGGCGCGCCGCCGCCATCTCGGCGCGTGGCCAGGTGCCGTCGACGGCGCGATCGAGTCGCTCACGGAGGTATCGGCCGACGTGGCGACCGCCCTGCTGCCGGCCTTCCGCGGCCTCGTCACCGAGGTGGACGTGTCGGCAGGTGACGTCGAGGCCGCGGCCGGCGCCGCCCTGCAGCGGCTCGTGGCGCACCTGGAGCAGGCGGCCCGGGACAGCGAGGCGTCCGCGGCCCTCGGCGCGCCGCTGCTCGCCCGGCTGCTCGGGGTTCCCGAGGCGATGACCGTAGACCTCGACGACCTCGGCCGTCGGGCGCGCGAGGAGGTGGCCCGGCTCGAGTCGATCCTGGCCGCCGCCACTCGCCGGTTCGACGACAGCAGGCCCGTGGCCGACGTCGTACGGGACCTGCTCCGCGACCACCCCGACGCCGACGGTGTGATCGCCGAGGCGACCGAGCAGGTGGCCGAGGTCCTCGACTTCACGCGCGAGCACCAGCTGCTGCCGCATGCCGACGGGGTCTGCCTCGTGGGTCCGCCGCCGCCCTCGCTCCGTTTCGCCATGGCGATGATGGCCTCGACCGCTCCGGAGGAGGCCGATGCCCCGTCGTGGTACTGGGTGACCCCGCCGGACCCCGCGTGGCCCCAGCAGGAGCAGGACGAGTGGCTCCAGGTCTTCAGCGCCACGACGCTGCCGGCCGTCACGGTGCACGAGGTGGCACCGGGTCACTTCGCCCACGCGCGCTGCCTGCGCCACGCCCCGACCGCCGTGCGCCGGCAGGTGCAGAGCGAGACGTTCATGGAGGGCTGGGCGCACTACGCCGAGGAGATGGTGCTGGAGGTCGGCTTCCGCGCCGACGATCCGCGGTACGCGATCGGGATGGCGTGCGAGGCACTCCTGCGGGTCACCCGGCTCGAGTGCGCCGTGGGTCTGCACACGGGCGCGATGAGCCTCGCCGACGCCACTGCGCTCCTGGAGTCGCAGGCCTTCCTGGCGGGGCCGGCGGCGCGCGCCGAGGCAGAGCGGGGCCTCTACGACCCGACGTACGGGCGCTACACCTGGGGCAAGCTGGAGATCCTCGCGCTGCGCGAGGAGGCGCGCAGCGCGTGGGGGGCGGAGTTCTCCCTGCCTCGGTTCCACGCCGCCCTCATGGAGCTGGGCTGCCCGCCCGTGGGCCTCATGCGCACGATCCTGGCCTGACTGGACGCGGCGGCCGGTTCACCGAGAGTTCACCCCGGGTCGACGCGGCGACGCGCTCGCCGGGCGGGAGGACGCGCACCGGGCGGCTCAGGGGTGGCCCCGCGGAGCCCTTGTTCGGGCTAGCGTCGGTGCGTGACGACTCCCCAGCCAGCCGCTGCGCCCGAGCCGACCCCCGAGGGCGCACCGCGCCGGGTCAAGGGCCCGGTCACCCTGCGCCGGTCGCAGGTGCCGAGCAGCACGACCGACCAGCGACTTCTGGACACCCGTGGCCCGAGCGACTGGGTGCACACCGACCCGTGGCGGGTGCTGCGCATCCAGGCCGAGTTCGTCGAGGGTTTCGGCGCCCTGGCCGGTCTCGGCCCGGCGGTGAGCATCTTCGGCTCGGCGCGCACCACGTCGGACACCGGCGACTACGCCGCGGCGAGGGAGCTCGCCGGGGCGCTCGCGCGCAGCGGCTACGCCGTCATCACCGGAGGCGGCCCCGGGATCATGGAGGCCGCCAACCGGGGTGCCTGCGAGGCCGGCGGGGTCTCGGTCGGCCTCGGCATCGAGCTGCCGTTCGAGCAGGGCATGAACGAGTGGGTCGACATCGGGGTGGACTTCCG
>Ga0302291_10000133_pt1 | contig 18529 bp, 16 predicted proteins | sample III_Fen_N1_4_FD_194548 | JGI IMG/M metagenome (GOLD analysis project Ga0302291, IMG submission 194548) | Peat permafrost microbial communities from Stordalen Mire near Abisko, Sweden - III_Fen_N1_4 | ecosystem: Environmental > Terrestrial > Soil > Wetlands > Permafrost | place: Sweden: Abisko... | reverse complement strand
TGCTACCGGCTGGCCCTGCGGCGCCCGGCCAGCCCGCTGGCCGCCCTGGGGTTGCCCGGGGTGCAGTCCCGGGAACGTCTGGAAGGCGCCAGTTCCGCCCGCGCCTATCCGGGGCGGTTCGACGCGCCGGGCTTCCCGGTGCTCTACGCCGCCGAGACCCCGGCAACCTGCGCCGCCGAGATCGCCCACCACCTGAAGACCCACTATCTCGACCGGAAAAGGGCGCTCCGGCCGCAGGACTTCGCCTACACCCTGCTCGAAGTGCCGATCGCCGGGGCCTTCGATGACCTGCGCGCGCGCCGGGACGCACCCCGCGGGCTCCAGACCCCCGCGGCTTCCGCCTATGGACTGGCGCGGCTCTATGCGTTCAAGGCCTGCCAGGACGGTATGGACGGCCTGCTGTACCGCTCGGCCCGGCATCGGGGTGGCACCTGCGTCGCCCGTTTCCTGGTCCCGGGCCTGAGGTTGGCGACCCGCCCGGTGGGAGGGGTGCGGTTCCATTGGACGGGCAAAAAACTGGTAAAGGTCGAACACCCGGTATAAGCCACGTATCCTGGAGGACGCGGGGGAGCCGATGAGCCTGGAATCGATCCAAACGAAGCTGCAGCGCCTGGAAGTCCTGGGCGGCCCGGCCGAACTGGAGGCGTTCGAGCTGCTCCTGGCCGAGCGCATCCGCCAGGTGGACGGCGAAGGCTGGACCCCGGCCCACGACGACCGGGAGCGCCGGGAGGGCCAGCTGGCCGCCGCCGGGGCCAGCTACGCCCTGGCCGTGGCCCAGAAGGCGGTGGTGCACGCCCGCACCGGCAGCCTGGACGTCAAGCCCAGCGCGCCCCATGCCCGCTGGCCGTTCAGTCCGCTGGCCTGGAAGCCGGCCGGCATGCGCCGCATGACCGTCAAGGGGGCGGCTCTCATCCTGGCGGAGCTGGCGCGTCAGGTGCGGGGCGGCCTCGACTGAGGCCGCGCTCCAGCCCCAGGTCCAGGCCCAGGCGCCGGGCCGCGGCATAGAGCGCGGGCCGGGCCAGGCCCAGCGCCCGGGCCGCCTCGGCCACCCGGAAGCGGTGCCGGCGCAGGGTCTCCAGCAGCAGGCGGCGCTGGAACTCCCGGGTGGCCTCCGCCCAGGCCCCCTGGGGCAGCGGCGCCCGGTCCAGTTCCGGGAAGTGCGCCGGCTCCAGGGGCCCCTCCCCGCAGCGCAGCAGGGCCCGCTCGATGGCATGGAGCAGCTCCCGGAAGTTGCCGGGCCAGGGCAGCCGGGCCAGGGCCTCGGGCAGCCCGGGCCGGAGCGCCGGCGCCGGCTGCCCGGTCTCCTCGGCCACCCGGGCCACCATGCGCGGGACCAGGTAGGGGAACTCGTGGCGCCGCTCGCCCAGGGCCGGCAGGGTGAGCACCGCGCCCTGCAGCCGGTAGAGCAGGTCCTGGCGGAACGCTCCGGCGGCGGCCAGGGCCTCCAGGGAGCGGTGGCTGGCCGCCAGGAAGCGCACGTCGACCCGCTGCGCGCGCTCCGCGCCCACCCGCTTCACCTCCCGCTCCTGCAGCACCCGGAGCAGGAGCGACTGCAGGCGCGGCGAGAGGTCGGCCACCTCGTCCAGGAACAGGGTGCCGCCCTCGGCGCATTCCACCGCGCCCCGGCGGTCGCGCAGCGCCCCGGTGAAGGCGCCCCGGACGTGGCCGAACAGCTCCGATTCCAGCAGCGACTCGGCGAAGGCGGCGCAATTCACCGGCACCAGCGGCCCGGGGCGGCCCGACAGCTGGTGCAGGGCCCGGGCCGCCAGCTCCTTGCCGCTGCCCGAGGGGCCCGACAGCAGGACCGGAAGGCGGGAGCGGGCGACCCGGGCCAGTTCCTGCAGGACCGAAGCCATCGGTTCGCTGCCGTCGGTGAGCAGGGGCGGGTCCACCCGAACACGGTGCCCGTACCGGCGCGCGCCGGCAAGGGCCCCCTGCCCTAGCGCACGTCCCGGTAGGTGTTGGTGATGGTCTTGCTGGTGGCGATGTTCATCTTGTAGAAACCGAAGAAATCCACCGTGCGGGTGTAGTTGAGCTTGACCGTGCAGGTCCCGATTTCCCGGCTGCCCGCCGTCTTGATCTCGATGGCGCCGTCTTCCATGGCTTCGGTGATGCCCAGGTCGGCGGCCTTGGTACGCACCTTGGCCTCCAGGGCCGGAATGGGGTAGAGGCCGGCCTGGCTCGCGACCTCCTCGGCGGTGGTGGCCAGGCTGTTGTCGGTGTAGAAGACCGGCACCACCTTCAGGGCCGCTGCCACGGCCGCGACCAGGACCAGCAGGGTGAGGGTGCATCCGATCTTGCCTTCGCCGCGTTCGCTGGTTCGGGTCGACGCCATGATTCGCCTTTCGCTGGGTTCAGGGTTTGAGGTCTTCCAGGGCCTGGCGGGCCAGGGGGGCCAGGAGCGGGCCGTCCGGGCCGAACAGGGTGGCCTGGGGGTACTTCAAGGCCTGATTGAAGGACTGCTGGGTTTCGGAAAGATAGACGTTGCCCATGTGCAGCAGGCAGACGCCGGTGTAGTAGTCCAGGGTGCCCTGGCTGACCCCCTGGACGCCGGCCACCCGGGCGTCCCGGAGGATCTCCAGGGCCTTGTCGTACTTCTTGAAATGGATCAGGGCCAGGGCCTGCTGCAGGCGCAGCAGGGCGGCCTCGTCGCCGGCGGTGCCCAGGTAGCGCAGGCGCAGGTCGGAGAGGACGAAGGGGTAGCAGAGGTCGGCGGCGTTCACCGGCAGTTCCAGCGGCTGCTCGGTCACGGCCAGGGTGACCGGCGGCTCGCCCTGGCCGACCGTCACCTTCCCGCCCTTGGCTTCCAGCAGGGCCTTGCGCACGTCGGCCACGCTGGCCACGGGCTTGCCGTTCACCTGCAGGAGGGGCCGGGCCGGCTTCACCCCCGCCTTCAGGGCGGCGGCGTCGGCCTGGAGCACCCAGGGGCCTTCGGGGAGGTCCAGGAGGCTGAGCCCGGCCCAGGGCTCGGAGAGGGTGAGCGGCGCTTCCATGCGCGCCACCAGCTGGCCCAGCGGATCGCTCTCCAGGGGCTTGACCACCAGCCGCTCCTCCTCGCCGGTGAGGGTGGCGAGCCGCAGCTCCACCTGGTGGATGGGGTTGCCGGGAACGGGCATGGCGCGCAGCACCAGCTCCGTGTCGCGGGCGGACTGCAGCCGCTCGAGGCAGGCCTGGGGCGTCTCGTCCTTGGCCGCGGGGAGGAAGGCCACCTGGGTCAGGCGTCCGCCCAGGCCCGCCAGCAGGCCGATGATGCGGTCGCGGCCGGCGAACGCCTCGTCCCCCTCGAAACCGGCGTAGGTGAGCCGGGGCACGGGCCGGACCAGCACCGTCGCGGACTTGCCTTCGGCCAGTTCGACGCGCTGGGCGAAGCTGCCCTGGGGGAAGCGCACCTGCAGGTCGTAGGTCTGGGCGCAGACCTCCAGGTCCTTCACCGGCACCGGGCCGTAGCTCTTGCCGGAAAGGAACAGCTCGCCGCCGGGGGTGGCGCACTGCACGCTCAGGAGGCTGCGCGAAGGCAGCAGCTGCACCGGTTCCAGGTCGTGGTCGGCGAACGGGGTGGTGAACGTCTCGCTGATCTCCAGCAGCCTGGGCTGGAAGCAGGGACGCCTGAATTCCAGCGTGTGCTTGCCTGCGGGCAGTCCGGTGAGGACGAAGCCCGCGGAGATCCGGTCGGCGGGCACCCCGAGCTTCTGCGCGTAGGGGGCCAGTTCCGGCGGCGCCTGGCCCTGGGTGGAGCCGACGCTCTTGCCGTCGAGCAGGATCTCGGCCCCGGGCGGGGTGGTGTAGAGGGTGATGACCGAGGAGGTCCGGACCAGCTTCAGGGCCAGCTCCCGGGTCTCCCGGGCGGCCAGTTCCGTGCGCAGCTCCTGGCTCTCGAACCCGGCCCTGGCGTAGGTGAAGACGTGCGGGCCCGGCGGCAGGTGGCGGGCGAGCGCGGCGCCGGCGGGCAGCTGGGCCTTGCCGTCCAGGGTGAGGCTGCCGTCCGCGGGGTCCAGGGTGAGCTTCACCCGGCCGAACTTCGCCGCGCGCAGGCCGTCGAAGGCGCCCTGGAGCCTGGCGTTGGTGATGCTCCGGTCGATCTCGAAGTCCGGGTTGAGGTTCAGGGCGGCTTCCAGGTGCCGGGGCGCCCGCTCCCGCTTGGCGGGGCTGCGGTCGTCCAGGATGGCCATCCAGTTGTAGGTCTCGCAGAGCACCTGGACCCAGGCGGCATCCAGCTTCGGGTTGCCCTCCAGCGCGGCGAGGATGGTCGCGAACTTGGCGGCGGCCGCTTCCCGGTCGCCCTGGGTGGCCCAGGCCGCCTTGGCCTGCAGGAAGGTGTCCCTGAGCGCCGGGTCCTGGGCCCGCGCCGGCGCGAGCAGGGCGGCGAACAGCAATGGAAGGAGGAGGCGTCTGCGCATGGGCTAGTCGAGCCGGATGAGGAGGTCGTTGGAACGGTCGGCCAGGATGAGTCCGCCCTTGCGGTCCATGGCGATGGCCCGGAACTTCCCGGACAGGCCCAGGGTCTTGAAGCTGGCCGAGCGCAGCAGGGCGCCGTCCGGGCCCCAGACCGCGACGCCTTCGAAGTCCCCGTCCACCAGGGCCGCCACGTGCCCGAGGGGATCCGAGGCGAGCGCCAGCACGGAGCGGAAGGGCGCCGGCAGGTCCTTGCCGTAGGGCACGGTGGTCCGGGTCTGGCCCTGCGCGTCCAGGAACACGAGGGTCCGGCTGGTGTCCGAGGCCGCCACCACGCCGCCGGTGGGCAGCGCCGCGAGGCCGACGGCGCCGGGCAGGGGGACCGACCGCGAGGGCCCGTCGGCCGGCAGGATCTCGAGGCCCGGGGCCTTGGCGTCGCTGATCCAGAGGTTGCCCCAGCCGTCCTGGGCGGCGCCGCTGGGGGCCTGGAACGGGGCCGCGCCGGGCGCGACCGGGCCGTCCCTGGCCACCCCCAGCCGGGTGACCAGCCAGAGCTGGCCGGAGGCGGTGGCGAGCATGGCCTTGGCGCCCTTGACCTGGGGACCGGCCGGAACCAGCTGGCCGTCCTTCAGCTGGGAGGCCTGGTCCAGGTCATCCTGGTAGAGGTAGAGCTGCCCGGCCGGCCCGGTGGCCAGCAGGGTGGGGGTCTTGAGCCACTTCTGCCGGCCCTCCGGCCACGGGCCGGCGGCGCGCAGGGCGGGCTTCTGGATGCGCTGCTTGACCCGCACCTGGATCCGCCACTCGGCCTCCCGGCTTTCGGGCGCCTGCGGGAAGCGGTTGCGCAGCGCCTGCAGCATGCGCAGGCAGCCGGTGGTGTCGCCCATGAGGTCGAGGGTCTCGGCCGCCTGCAGCTGCGCCTTGCGCGCCACCGCGGACCCCGGGTCCAGGCGCATCGCCTCGATGTAGCTCTGGAAGGCGCGCCCCCACTGGCCCAGCAGGCGGAAGCCCTGGCCCAGCTCGAAGCGCACCTGCTGCACGCAGGGGTGGTCCGGGAACAGGTCGACCACCCGGTTGAACTCCGCCTGGGCCTCCCTGAGCTCCTGCGGGCCGCGGCTGCGGGCGGCGAGGATGCGGCCCCGGAGCAGCATGGCCTCGGCGGCCCAGGGGCTCTTGAGGTGCTCGGTCTTGATCCGCTCCAGGAGCGGCAGGGCGGCCTCGGGGCGATTGGCCGTCTCGATCAGGTGGTTGGCCAGGTTCAGGAGCGCATGGGCCGCGAAGGGGGACTTCGGGGCCTGCTGGATCAGCTGGTTCCACGTCTCCAGGGCCTCGGGGTAGGCGCGGATGGCATAGGCGCGCTCGCCGGACCGGAACAGCCGCTCGGGCAGATCCGCGTCCTGGGCGAGGAGCGCCGGGAAGGCGGCCAGGACCAGGGGGAATGCGCGCATCCCAGTTGCGAACGACGGCATGAGGGCCTCGATGGTGGTGTTGAAGACCAGTCTACGCCAATCACCCCTCCAGCGTCGTGATGAGCTGGTCCAAAGGGTAGGGCTTGAACAGCACGCCGATGACCCAGGCGCTCCGGGCCAGGTCGCCGATGTCCCGCGATGAGGTGGAGACCAGGGCGTGCCGGCAGCGGTTCTGCTGCCACTGCTGCTCCAGCCAGGGGGCCAGGTCGCCGTCGGCGTCCTGGCTTTCGGTCAGCAGAAGATCCACCGGCCGACTGGCCAGGATGGCCTCGGCCTCGTGCCGGCTGCCGGCTTCCGCCAGCTCCCACTGCTCCCGGGCCGCCAGCGAACCGGCCAGGCGCTTGCGGAAGAAGGCGCTGGGCTCCAGGACCAGGATCGAGCGGATCGGGGCCCGCCGGTTCAGCTCCCCCTCCTCGAGGCCGAGGGCGAGCAGGGCGCCGCGCGCCGCGCTCTTGAGCCCCAGGCCCGTGGCCTTCTGGTAGATCTCCCGGATCGGATCCACCAGCAGCGCGTCCTGGCGGGTGAGGCCGCCGATCTCGCACAGGTGGGCGGTCTCGCGCCATTCGGCGGCGGGCTTGTGCAGCAGGCCCTTGACCAGGTCGGCGAGGTCCCGGGCGAGCTGGGGGCGGATGATCAGCTCGGGATCCTGCAGGGTCTCGCGCAGGGCCAGCAGCGCCTCCACGCGCTTGGGCCCGGAGGCCGGCAGGCGCTGGATCTGGCCCTGGATGGAGGCCTCCTTCTGGGCCAGCAGGCCCAGGCTGTCGCCCCGGCGGGCCAGCTCCTTGACCACGGCCGCCACCCGGTCGTTGCTGTCCCGGTCCCAGGCCTCCTTGGTGCGCATGTCGAACAGGTAGTCGGAGAAGCGCTCCTTCAGCCGCTCGTAGGTGTGCTGGTCGAAGACGTAGAGGTCCTGGCAGGCGAGCACCGCGCGCAGGCGCTGGCCCTCCCCTTCGCGCTCGTCGCAGCAGCGGTCCAGCAGCTGCAGGAAGGCCGGCAGCTGTTCCAGGGGCATCGGCCGGTCGTAGCCCGGGAAGGCGCCGAGCGCCCCCTCCAGGGCCAGGATCAGCACCTGCGGCTGCTTCAGCGCCGCCGCCCGGGCCAGCAGACCGAGCGCGGCCTCCTGGGTGGCCAGCTGCTTCAGGGCCCGGGCCAGGGCCACCTGGAGGCTGAGCGGCTTGCCGTCGTGCAGCATCTCCAGCAGGACCGGCGCGCTGCCCGGGAAGCCGATGGCGGCGATGGCCTCGGTGGCCTCCACCAGGAGCGGGTCGTGGCCTTCGGCCTGGAGGAAGGCCAGCAGCGGCTCGGCGGCCCTGGCGTTGCAGTTCTCCTTGAAGGCCCAGATGGCCAGCCGGACCTGCTCGGCGTTGCCGCTCTGGAACATGGCCATCACCGCCGGGAAGCCGGAGGGCAGCTTGCCCAGGTGGTGGATGGCCAGCTGGCCCATCTCGACGATGGGGTCCTGCATGGCCTTCATGAAGAACCCCGTCAGGGCGTCGTCCTCCCGCGCCCCCAGGGCGTTCAGGTACAGTTCGCGCCGGGCCATGTCCGGATCCGCCAGCAGCTCGTCGAGCACCCCGGCCTCCCCGGCGGGAAGCAGGCGCAGCATGGCCTGGATGAACCCCTCGCCCCCGGCCCGGGAGCGCAGGATGGCCGTGAACGCCGGCAGCAGCCGGTCCGCGCCCAGCGCGCCCGCGTCCGCCGCGAAGGCGAGCGCCTCGCACACCTGGTCGGACTGCGCGAGCAGGTTGGCGAGGCGCGCCTCGGTGGCCGGGGAGGCCTCGGAGATCATGGCCGAATAGCGCGCCACCTTGCCTTCGGTCACCAGGGTCAGGGCGTCCAGCAGGAACCCTTCGAAGGCGCCCTGGGCTTCGCCGCGCAGGGTCTCCAGGGCCGGCGTCGCGCTGGCGTCCTCGTGGGTCGCGGCGTGCTGCAGCGCGGCCACCGCCTCCGGCGCCCGGGCGCCGAAGCGGAGCGCGGCCTGGCGCACCAGTTCCGGCAGGGTGGAGGCCCGCGGCAGGGTGTGCAGGCGGTTGAGCTGCTCCAGCAGCTGCTGGTGGTCCAGGAAATCGAGCCGCGTGCGTTCGGCCAGCTCCAGGAGGAAATCGAGGGCCGGGGGCTGCAGGAGGGTGCCCAGGACGCGCAGGGCCAGGCGCTGGGTGAGCGGGTCGCCGTCCCGGTAGGCGTCGATGAGGGCGGGGGTGTCCTGCCCCTGGACCAGGGCCGCCAGCTGCTTGGCGCCCAGGGCGGCCAGGCGCGGATTGCCCTGGCCCTCCATGAGCCGGCTCAGGTGGTAGGGCAGCGCCTGCTGGGTCTGGAACAGGTTCAGCTCCCGCGCCAGGATCACCTGGTGGTCCGGGTCCAGCCGCTGGCGCTGGAGGGTCCGGAGCGCCTCCAGGGCGTTGCGGGTGCCGATGGCGCCCAGGGCCGCGCAGCCTTCGTCGAACAGCCCCAGGTCCGGTTCCACCTGGAGGCCCTTGGCGATCCAGGGGACCCATTCCGGCCAGTCGTGCCTGGCGGTGCAGGCCAGGATCGCCTTGCGCAGGCCCCGGGCCGACCCGCCGGGCGAAAGCCGCGCGCCCAGCTCCGGCAGCGCCTGCTTCTTCAGTTTCTGCACCATCTGGGCCAGGCGTGTCGGGAACGCGAGATCGCCGTCGGCGTACTCGCCCAGCAGGACCCGGAGGGTGTCCAGGGGGGTGGGGGGAGCTTTGCGAGTCAGGCTGGCCATGTGAGTATTGTTATCGGCCTTCGGGGATAATTCAGATAGTTCGGCAACATTCTTTTCGCGGCCGCGCCGGGAACGGGCTAGGGTTGCAGCATGGAGCGCCTGATGGAACCCCTACGGAACCTGTGGGACCGTGCCTTCGCCCCCGCCGCCGGCTTCCGCGCCCGGGCCGCGCGCCGGCCGGGGCTCGCCGCGGCCGTGCGCGAACTCCTGCTGGTGCGCACCCTGCCCGCCCTGGCCGGGCTCGTCCTCGGCTACGCCGCGTTCGCCCAGGGCTACGCCCGGGCCATGCGCACCGAGGGGCCGCTCTGGGACCTGGTCTGGGAACGGCTGCCGGACCAGGTGAACCGCGCCGACCTGCAGGCCGCCCTGCAGAACCTGCCGCCGCTGCCCGGCTGGACCCGCGTCCTGCCCTGGCTGGCGCTGCTGGCGCCGCTGGGGGTCCTGAGCGTCTGGCTGCATGACGCCGTCTGGGACCACCTGGCCCTGTGGATGCTGAGGGGGCTGTCCGGCCGCAGGAGCTTCCGGGTCACCCTCGAGGCCGACGCCGAGGCCCTGAAGGTGGGGGTCGTGGGCGCCGTGGCGGGGCTGCTGAAGCATCTGCCCGGGCTCGGCTGCGTCCTGGGCGTGCTGCTGCTGCCGGTGGGGGTGTGGTTCTGGGTCCTGAGGGGCTACGCCCTGGCCGCGTGGCACGGGTGCCCGGTGTGGAAGGGCGTGCTGGCGACCCTCCTGCACGCCGCGCTCATGGGCGCGCTGGTCTTCGGCGGCCTGGCCGCGCTGGTGGTCCTGGTGCTGCAGGAGCTCCGGCTGGGCTAGTATTTCCGGGCATCGGGAGTAGGCTGTTGCCAACCCAGAGGATGCCCATGAACCCGCTCCGGCTTCTGCCCTGCCTCACCGTCTGTCTCGCGGCCCAGGTCCCCGTGGAGCTGCGGGCGCCCATCCAGAAGGTGCGGCTGCACCCGGACGAGGCCTGGGTCACCCGGGCCGGCACGGCCAGGCTCGCGGCCGCCGGGGTGCACCGGCTCCTCGTCAAGGACCTGCCGGCCGGGCTGGTCATCGAGGACCTGCGGGTGTCCGCGAAGGGTCCCCAGGGCACCCGGCTGGGCGATCTGAGCGTGGCTCCGGAAGCGCGCAAGGTGACCGAAACGGCGGAATACAAGGCCCTCCAGGCGGAGCGGGACGGCCTCAGGGACCGCCAGGACGCCCTGGAGGCCGAGGGCGAGGCCCTGGCCCAGGAGCAGGTGTTCCTGCGCGGGCTCCAGGCCGCCTACGACAAGGACCTGTCCGGGCGCATGGCCTACACCCTGCCGGCCCCGGGGCCGGTGGTGGAGCTGAGCCGGGGCCTGCAGACCCGCCTGGCCGAAGTGCTGACCCGCGACCGCCGGCGCAAGCGCGAGCTCGACAAGGTGAAGGAGGAGCTCCAGCGCCTGGACGCCGAGCTGCGCCAGCGCGCCGCCCAGCGCAGCGCGAGCCCCAGCCGGGTGGTGGTGGAGCTGACCACGACCCGGGGCGGGGAGGTGGAGGTCGAACTGCTCTACCGGACCCGGCGCGCCCGCTGGGAACCCGGCTACGAAGCCCGGCTGGTCCCCGACGCGCGCAAGGTCGAGCTGGCGCTGTTCGCCACCGTGCGCCAGAACAGCGGCGAGGACTGGAGCGGGGTGCGCCTGGAGGTGACCAACAGCCGCGCCAGCCGCAGCCTCACCCTGGCGCGCTTCCAGGGCGCCCAGGTGGTCACCTGGCGCGACCAGGAGCCCGCCGCCATGCCGCGGGCCAAGAGCGCCATGGCGCCGAGCCCCCTCATGGAGCTGGCCGCGGCCCAGAACCTGATGTCCTCCCGGGACCCGGAGCGCGAGGAGGCCCCCGAGGCCGAGGCCGCCACCGTGGAGGAGGCCAAGGGCCTTGCCGCCACCTGGGTCCTGGACGGGGCCAAGGAGGTGCCGGCCGACAATGAGCCGCACCGCTTCCGGGTGCTGTCCCGGGAAGTGGATCCGGAAATGGCGCTGGTGGCCGTGCCCCGGCTGGATCCCACCGTGTACCAGGTGGCCCGGTTCCAGGCGCCCTCCGGCCTGCCGGTGTTCCCGGGCGCGGCCGTGGTGCACTTCGCCGGCACCCAGAGGGTCGGCGCCGCGCCCCTGGAGCTGCCCGCCCCGGGCCAGCCGCTGCAGTTCGGCTTCGGCCCCTACCGCGGCGTCCGGGTCGCCCTGCAGCGCCTGGAGGCGCGCAAGGAGCAGGTGGGCGCCTTCACCAAGGAGATCCAGTGGACCCTCCGGGAGCGCTTCACGGTGGCCAACGACACCGGCGACGCCCTGGCGGTGGAGCTCCAGGACCGGGAGCTGAAGTCGGCCAGCGACAAGGTGAAGATCACCGCCACCGGGGACGGCACGCCGTCCCAGGAAGGCAGCGCGCCTGGGCTGCGCGCCTGGAAGGTGGCCCTGGCGCCCAGGACCGAAGCCGCCGTCCTGGTCGGCACCGTCATCCGGGCGCCGCTCGGAGGCCGCATCGTCGGCCTGGAGAACCTGCACCTGCCCGAATGAGCGGGCGGAAAAGCCCCGGTTGCGATTCGGGCCGGGGGTGTCAAGATGGTCGCACATACCCCTTGGAGCTTCCCGATGCCCTTCCAGGAGATTCTGGACAACCTGATTGAACGTGTGCCGGAAGCCATCGCCGCCACCTTCAATGACAAGGACGGCGATCCCATCTGCGCGCGCACCATCGAGGTCCCCAACGACGCCCTGCAGCTGCTGGGCGCCTACCGCAACGTGGTGGACCGGCACCTGCGCCAGGCCATCGAGGAGTTCGACCGGGGCGAGGTGGAGCAGGTGGCGTTCTGCACCGCCGAGCACTGGATCCTCATGATGGGCGCCGTGGAACGCTGCACCCTCGTGCTGGTGATGCGGCGCGACGGGATCCTGGGCCGGGCCCGGTTCGCCATGGAGAAGGCCGTCACCCTGCTCAACTCGGAGCTGTAGGCGACAATTATTTTATATACGCATTTATAGGTTATTTTTATGCAACGTTTGACGGGTTTGCTGGGCATCGCCCTGTTCTTGGCCCTGGGCTGGGCCTTTTCCCGGGAGCGCAAGGCCATCCACTGGCGCACCGTGGCCTGGGGCCTCGCCCTGCAGTGGGCCAGCGCGGTGATCGTGCTGAAGGGCGAGCCGCTGGCCCGGGCCCTGGCCTTCCTGCCCTTCCCCCGGGGCGCCGGCTGGGGCGTGGCGGCGCTCATGGTCAGTCCGGCGCTGGCGGGCCAGGTCCCCGGGCTGGAGCGCAGGTGGCTGACCCGGACCATGGCCGCCCTGGCCCTGCTGGGGGTGCTGCGCGGCAACCTGGTGGGCGCGGCCTTCGACGTCCTGCGCCTCGGAGTGCTCCACCTCATGGCCTACGCCAACGCCGGGGCGGTCTTCCTGTTCGGCCCCCTGGCCGATCCGGGCGGCCCCCTGGGCGTCGTCTTCGCCTTCGTCGTCCTCCCGACCATCATCTTCATCGCCAGCATCTTCGCCGTGCTCTACCACCTGGGCGTGATGCAGCGGGTGATCGGCGCCTGCGCCCGGACCCTCAGCCGGTTCATGAAGGTGAGCGGGGCCGAGAGCGTCTCCGTGGCCGCGAGCATCGTCATGGGCCAGGCGGAGGCGCCCCTGACCATCCGTCCCTTCCTGGCCCGGCTGACCCGCTCCGAGCTGATGCTGGTCATGACCGCGGGCATGGCCCACGTCTCCGGGGCCATCATGGTCGCCTACGTGCAGGTGGCCCGGGTGGACGTGGCGCACCTGCTCACCGCCGTCATCATGACCGCCCCGGGGGCGGTCATGATGGCCAAGCTGCTGGAGCCGGAGACCGGCGTGCCGGCCACCGGCGGCTCCTGCACCGCGGCGCTGCCCGCGGCCGACGCCAACCTCCTGGACGCCGCCGCCCGGGGCGCCGCCGAGGGCCTGCAGCTGGCCCTGAACGTGGCCGGCATGCTGGTGGCCTTCATCGCCCTGGTGGCCATGGTCAACGGCATCCTGGCCGCCGCGCACCCGGCGCTCAGCCTGGAGCGGGTGCTGGGCCTGCTGTTCCGGCCCTTCGCCCTCCTCATGGGCGTGCCCTGGGGCGAGGCCGGGCAGGTCGCCGCCCTCCTGGGCAAGCGCATGGTGGTGAACGAGATGGTGGCCTTCATCGACCTGGGCCACCTGCCCGGGCTAAGTGCGAAGGCCCGCCTGATCAGCACCTTCGCTCTCTGCGGGTTTGCCAATTTCTCCAGCATCGCCATCCAGGTGGGCGGCATCGGCGCCCTGGCGCCCGAGCGCCGGGGCGACCTGGCCCGCCTGGGAGTCAAGGCCATGCTCGCGGGAACCATGGCCAATGCCGTCTCCGCCTGCATCGCGGGCGTCCTTGGATAGCAGGAGGCCCAGGGAGCCCACCCCCGCGCCGGCCACGATGAGCGCCATGGCGCAGCTGGACAGCACGGTCAGGCGCCGGCCGCCGGCCAGGACCAGCAGCAGGGTCGAAAGCAGGGGCGTGAGGTAGGCCAGGGCGCCGATGACCCGGGGGTCGCCGCGCTTCAGGGCCGCGTCCCAGGTGTAGAAGGCGGCGCCCATGGGGCCCAGCCCGAGCAGCACCAGGAACAGCCAGTCCCTGGGCGAAATGGTGAACGCCGGCGCGGAGCCGGCCAGCCGTTCCAGGCCGTGCAGGCCCAGCGCGAGCAGGCCCGAGGCGAGGCAGAAGCCGCCCACGGCGCCGGTGGGGAAGGGGCGTACGCGCTTGGTGAGCAGGGAGTAGCTGGACCAGACCAGGGCCGCGCCCAGGGCCAGGAGGTAGCCGGGCAGGTGGCCCAGGTCGAGGCTGAGCCGGCCCCCGGTGACCACCAGGGCGGCCCCGGCCAGGCCCAGGGCGGCGCCCGCCAGGTGGTTCGCGCCCAGCCGGGTGCCCGGCAGGTAGAGGGGCGCCAGCACGACGATCAGCAGCGGCCAGAGGTACTGCAGGAGGTTCACCTCCACCGCCGGCGCGTGGCGCAGGGCCAGGAAGAACAGCATGTGGTAGCCGAAGATGCCGCCGATGCCCAGGGCGAAGGTCCAGGCCGGGATCCGCCACTCCCGGATCCGGAACAGCCCCACCAGCCCGCCGATGCTGAGCGCGACCCCGGCGGAGAAGAAGGCCGGCAGGTGGCTCACCCCGGCGCTCAGGAGCGTGAGGGTGCTCCACAGCACGATGGTGACGAGCGACAGGAGGATGGCCTGCATGTCAAAGCAGCGAAAGCAGGCCGGCGACTTCCATGCGCAGGTCGGGGATGCCGACCCCCTTCTCGGCGCTCACCCAGGCGATGTCCCCGGTGGCCAGGCCCAGGTCGGCCGCCACGTCCCGGCGCTGCGCCAGCTGGCGCGAGGGCTTGACCTGGTCGCACTTGGTGGCGACGATCCGGTACGGCAGGTCCACCGAGCGCAGCCAGTCGACCATCTGGTGGTCGAGCTTGGTCGGCCCCACCTCGGCGTCCACCAGCACGTAGACCATGCGCAGGCTGGGCCGGCCGGTGAGGTAGCCTTCAATCATGGCCTGCCAGGTGGCCCGCTCCTTGGCCGGGCCCAGGGCGAAGCCGTAGCCGGGCAGGTCGACGATCCAGCGGTCGGTGCCGGTGAGGAAGACATTGATCAGCCGGGTGCGCCCGGGGGTCTTGCTGGTCTTGGCCAGGCTCTTCTGGAAGCAGAGGGCGTTGAGCAGGGAGCTCTTGCCGACGTTGGAGCGGCCGACGAAGGCCACTTCCGCGTGGGCCGGCCCCAGCTGTTTTACGCTGGCGGCGGAGGTGACGAACTGGGTGTCTTTGAGGGGCTGGGCCATGGTTTCACTCGTATCCTGGTGTTGCAACAGCATCCAGCTTGGCAGAGTTGCCGCGCAGGTATGATGATTCATCATGACCTGGAGGACCTATGGGTTTCGCAGCGGATGCCGGCAGCGCCGTGGAAGCCCTGGCGGCCTACCTGGAGGATTCGGCCAACCGCACCGGGCCGGTGATCGGCCAGCCCCCCATGGCGGAGCTGGCTGAACGTCTCGGGATCGAAAAACTCATCCGGTCGGGCGGGCTTACCGGCGACGCCTTCCGCGCCTTTCTGGAGCGCTACCTGGCGGCCACCACCCGGCTGCACCACCCCGGCTACATGGCGCACCAGGTGGCGGTGCCGCATCCCATGGGGGCGGTGGGTTCGCTGATCGACGGCCTGACCAACAATCCCATGGCGATCTACGAGATGGGGCCGGCCGCCGCCACCATCGAGTACGTCGTGGTGAACTGGATGCTCGGCAAGGTGGGCTGGACCCCCCAGCCGCTGCCGCCGGGCCCGGGCGCCCACGGCGGCGGCGTGCTCACCCACGGTGGCTCCCTGGCCAACCTGACGGCGCTCATGGCGGCCCGGGGCCGGGTCGACCCGGACGCCTGGCAGGCCGGCGTAAGCCGGGACCTGGTCATCCTGGCCCCCGAAGCCTGCCACTATTCCATCGCCCGGGCGGCGGGGATCATGGGCCTGGGCGAGCGTGCCCTGCGGGCGGCGCCGGCCGACGCCGACGAGCGCATCCTGCCGGACCGGCTGCCCGCGGCCCTGGGCCGGCTGCGCGACGAAGGCGCCAGGGTGCTCGCGGTGGTGGCGAACGGCTGCTGCACCGCCGCCGGCCTCTACGACCCGCTGCGCGAAGTCGCCGCGTGCTGCCGGGAGCACGGCCTGTGGCTGCACGTGGACGCCGCGCACGGCGCCTCGGCGCTGCTCGCGGACGGGCTGCGGCACCACCTGGACGGCCTCGCCCTGGCCGATTCCATGGTCTGGGACGCGCACAAGATGCTGCGCACCCCCACCGTCTGCGCCGCCGTGCTGGTGCGCGACCACGCCGACCTGGACCGGGCCTTCCAGCAGGAGGCCAGCTACCTGTTCCACGACAAGGACCAGCCCGGGTTCGACAGCATCCACCGGACGGTGGAGTGCACCAAGGCCGGGCTCGGCCTGCGCCTGTTCCTGGTGCTGGCCGCCGAGGGCGAGGCGGCCCTGGGCCGCTACATCGAGGGCCGGGCCGCCTTCGCCCGCGCCGCGGCGGCGCGCATCCGCCGGGAGCCCGGCTTCGAGGTGGCGGTGGAGCCGGAGAGCAACATCGTCTGCTTCCGCGTCGAGGGCAGCGACGAGCTCCAGCTGGAGCTGCGCCGGCAGCTGCTGGAACGGGGCCGGCACTACCTCACCACCACCGGCTTCCGCGGCCGGCGCTGGCTGCGCATCACCGCCATGAACCCGGATACGGACCTGGACGACGTCGAACGCCTGCTCAGTGAGCTTGCGGATCTGAATAAAGCCGTTCCACCCGCCCGCTGATCTGGCAGGTCACCTCGTAGGTGATGGTGCCCAGGGCCTTGGCCCATTCGTCCACGGTGATCTCGGCCTCCCCGCTGCGGCCGATGAGCACCACCTCGTCGCCCACCCGGACGTTGGTCTCCGGTCCCAGGTCGATCATCGTCTGGTCCATGCAGACCCGGCCCACCACCGGGTAGGAGCGTCCCGCCACCAGCACCCGGCCGCGGTTGGAGAAGAGCCGGTTGAAGCCGTCGGCGTAGCCCACCGGCAGGGTGGCGATCCAGGTGTCCTCCGGGGCGGCCCAGGTGAGGCCGTAGCCGACCCGGGTGCCCGCAGGCACCTTCTTCAGGAACGAGACCCGGGTGCGGAACGACAGGCCCGGCAGCAGGGGGATGCTCCGGGGGGTGCCCGGGTCCGGGTAGAAGCCGTAGATCATGATGCCGGGCCGGACCAGGTTCAGGAAACCCTCCGGGTGGCCCAGGACCGCGCCGGAATTGGCGCAGTGGACCAGCTCGAGGGGCCCCGCCGCCGCCTCCACCGCCGCCACCGTGGCGCGGAAGCGCCGGATCTGCTCCTCGGTGTAGGCCGGGTCGGCGTCGTCGCTGACCGGCAGGTGGGTGAAGGCGCCCTGGAGGTCCAGGTGCGGGCAGCGCTCCGCCAGGAACCGGGCCAGGGCCGGCGCGGACGGGGGCTGCACCCCGATCCGGGCCATCCCGGTGTCGAGCTTGAGGTGCACGGCGGCCCGGGCGCCCCGGGCGGCGCAGAGCGCCTCCAGCGCCTCGGCGTTGTCCGGATCGCAGACGGCCAGGGTGACCCCGGCGTCCAGCGCGGCCTCCATCTCCTCGGGGAAGGCCGGGGAAAGCTTCAGGATCGGCAGCCGGATGCCCGCTTCGCGCAGCTGCAGCGCCTCCGGCACGGTGGCGACGCCCAGCCAGTCCACCCCGGCCGCCTCGGCCATGCGCGAGACCGCCACAGCCCCGTGCCCGTACGCGTTGGCCTTGACCGCGATGAGCAGCTTGCGTTCCGGCCCGATGACGGCGCGGATGGCCAGCAGGTTGGCCCGGATATGATCCAGGTGGATGACGAGATGAGTCTGATAGAGCATGGCTCCATCCTACACTGCCGCCTGCTTCAGATCAGCCCGCCGCGGCCGAGTTTGAGCAGTTCCGGCACCGTGTGGCCGAAGCTGTGGCCGTAGCTGGGGCTCTGGATCCGCAGCTTGCCCACGTGCACCTTGCCGATGATGGTGCGGATGCGCACCTGCTGGCCCAGTTCCGCATCCTCCAGGAGGAAGCCGGAGACCCGGAGGGTGTAGGCGGCCAGCTTGGCCGGATCGACCGGACGGCCGGGAAGGTTGCGCCCCGCGCCGGCCAGGGTCCGCTCCACTTCGACCCAGGTTCCTTTGGGAATTTTGCTCATGGGTACACCTGAAAGAGGAGGCCGCAAGTGGGCCTGGTTCAAACCTTCTATGGGTCGTTCAATCGGTCAGACCTTGCCGCATCGGACCTGGCATCTGAAAAGCTAACCTCTGGGGAAATGATGACACAAATCATCAATCGCATTCGAGCGTTAAAATTAATTATTTCAATGGCATATGCGGCGATTTAGGCCTGAAATTCAAGGGTTTTCTTTTTGTAAGATTGGGTTTTTCGGCGAGCGTTCCCTGACCCGTGAAAGGGCGAATTGAACGGCATTGTCTTTGCAAAGTGTCAAAAATAAAAATAGTCGTAAATAGGCGCGCATCCGCCCCGGGCGACCGGGCCCCTGCGGGGACGCTCGGACCGGATGGGATCCGGGTCAGGCCAGGGGCGGCAGCACCACCATGCTCGCCGGGGCCGGGTAGTCGAACGCCAGGCGCCCGTGGTCCAGCCCGATGACGCGCTTCTTCATGCGCTGGATCAGGTTGCGGTCGTGGGTGGCCACCAGGACGGTGGTGCCCTGGCCGTTGATCCGCTCGAACAGCGCCATGATCTCCTGGGCCAGGTCCGGGTCCAGGTTGCCGGTGGGTTCGTCGGCGATCAGCACCAGCGGGTCGTTCACCAGCGCCCGGGCGATCGCCACGCGCTGCTGCTCGCCGCCGGACAGCTGCAGCGGGTAGCTGGCCAGCTTGTGCTGCAGGCCCACCATCTTGAGCGCCCGGAAGGCGCGCTGCTTCTGTTCCGCGTGGCTCACGCCGAGGATCTTCAGGACGAACGCCACGTTCTCGAACACCGTCATGGTCCGGATCAGCTTGAAATCCTGGAACACGATGCCCATCTTGCGGCGCAGCACCGGGATCTCCTTGAGCGCCATGGAGGCCAGGCGGTGGCCGGCGATGCGCAGCTCCCCGGTGGTGGGCACCTGCTCGCGGAACAGCAGCTTGAGCAGGGTGGACTTGCCGGCCCCGCTGGGCCCGGTGAGGAAGATGAACTCGCCCGCGTCGATCTGGAAGCTCACATCCGCCAGGGCGGTGTGGATCCGGCCGTACTGCTTGCCCACGTGGGTCAGGGAGATCATGTCAAGAGCCTAACAGCCCGAAGTCGGGTAATCATCTGGCGAAGGGGGGGGGACTTGCTTTTTGTAGGTTTAAACCTACACTCAAGCATGTACGTGATTCGCAGGACCCCCGGATTCGACCAATGGATTGAAGGGTTGAAGGACAAGGCCGG
>Ga0302291_10000132_pt1 | contig 18631 bp, 19 predicted proteins | sample III_Fen_N1_4_FD_194548 | JGI IMG/M metagenome (GOLD analysis project Ga0302291, IMG submission 194548) | Peat permafrost microbial communities from Stordalen Mire near Abisko, Sweden - III_Fen_N1_4 | ecosystem: Environmental > Terrestrial > Soil > Wetlands > Permafrost | place: Sweden: Abisko... | reverse complement strand
CAGCTATCCAAAAACACAAACGACAGCAACGCGCCGCTTTCAGCCAACCAGTCTCAGTCGCCGAACAGCCCGCCGCTGGGTACTTGCGACGGTGGTGTCACACCCAAGTGGCGGTAGGCCGCCAGCGTGGCGATGCGGCCGCGCGGCGTGCGCTGCAAAAAGCCCATCATGATCAGATAGGGCTCGATCACGTCCTCGATGGTGCCGCTTTCCTCGCCGATGGCCGCGGCCACGTTGTCCAGGCCGACCGGGCCGCCGTCGAAGCGGTGGATCACCGCCTCCAGCAGCTTGCGGTCCATCAGGTCGAAGCCCTCGGGGTCGACGTCCAGCATCTTCAGCGCCTTGTCGGCGATGCCGCGGGTGATGATGCCGTCGCTCTTGACCTCGGCATAGTCGCGCACCCGGCGCAGCAGGCGGTTGGCAATGCGCGGTGTGCCGCGCGAGCGGCGTGCGATCTCGAACGCGCCCTCGGCCTGGATCGGCACGTTCAGCAGCCCGGCCGAGCGCTTGACGATGGTGCCCAGCTCGGCCGCCGTGTAGAACTCCAGCCGCGCGACGATGCCGAAACGGTCGCGCAGCGGGTTGGTCAACATGCCGGCGCGGGTGGTGGCGCCGACCAGCGTGAACGGTTGCAGGTCGAGCTTGATGCTGCGCGCCGCCGGGCCCTCGCCGATCATGATGTCGATCTGGTAGTCCTCCAGCGCCGGATACAGGATCTCCTCGACGACCGGGCTCAGGCGGTGGATCTCGTCGATGAACAACACATCGTTCTTCTCGAGGTTGGTCAGCAGCGCGGCCAGGTCCTTGGGCTTTTCCAGCACCGGGCCGCTGGTCTGGCGCAGGTTCACGCCCAGTTCGGCGGCGATGATGTGGCTGAGCGTGGTCTTGCCCAGGCCGGGTGGGCCGAACAGCAGCACATGGTCCAGCGCCTCGTCGCGTTGGCGGGCGGCGCCGATGAAGATCTCCAGCTGCTCGCGGGCCTTGGCCTGACCGATGTACTCCTGCAGCAGCTTGGGCCGCAGCGCGCGCTCCTGCGCCTCTTCGCGCGGTGACAGCTTGTCGCCGCTGATCACCCGCGGTGCTGGCGGCGTTTCAAAGTCGTCGGTCTGGATGCCCATACAGTGGATTGTCCACTTATTTGCGGCCGGCCTGTTCGGCCTTCAGATGCCGCCGGCCACCAGGCTGGCCACGGCCTGGCCCAGCTGCGTGGTGCTGGCGCTGCCGCCCAGGTCGGGTGTGCGCGGGCCGTCGCGCAGCACGGTCTCGATCGCGCGCAGCATCGCGTCGTGCGCCTCGCGCTGGCCCAGGAAGTCCAGCATCATCGCCGCGCTCCACACCATCGCGATCGGGTTGGCGATGTTCTGGCCGAAGATGTCGGGCGCTGAGCCATGCACCGGCTCGAACAGGCTGGGGAAGCGGCGCTCGGGGTTGAGGTTGGCGCTGGGCGCGATGCCGATGGTGCCGGTGCAGGCCGGGCCCAGATCGCTCAAGATGTCGCCGAACAGGTTGGTCGCGGCGACCACGTCAAAGCGCTGCGGCTGCAGCACAAAGCGCGCGGCCAGGATGTCGATGTGCTGCTTGTCCCAGCTGATGTCGGGGTGGCGGGCGGCGGCCTCGGCCGCGCGCTCGTCCCACCAGGGCATGGAGATCGCGATGCCGTTGCTCTTGGTCGCCACCGTCACATGCTTGCGCGCGCGGCTGCGCGCCAGATTGAACGCGTAGTTCAGCAGGCGTTCGCTGCCCAAACGGGTAAAGACGGACTCCTGCAGCACGAACTCGCGCTCGGTGCCGCCGAACATCACGCCGCCGACCGCGCTGTACTCGCCTTCGGTGTTCTCGCGCACGATCAGCATGTCGATCTCGCCGGGCTGGCGGCCGGCCAGCGGGCAGGGCACGCCCTCGAACAAGCGCGCCGGGCGCAGGTTGATGTACTGGTCGAACTCGCGGCGGAACTTCAGCAGGCTGCCCCACAGCGAGATGTGGTCGGGCACCTGCGCCGGCCAGCCGACGGCGCCGAACAGCAGCGCGTCCATGCCGCCTATCTGCGCCTTCCAGTCGTCGGGCATCATCTGGCCGGTCTTGGCATACCAGTCGCAGCTGGCCCAGGGGATGTGGCTGATGTTGAGGGTGAAGCCGAAGCGCTGCTGTGCCGCTTGCAGCACGCGCAAGCCTTCAGGCATCACTTCCTGGCCGATGCCGTCGCCGGGGATGGCGGCGATGTTCAGGGTCTGGCTCATGGCGGGTCTCCGGGAAATTTGGCGGCGCCGGGCAAGGCGCAGCGACGCTCAGCGTGACAGTGACTTCAGCGCCTGCTTGATGCCGTCGGACACGCCGACGTCGGCCGGCAAGGTCTTCAGCGCGGCGGCGGCCTCTTTGTCGTTGTAGCCCAGCGCGATCAAGGCCTGCACGATGTCGGCCTGCGCGTCGCTGTTGACGCTGGCGCCCGGTGCGCCCAGGTCGGCGCCCAGCTTGCCCTTGAGCTCCAGCAGCAAGCGCTCGGCGGTCTTCTTGCCGATGCCCGGCACCTTGACCAGCCGGCCGACCTGCTGCTGGGTGATGGCCTGCGCCAACTCGGCCACACTCAGCCCCGACAGTATCGACAGCGCCATGCGCGGGCCGACGCCAGAAATCTTGATCAGCTGGCGGAAGGTGTTGCGCTCCTCATGCGTGAGAAAGCCGAACAGCAGCTGCGCGTCTTCGCGCACGATGAAGTGGGTCAGCAGCGTGACCCGTTCGCCCAGCGCCGGCAGGTTGTAGAAGCTCGACATCGGCACGTCGACCTCATAGCCCACGCCATTGGCGTCGACCAAAACCTGCGGCGGGGATTTTTCCGCCAGAAAACCTGTGAGCCGTCCGATCATGGACAGCGATTGTGGCTCAGCGCCTGAACAGCCCCAGGCGTTGCGCCTCGAGCGCCGCCTCGGCACGCGAACTGACGTTGAGCTTGCGGTAGATCTGCTTGACGTAGTCGGCGATGGTGTGCCGGCTCAGACCCAGCTGCACGCCGATCTCGGGCAGCGTGAAGCCCTTGGCCACGCGCAGCAGCACCTCGCTCTCGCGCTCGGTCAGCGACACCTCGGGCATCGCATTGGCCTGCGGCTTGGCCATGTTGGCGAAGTACTTGATGACCTTGCGGGCGATCGACGGTGACAGCGGCGGCTCGCCCTGGCTGATGCGCTGCAGCTGCTCGGTGATCAGCTCGCGCGACTGCTCCTTCAGGATGTAGCCATAGGCGCCGGCCTGCAGCGCCGGGAACAGGTGCTCGTCGTCGTCGTGGATGGTGACCACCACGCTCTGCGCGTCGGGCTGCACATCGCGCAGCTTGGCCACCACGTCGGTGCCGCTGCCGTCGGGCAGGCCGAGGTCGATCAGGCCGAGGTCGAAGCGGCTGTTCTGCACCTGCTGCAGCGCGTCCTGTACCCGCGAGCATTCGGTGATGCGGGCGTTCGGGAAGACCTGCAGCACCAGGCTCTTCAGCCAGGCGCGGATCTCAGGCAGGTCTTCGAGCAGCAGGATGTTGTTCATGGGTTTACCGATGCGGGGGCTGGCGCAATGTAGCAGTCACTTACGGGCCTGACACATGCTGCTGCAGCGGCAACGTGAGGCGTATCACGGTTCCGTAGCCTGGGCCCGATTCGACCAGGCATTGGCCCTGCAACTGCTTGGCCCGGCCCTTCATGCTGGCCATGCCATGGCCTTTGTCGAGGCGGCCGTCCAGCTCCATCGGGATGCCCTTGCCGTTGTCCTGGATGGTGAGCAGGAAGTCACCTTCGGCGGTCAGCGCGCAGCGCACCGTGCATTGCGACGCACCGCTGTGCTTGATGACGTTGCTCACCGCCTCGCGCAATATGCGGGTGGTCTGCACATAGGCGCGCGACGACAGCGTCTGCTGGGTTTCTTCATCCGGCGGCGCGCTCCATTCGCCCTGCACCCCCGATTGCGTCAGCCGCGACACCACCTCGGCGCGCCAGTCGCCCAGCGCGTCGCTCAGCCGCACCGGCTTGCCGGTCAGTCCGCGCACCGATAAGCGCATCTCTTCCAGCGCCTCGCGTGCCAGCGTGCTGATGCGCTCGCTCTCGCTGGTGTGCACGATGGTCAGCAGCTTGGCGCCCAGATCGTCGTGCAGGTCGGCGGCGATGCGCTTGCGCTCGCGCTCGGTCACCTGCTCGACCTTCAGTTCGGCCAGCTGGGCGAAGTTGCGTTCGATCTGCGCGGTGGCCTCGCGGATGCGCACCTCCAGCTCGGCGCGGCTCTGTTCGGCGCTCTGGTAGGCGCGGCCGTACTGCTGCACCAGCCGCAGACCCAGCGCCAGATACACCAGCGGCGGTACCAGCTGCGCCAGATAGCCGATGCGGCTGTCGAGCTGCGCGACCTGGGCGGTGAACTCGATGGTCAGCGCCACGCCGACCACCGTCAGCAGCGTGGCCATCAGCCACAGCTGGCGGCTTTTTTGCCGGTGTGCGCGCGCCAGGTAATGGGTGGCGGCCATCGTCACCTCGGCCGCCAGCAGCGCGAACCACAGACCCGACGCGGTGTAGAGCCGGTCCGGGCCGGCCAGCAGCAGGCTGATCGGCAGCAGCACGCACTGCAACGGCAGCAAGATGTTGATCCAGCGCAGCCGCTCGTTGGCGTAGCGCAGCAGGAACTGAACCGCCGCCAGCGTCACAAAACCCATCAATGCGGCCAGCAGCAGCTCGGTGCTGCGGTTGTCCAGCGGCAGATCGGTGGCCCACAGCCTGGCCAGCAGCAAGGCCCAGCCCACCATCAGCGCGCCGAAGTAGGCCAGGTAGCTCTGTTTGCGGTTGAACCAACCCATCACGAACATGAAGCTGCCCATCAGCGCCAGCGTGCCGCTCATCACCTCGGGCAGGCGAATCGCAAACACCACCCGTTTGGCGTGGTGCGCCGCCATCACGTCGTAGAGGCCGAACTCGAGTGCCGACAAACCGCCGGCGCGCAGGCGCGAGCTGACCTGCTGCAGCGCGTGGCCGCGCACCGCCAGCACCAGCTCGTTGCCGCTGGGCTTGAACAGCGCGCTGGGCAGCGCCACCAGCTGGGGTTGGTGGCAGTTGCGCGAAACCGGCTCATCCTGCCGCCCACTGGCATGCACACGCTGGCCGTTCAGCCACACCTGCAGCACGCTGCAGGCGCGTTCCACGTACAGGCCATACAGCGCGCCGGCATCGCGGCCCAGCGGCGCCTCGAAGCGCAGCCGGTAGAACGCCGTGCCGCCGCGGCCGGGCTGGCTGTCGGCCCATTCGTCGGGCAGGCTGACGGTCCTGGCGGTCGACCAATCGGCGGTCTCGGCCTCGCTCAGGCGGCTGACCTCGGCCTGGCGCCATTCGATCACCGGAGCATGTGATTGCGCATGGCCGTTGGCCGCCGCCAGCACGATGACCAGCAACACCAGCAGCCAAGCGGGGCAGCGCTGCGCACAGCGATAGACAAGGCGGCGCAACGGCGAGGTGGGGGCGGACATCGCCGCACATTGTGCGGGACACCCGGGCGCTGCTTCGGTGGAGAATCGCGGCTCCGCGCCCGCTGTTGAGCACTAGTGGCGCACTTCCCGGTGGTTGTAGCCCAACCGCACAAGCCTGTGATCCTTCGCCACGTCTTCGAGCCCATAGACAACACCCGTCTGGCCCACCTCAGCGGCGCCTTCGACGAGCACTTGCGCGCCATCGAAGCCACGCTGCAGGTGCGGGTGAACCGCCGCGGCGGCGCGTTCCAGGTCGAAGGCGCGCGGCTGGCGGCCGAGCGCACCATGGGCTTGCTGCAGTCGCTGTACGACCGCGCCGCGCGGCCCATCCCGGCCGAACTGGTGCAGCTGGCCTTGGTCGAGGCCAGCGCGGTGGGTGGTGCGGTGGGTGGTGCGGCGCCCGCCGTCGCGCTGCTGCCCGGCGCGGACGGCATCACGCTGCACACCCGCCGACCCGACCTGCGCGGCCGCACACCGAACCAGCTGCAGTACCTGCACAACATCCTCAGCCACGACATCAGCTTCGGCGTCGGGCCGGCCGGCACCGGCAAGACCTTTCTCGCGGTGGCCTGCGCGGTCGATGCGCTGGAGCGCAGCGGTGTGCAGCGCATCGTGCTGACGCGCCCGGCGGTGGAGGCTGGCGAGCGGCTGGGCTTTCTGCCCGGCGACCTGACGCAAAAGGTCGACCCCTATCTGCGCCCGCTGTACGACGCGCTGTACGACCTGATGGGCTTTGACCGCGTCACCGCCGCCTTCGACAAAGGCCTGCTGGAGATCGCGCCGCTGGCCTTCATGCGCGGGCGCACGCTCAACCACGCTTTCGTCATCCTGGACGAGGCGCAGAACACCACGCCCGAGCAGATGAAGATGTTCCTCACCCGCATCGGCTTCGGCTCGCGGGCGGTGATCACCGGCGACACCAGCCAGGTCGACCTGCCCAAGGGCAATGCCAGCGGCCTGGTCGACGCGCTGCGTGTGCTCGACGGCGTGCGCGGCATCGCGGTGCAGCGTTTCAGCTCGGCCGACGTGGTGCGCCACCAGCTGGTGGCACGCATCGTCGAGGCCTATGACGCCGCCGGCCCGGCGTCGGGGCCGCTGTGATGGCCCGTACACCACGCCCCGAGCTGTCGCTGTCGTTGCAGTTTGCCGACGCCCGCCACCGTGCGCTGTTGCCGCGCCACAAGGTGGCACGCTGGCTGCGCGCCGCGCTGGACGCGCCGGCCGAGCTGACAGTGCGCATCGTCGGCGACGAGGAAGGCCGGGCGCTGAACCGCGACTTCCGCGCCAAGGACTACGCCACCAATGTGCTGACCTTCGATTACGAGCACGAGCCGGTGGTGGTGGCCGACCTGGTGCTGGCCGCCGGCGTCGTCGAGCGCGAGGCGGCCGCGCTGGGCATCGCGGTGGCCGACCACTACGCGCACCTGCTGGTGCACGGCGCGCTGCATGCGCAGGGCTGGGACCATGAGGACGAGGCCGAGGCCACCGAAATGGAGGCGCAGGAAAGCGCGATCCTGGCCGGACTGGGGCTGCACGACCCCTATGCAGAGGACGCGGCGGACGCGACCGCTGTGGCAGCCGCGCCGGTCGCGACCTCCGCCGCCGCCAAGCGCGGCACCTGAGCCCGGGCTGGCCGATGCCGACGTGCCCCAGCCTGCCGCTGCCTTGGGTCGCCGACGACCAGCCGCTGCCGCCCAGCAGCCTGGCACTGGGCGTCGGCAGCGAGGCGCCCGGCCTGCTCGCCATCGGCCCGCCGGTCACGCCGGCGCGGCTGCAAGAGGCCTACCGGCGCGGCGTTTTCCCCTGGTACAGCCCCGGCCAGCCGCCGCTGTGGTGGGCGCCCGACCCGCGCATGGTGCTGCCGGTGGCCGAGTTCAAGCTCAGCGCGTCGCTGCGCAAGACCATCCGCCGCTTTCTGCGCACGCCGGGCTGCGAGATCCGCGTCGACACGGCCTTCGGCGCGGTGATGACCGCCTGCGCGCAGACGCCGCGCGACGGCCAGCATGGCACCTGGATCGTGCCCGAGATGATCGCTGCCTACACCGCCTGGCACCGCGCCGGCCGTGCCCACAGCGTCGAGACCTGGGTCGACGGCGTGCTCGTCGGCGGGCTGTACGGCGTCGGCATAGGCCGCATGTTCTACGGCGAATCGATGTTCTCGCACCGCACCGACGCGTCTAAGATCGCGCTGGCCGCGCTGGTGGCGTTCTGCGCCAGCCATGGCATCACGCTGATCGACTGCCAGCAGCACACCCGGCACCTGGCCAGCTTCGGCGCCCGCGAGATTGCGCGCGACGCATTTGAGGCCCATGTCGCCGCCGCCACCGCGGCGCCGCCGCCCGTCGCCTGGGCCTATGATTCCGCGCATTGGCTGGCGCTGGGCCTGCATGGCGGTGCCGCACCAGCAGACGAGGGAGCCCGGCTCGCGTGACCTACCCCAAGGATCTACCGCTGTCGTCGCTGCAGTTCTATGCGACAGCGCCTTACCCCTGCAGCTACCTGCCAGACCGCATGGCCCGCTCGCAGGTGGCCACACCCAGCCACCTGATCCATGCCGACGCCTATTCCAGCCTGGTGGCCAACGGCTTCCGGCGCAGCGGCATGTTCACCTACCGGCCGTTCTGCGACAGCTGCCGCGCCTGCGTGCCGCTGCGCGTGCCGGTGGCCACGTTCGCGCCCAGCCGCACGCAGCGCCGGGTGTGGAAGCAGCATGGCCAGCTGAAGGCGCGCGTGCTCAAGCTGTGCTTTGTGCCCGAGCATTACCAGCTCTACCTGCGCTACCAGTCGGGCCGCCACAGCGGCGGTGGCATGGACCACGACAGCGTCGACCAGTACACCCAGTTCCTGCTGCAGAGCCGGGTCAACTCGCGGCTGGTGGAGTTCCGCGAAGCGGCGGCGCCGGGCGACGACAGCGCCGGCACGTTGCGCATGGTGGCCATCGTCGACGTGCTCAACGACGGCATCTCGGCGGTCTACACCTTCTACGACCCGAGCTTCAAAGGCAGCCTGGGCACCTGGTGCATCCTGTGGCAGATCGCGCAGTGCAAGCAGCTCAAGCTGCCCTACCTCTACCTGGGCTACTGGATCGCCGAGAGCGACAAGATGGCCTACAAGGCCACGTTCGGCCCGCACCAGTTGCTGCAGGAAGGCGGTTGGCGCGACGCTGTCGCACCGCCAGCGGCCGCTGCCGACCCGGTCTGAGCCGGCGCTGGCCCGGGCGGGGCCGACCCCGCCCGCCTACAATCGGGCAATGCCTATTTCCCCGATTCCCGAGCTGGTGGCCGAGCTCGCAGCTGGCCGCATGGTGATCCTGGTCGACGAAGAAGACCGCGAAAACGAGGGCGACCTGGTGCTCGCCGCCGACCATGTGACGCCCGAAGCGATCAACTTCATGGCCAAGTTCGGCCGCGGCCTGATCTGTCTGACGCTGACCCGCGAGCGCTGCGAACGCCTGCAGCTGCCGCCGATGGCCACGCGCAACGGCGCCGCGCACGGCACCGCGTTCACCGTGTCTATCGAGGCTGCCGAAGGCGTCAGCACCGGCATTTCGGCGGCCGACCGCTCGCGCACCGTGCAGGCCGCGGTGGCGCGCGACGCGGTGCCAGCCGACTTGGTACAGCCCGGCCACATCTTCCCGCTGCAGGCACAAGACGGTGGCGTGCTGATGCGCGCCGGCCACACCGAAGCTGGCTGCGACCTGACGGCGATGGCCGGGCTGACGCCGGCGTCGGTGATCTGCGAGATCATGAACGACGACGGCACCATGGCCAGGCTGCCCGACCTGGAGCTGTTCGCCCGCGAACACGGCCTGAAGATCGGCACCATCGCCGACCTGATCGCCCACCGCAGCCACAACGAAACCCTGGTCGAGCGCGCCGGTGAACGTGAGCTGGTGACCGCGCAAGGCCGGTTCGACTGCATTGCCTTTCGCGACCATTCCGGTGGCCTGCACCTGGCGCTGCGCCACGGCCAATGGGGCCCGCACGACGAGGTCGCGGTGCGCGTGCATGAGCCGTTCACCGCACTCGACCTGCTCGACGCCGGCCCCAGCCTGCATTCTTGGCCGCTGCCCAAGGCGCTGGCCGAGATCCAGGCCGCACCGGCCGGCGTCGCCGTGCTGCTCAACTGCGGCCATGACGTCGCCAGCTGGCTGCCGCGGCTGCTGCCGGCCGCCAAGCCGGCCGCGGCGCGCAGCACGCAGATGGACCTGCGCACCTATGGCGTGGGCGCGCAGATCCTGCGCGACCTGGGCATCACCCGCATGAAGCTGCTGGGCAACCCGCGCCGCATGCCCAGCATGATGGGTTACGGCCTGGAAGTGACCAGTTTCGTCGCTGCCGGGCAGTGAGCCGCCGCGACTTCACCGCCTGACCGTCCGCCCGCACGCCCACCAAGGATTTCCCATGCAAAACGCCAATCAGGGCGAGGCTCCGCCGCTGGACGGCAAGCACCTGGCCATCGCCGTGGTGCAGGCGCGCTTCAACGCCGACATCACTAACACCTTGTTCGCCGCCTGCAAGGCCGAACTGCAGGCGCTGGGCGTCGATCCCGACAACATCCTGCACGTCACCGTTCCCGGCGCGCTGGAGATCCCGGTGGTGCTGGAGACGCTGGCCGACAGCGATGAATACGACGCGCTGATCGCGCTGGGCTGCATCATCCGCGGCGAGACCTACCACTTCGAGCTGGTGGCCAACGAGAGCGGCGCTGGGGTCACCCGCGTCAGCCTGGACCACAGCCTGCCGATCGCCAATGCCATTCTCACCGTCGAGAACGAAGCCCAGGCCTGGGCGCGGGCGGAAGAAAAAGGCCGTGATGCCGGCCGCGTGGCGGTCGAAATGGCCAATCTGCTGAGTGAGCTGACGTGATGGCCGACCACCTGCCGGCCGCCGCCGATCACAGCCCCGACGACAGCGCGCCGGGCGCGCCCGCAGCAGCGGCCGACAGCACGCCCAAGGCAGCGGCCAAACCGGCGCGCAAGCCGCAGGCGAAGTCCACCCGCCGCCGCTCGCGCGAGCTGGCGGTGCAAGGCCTGTACCAATGGCTGCTCAGCGCCGCGCCGGGCGCCGACATTGACGCCAACCTGCGTGAGCTGGACGGCTTCGACAAGGCCGACCACGCCCATTACGACGCGCTGCTGCACGGCTGCATCGCCGAAGCGGCGGCGTTGGATGCGGTGCTGGCGCGCCATGTCGACCGCAAGACCAGCGAGCTGTCGCCGGTTGAGCATGCGGTGCTGATGATCGGCGTCTACGAGCTGACGCACTGCATCGAGATACCGTACCGCGTCGCCGTCAACGAAGCGGTGGAGCTGGCCAAGAGCTTTGGCGGCACCGACGGCCACAAATACGTCAACGCGGTGCTCGACAAGGCCGCCGGCGACCTGCGGCCGCACGAGGTGGCGGCACGCCGGGCGGCGCGGCAGGGCTGATGGCGCTCAAGCTCGCCGGCCGGCTCGACCGCATCGAGCCGTTCTATGTGATGGAGTGCGCCAAGGCGGCGGCCGAGATCGCCGCCAGCCCGGCCTGCGACCCGCGCAGCGGTGGCGAGCGCATGATTCTGCTGAACATCGGCGAGCCCGATTTCACCGCGCCGCCGCTGGTGCAGCAGGCCGCCGAGCGCGCGATCCGCGACGGCCGCAGCCAGTACACACCGGCCACCGGCCTGCCCGAATTGCGCCAGGCGCTGTCGCGCTGGTATGCGCAGCGTTTCGGGCTGGACATCGCGGCCGAGCGCATCGTCATCACCGCCGGCGCGTCGGCGGCGCTGCAGCTGGCCTGTCTGGCGCTGTTCGAGGCCGGCGACGAGGTGCTGATGCCCGACCCCAGCTACCCCTGCAACCGCCATTTTGTCGCCGCCGCTGACGCGGTGGCGCGGCTGCTGCCGACCGGCCCGGGCCAGCGCTTCCAGCTCGACGCGGCGGCGGTGCAAGCGGCCTGGACCGCGGCCACGCGTGGCGTGCTGCTGGCCTCGCCGAGCAACCCGACCGGCACCTCGATTCATCCTGACGAGCTCAAGCGCATCGACGCGGTGGTGCGCGAACGCGGCGGCGTGACCATCGTCGACGAGATCTACCTCGGCCTGAGCTACGACGACACCTACGGCCACAGCGCGCTGGCGCTGGGTGAGCACATCGTCAGCGTCAACAGCTTTTCCAAATACTTCAGCATGACCGGTTGGCGCCTGGGCTGGCTGGTGCTGCCGCCAGCGCTGGTGGCGCCGATCGAGCGGCTGGCGCAGAACCTGTTCATCTGCGCGTCGACGATCGCCCAGCATGCGGCGCTGGCCTGCTTCGAGCCCGCGTCGCTGCACGAATACGAACGCCGGCGTGCCGAGTTCCGCCGTCGCCGCGACCTGGTGGTGCCGGCGCTCAATGCACTGGGGCTGACGGTGCCGGTGCTGCCCGATGGCGCGTTCTATGCCTATGCCGATTGCAGTGCGCACCATGCCGACAGCTGGGATTTTGCGTTTGAGCTGATGCACAGCGCCCATGTCGCGCTGACGCCTGGCCGCGACTTCGGCCGCGCCGACCCGCAGCGCTGGCTGCGGCTGTCGTTTGCCAGCAGCCAGGCCAACCTGGATGAGGCGCTGCACCGGCTGCAGCGGGTGCTGTGAGCGCGCGCACCGGCTTGCCCGAGCTGGCCGGCGCCGCCGCGCAACCGGATGGCGCGGCCGTGTTCAGCCATCTGCTGCGCGTGTACTGGGAAGACACCGACGCCGGCGGCGTGGTGTTCTACGCCAACTACCTGAAGTTCTTCGAACGCGCGCGCACCGAGTGGCTGCGCGCGCTGGGCGTGGCGCAGCAATCACTGCGCGAGCGCACCGGCGCGATCTTCATCGTCAGCGACACGGCGCTGCGCTACCGCGCGCCGGCACGGCTGGACGACCTGCTGCGCATCACCGTGAGCCCGGTACAGACCGGCCGCGCGTCGATGACCTTGGCCCAGCAAGCCTGGCGGCTGCACGACACGCCGGTTGGCCAGCCCGCTGACGGCGCGCCTGCGACCCTGCTGTGCGAGGGCCAAATCCGCATCGGCTGCGTCGACGCCGGAACCTTTCGGCCGCGCCGCTTTCCATCCCCGATCACCGAAGTGCTGTGCCCATGAACCCCGTTGCGAACCAGGACTTTTCCATCATCACGCTGGTGCTGCATGCCAGCCTTGTGGTGCAGCTGGTGATGGCGGGGCTGATGTGCACCTCGCTGGCCAGCTGGACGGTGATCTTCAGCAAGCTGTTCGGCCTGCGCGGCCTGCGCCGCGGCAACGAGGATTTTGAGCGCGACTTCTGGTCGGGCAAGAACCTCAACGACCTCTACGCCGCGGCCGGCAACCATGTCGACTCGTCGCCGATGGAGCGCATCTTCGCCAGCGGCATGCGCGAATTTCTGAAGCTGCGCGAGCGCCGCATGGAGCCGCAGGGCCAGCTCGACGGCGCGCGCCGCGCGATGCGCGCCAGCCTGCAGCGTGAGCTCGACGTGATCGAGGGCAACGTCGGCTTCCTCGCCAGCGTCGGTTCGGTCAGCCCCTATGTCGGGCTGTTCGGCACCGTGTGGGGCATCATGCATGCGTTCGTCGGCCTGGCCAATGTGCAGCAGGTCAGCCTGGCCACCGTGGCGCCGGGCATTGCCGAGGCGCTGGTGGCGACCGCGATCGGGCTGTTTGCCGCGATCCCGGCGGTGGTCGCCTACAACCGCTTTGCGCGCGACATCGACCGCATCGCGATCCAGCTGGAGAGCTTCATCGAAGAGTTCTCCAACATCCTGCAGCGCAATGCCGGCGCCCCGCCGGCTGCCGCTGCGGCGACCCGGTAAACGCCATGCCCGCTGTTGCCAGCCGAGGTGGCCGCCGTGGTCGGCGTGCGATGGCCGAGATGAACATGGTGCCGTTCATCGACGTGATGCTGGTGCTGCTGATCATCTTCATGGTCAGCGCGCCCTTGATCACCACCGGCGTGGTCGACCTGCCCAGCGTCGGCAAGGCAGCGCAGCGGCCGACCAGCGTAGTCGAGGTCATCGTCGAGAGCGACGGCAAGCTGCGGCTGCGGCTGGATGGCGGTGATCCCCAACCCACGTCGTACGCGTCCTTGGCCGCCGCGGTGAAGAAGCTGCAGGCCGGCAATGCGCAGGTGCCGGTGGTGATCTCGGCCGACCGCAATGTCAAGTACGACGCGGTGGTCAAGGCGATGGACACGCTGCAAAAAAGCGGTGTGCAGCGCGTCGGCCTGTCGGTGCGCCAGGGCGGCTGAGGCCGGCTGCAGGTGGCCAGGCCAGACGCGGAGCAAGGGCGATGAGCAGCCTGGCACTGAGCCATGACGCGCTGAAGCCGCGCTCGCAGGACGGCATCGGCCCGGCCGCGGCCTTGGCGCTGCTGGCCCATGCCGGGCTGATCGGCGCGCTGGCGCTGGGCCTGAACTGGCGCTTGCCGGTGGTCAACGTGACGGCCAGCGCCGAGCTGTGGTCGGCTGTGCCACAGGCCGCCGCGCCGGCGCCAGCACCGGCTCCGCCGCCCAGCGTTGCGCCGCCGGCCCCGCCTGCCGCCGCGCCAACGCCGGCGCCGGCGCCTGCCGCAGCGTTGCCGCCGCCGCCATCGGTGGCCGAACGTGAGGCCGAGATTGCGCTGGAGAAGGCGGCGCGCAAGAAAGCCGCCGACCAGGCCGAGCAGCAGCGCCAACTCAAGCTCGCGGCGCAGCACCAGGCCGACGAGCGGCAAAAGGCCCTGCAGCGCGAGATCGCCATCAAAGAGCAGCAACTCAAGGAAGCCAAGGCGCGAGAGGCACAGGCGCAGGCCGAGCAGGCGGCCAAGCTGGCCAAGGCGCAGGACGACAAGCGCCTGAAAGACCAGCAGGCGCGGCAACTGGCCAAACAGCAGGCCGAGCAGAAGGCTGAGCAAAAGGCCGAGCGCGACAAGCTGGGGCACGACAAGGCCGAGAAGGCCGACAAGGCAGCCAAGGCTGAAAAAGCCGCGCAGGCGCAGAAGAGCGCGCAAGAAGCCAAGGCCGAAGAAGCCAAGCTGGCGCAGCAGCGCGAGGAGAACCTCAAGCGCATCATCGGCCGTGCCGGCGGCACCGGCGCCGCCACCGCTGCAGGCAACGGCGCGACGGCCGGCAATGGCGCGCGCGATGCCGCGCCATCGGCGGCCTATGCCGGCCGGCTGAAGGCGGTGATCAAGCCCAACATCCTGCTGGTGGGCGATGTCAACGGCAACCCGATCACCGAGGTCGAAGTGCGCTGCGCGCCCGACGGCAGCATCACCGGCCGGCGCATCAGCAAGCCCAGCGGCAACAGCGTGTGGGACGACACCGTGCTGCGCGCCATCGACCGCACCGGCACGCTGCCACGCGACAGCGACGGCCGCATGCCGCCCACGCTGATCCTGGTGTTTCCGCGTCAGGAGTGAGGCGGCTCGGCCGGCGCGCTGGCCAGCCGGTCAACGCGGCGGGCGCCTGCCGATAATCACCGCTCAGCCACCACTGCCCACTGTCACGCCATGAGCCCACGTCCCGCTGGCCACGTCTTAGTCGAAGCCTTGATCGCCCAGGGCGTGCACACCGTGTTCGGCGTGCCGGGCGAGAGTTACCTGGCGGTGCTCGATGGCTTCCACCAGCACCGCGAGCAGATCCGCTTCATCGCCTGCCGGCAAGAGGGCGGCGCCGCCTTCATGGCCGAAGCGCAGGGCAAGCTCAGCGGCCGGCCGGGCATCTGCTTCGTCACCCGCGGCCCGGGCGCGACCAACGCCAGCATCGGCCTGCACACCGCGTTCCAGGACTCGACGCCGATGATTCTGTTCATCGGCCAGGTGGCCAGCGACCAGCGTGACCGCGAGGCCTTCCAGGAGGTCGACTACCGGCAGATGTTCGGCCCCGGCACGCTGGGCATGGCCAAGTGGGTGGGCGAGGTGCAGGACGCTGACCGCCTGCCCGAATACATCAGCCGCGCCTTCCACACCGCGCTGCAGGGCCGGCCCGGCCCGGTGGTGCTGGTGCTGCCCGAGGACATGCTGACCCAGCTCAGCGCCGCCCCGGTGCTGGCGCGTGCCGAGCCTGCGCAGGCCTGGCCGGCGCCCGGTGCGCTGCGTGATCTGCGCGCCCGCCTGATCGCCGCGCAGCGGCCATTGGTGATCGCCGGCGGCAGCGGCTGGGACGCCGAGGCCGCCCGTGCGCTGCAGCGCTTTGCCGAGAACTGGAACCTGCCGGTGGGCTGCGGCTTCCGCTTCCAGGACACGTTTGACAACCGCCATGCCAACTATGCGGGCGATGTCGGCATCGGCATCAACCCGAAGCTGGCGCAGCGTGTGAAAGACGCTGACCTGATCATCGCGCTGGGTGTGCGGCTGGGCGAGATGACCACCGGCGGCTACACGCTGATCACGCCACCGAAGGCCGCGCAGCAGCTGGTACACATCCATGCCGGGCCCGAGGAGCTGGGCCGGGTGTTTGCCGCCGACCTGATGTTGCAGTCCAGCATGGCCAGCGCGGCCAAGGCGCTGGAAGCCCTGGCCGCGCCGACCAGCGTGCCCTGGGCCGACTGGACCGCCGCCGCGCAGGCCGACTACCAGGCCAACCACCAGGCGCCGGCGGTGGCGCCGCTGGACATGGCGGTGGTGATGAAAACGGTGCAGCGCCTGGCGCCGGCCGACACCGTCTACACCAACGGCGCGGGCAACTACAGCGGCTGGCTGCACCGCTATGTGCGCTACTTCGGCCTGCAGCACCATGGCCGCACCCAGCTGGCGCCGACCTCGGGTGCGATGGGTTACGGCTTCCCGGCGGCGGTCGGCGCGGCGCTGCTGCACCCCGAACGCACCGTGGTCAACATCGCCGGCGATGGCGACTTTCTGATGACCGGCCAGGAACTGGCCACCGCCACCGGCTACGGCGCCGGGCAGGGCGCGGGCCGCTTGATCAGCATCGTGGTCGACAACGGCAGCTACGGCACCATCCGCATGCACCAGGAGCGCGAATACCCAGGCCGCGTCAGCGGCAGCGACCTGTTCAACCCCGACTTCGCCGCGATGGCGCGCGCCTTCGGCTGGCGCGCCGCGCTGGTCGAACGCACCGAAGACTTCGAAGCGGCCTTTGCCCAGGCGCTGCAGCCCGGCGCGCCTATGCTGATCCACCTGAAGCTCGACGCCGATGTGTCGACCAGCCGCAGCACGCTGAGCGCGATCCGCAACGCGGCGCTGCAGGCCGGGCGCTGATCGACGCCTTGTTCGGCCCGGCCGATGCAGGCCGTTCCGAGAGGGCGGCTCAGTAACGGTGGCTCATTGAAGGCCATGCTGGCTGGTGCGCAGGACGGGAATCGAACCCGTACGCCTTGCGGCGGCAGATTTTAAGTCTGCTACGTCTACCAATTTCGTCACCCGCGCGAGGTTGCAATGGTAGCTGCGCGGGCGCTCGCTCAGGGCTGGGCAAAGGGCGGCAGCGGCGGCAGCGCTGTTGCCTCGGCGTCCGGCTCGACCCAGCGCCGGGCGGCGGCGCGCAGCTGCGCGGGGTCGCCCGTGGTGTAGAGCTTCAGCGCTGCGCTGGCGCGCGGTGTTTGGCCGGCGGCGGCGCCTAACGCGGCCGGCAGCAGGCTGCGCACGCGCCGCACCACCGCGTCCGCGGTGTCGAGCAGCAGCACTTGCTCGCCCAGGCGCTGCTGCAAGGCGGCGGCGACCAGCGGGTAATGGGTGCAGCCCAGCACCACGGTGTCGACATTGGCCTCGCGCAAGCGGGCTGCGATGGCGTCCAGCTGTGGCGCCAGCGCCGGGTCGTCGGCCAGTGCCGAGCGCTCGATGGCGTCGGCCAGGCCGGGGCAGGGCAGGCGCAGCACCTGCACGTCGGCGGCGTGGTCGGCCACCAGGCGTTGCAGGCGCTCGCTGCGCAAAGTGCCGGTGGTGGCCATCACCGCCACGCGGCCATTGCGGCTGGCCGCCACTGCCGGCTTGATCGCGGGCTCGACGCCGACCAGGGGCAGCTGCGGCCAGCGTTGGCGCAGCATCGCGATCGCCTGCGTGGTGGCGGTGTTGCAGGCCACCAGCACCAGCTGCGCGCCGTGCTCGACCAGCCACTGCGTCAGCTGGCCGCTGCGCTGCTGCACCCAGGCGGCCGGCCGGTCGCCCCAAGGCGTGTTGGCGGCGTCGGCGACATAGCTGATCACCGCGCCAGGCAATTGGCGGCGCAGCGTGCGCAGCACCGACAGGCCACCGATGCCGGTGTCGAACACGCCGATGTGGGGGGCGGGCTCAGGCGTCGCAGCCGGGCTGTCGTTGGGGGGTGGGGTGGGCAAGTTGGGCGCGCTGGTCAAGGCCGCGCAGTCTACTCAGCGCGATGATCCTGCGCGCGCATCACCTGGGTGACAGCCGAGCCAGGTTTCCGGTCTAAAATAGCACGATCGTTCTTTTTTGAGGCGGCCGACCGCCGCAATAGCGGCCGCTTAGAATCAACTGTGATTGACGTTAACGTCAATTCGAGCCAGATCAACAATTCCAGGAGCAGCGCAGCATGAAGGTATTGGTGCCGGTGAAGCGGGTCGTCGACTACAACGTCAAGGTGCGTGTGAAGTCTGACGGCACCGGGGTGGACATCGCCAACGTCAAGATGAGCATGAACCCGTTCGACGAGATCGCGGTGGAAGAGGCGGTGCGCCTGCGTGAAAAAGGCGTGGTCACCGAAGTCATCGCGGTGTCCTGCGGCGTCACCCAGTGCCAGGAAACCCTGCGCACCGCGATGGCCATCGGCGCCGACCGCGCCATCCTGGTCGAATCTGCCGACGAACTGCAGCCGCTGGCCGTGGCCAAGCTGCTGAAGGCGCTGGTCGACAAGGAGCAGCCGGGTCTGATCATCCTGGGCAAGCAGGCGATCGACGACGACAACAACCAGACCGGCCAGATGCTGGCCGCGCTGGCCAAGCTGCCGCAGGCCACCTTCGCCAGCAAGGTCGAGGTCGTGGACGGCAAGGTCAAGGTCACGCGCGAGGTCGACGGCGGCCTGGAAACCCTGTCGCTGAGCCTACCGGCGGTGATCACCACCGACCTGCGGCTGAACGAGCCGCGCTACGTGACGCTGCCCAACATCATGAAGGCCAAGAAGAAGACGCTGGAAGTCTTCAAGCCGGCCGACCTGGGCGTGGACGTGAGCAGCAAGATCACCACGCTGAAAGTGACCGAGCCGCCC